>OHAQ01000983.1_pt1 | contig 22774 bp, 15 predicted proteins | sample 1577111 | NCBI WGS metagenome assembly OHAQ01 (sample SAMEA3541549, study PRJEB24748) | human gut metagenome | biome: human gut; feature: human-associated habitat; material: faeces | place: China | collected 2012 | reverse complement strand
GACGAACCATTTCTTCTGGACATCCCTCGGGGGATCATCATCAAAATGATAATCATGCGGTTGTTGCGCAGGGCCAGGTCAAGGATATAGCCCTCGGTCTCGTCGTAGTGCAGGATCGGCGTCACGGTGTTGTGGGGCGTGCCGTCGGTCTCGGCCAGGATGCCGACGCTCTCGTCGGTGTAGCTGCGCCAGGCGGACAGGATGTTGTTGGCAACATTCTGCATCTGCTGGCTGCTGCGGCCCACCAGACGCACGGCGGAGACAGGCCAGTTCAGGATGCCCGCCTTGACGCCGGGATAGCGCACGTCCTTCATAAGCAGGGCGATGTCGGCTTTCTGCATGGGGAATACATAGCGGCCACCCTGGAAGTGGCTGTGGCTCAGGATGCTGCCGCCCACGATAGGCAGGTCGGCGTTGCTGCCCACAAAATAGTGGGGGAACAGACCCACAAAATCCAGCAGCTTGCGGAAGGTTGCCCGCTCGATCTTCATGGGGGTATGCTGGTTGTTGAATACGATGCAGTGCTCGTTGTAGTAAACGTAGGGGCTGTACTGCAAATTCCACGCGCTGTCGTTGATGGTCAGCGGGATGATGCGGTGATTTTCGCGCGCAGGGTGGTTCATGCGGCCGGCGTAGCCCTCGTTCTCCACGCACAGCTGGCACTTGGGGTAAGCACTCTGGGGTGCAAGCTTTGCGGCGGCAATGGCCTTGGGATCTTTTTCCGGCTTGGACAGGTTGATGGTGATATCCAGATCGCCGTACTCGGTCTTGGTGACCCACTTCAGATCGCGCTTGATACGGTAGCGGCGGATGTAGTCGGTGTCCTGACTGAACTTGTAGAACCAGTCGGTGGCGGCCTGCGGGCCCTCGTTTTCGTACCGCTCCTCAAAGTTTGCGCGCACGATGCTGGGGCGCGGGGTCAGCACGCCCATCAGCTTGGTGTCGAACAGATCGCGTGCGGTGGAGTTATCCTCGCACACGCCGCGGGCAACGGCATCGTCCACAAGGGTCTTGAGGATGCTTTCCAGATCGGTATAGCACACCTCGCCCTCCGGGGCGGTAAAGTCGTCCAGCTGCATGGTCATCAGCAGCTGATTGCGGATATAGATCTCGTCATCAGGCAAAATCAGCCCGGTGTCCAGCCCGTAGTTCACGAGCTGCTGGATGGTGGTAGAAATCACAGCACAGCACCTCCCTCAGGACGAATGCTCAGCACATGGCAGCGGCCTGCGCCGAGGATCTTTTCCATGTTTGCCTTAAAGTCTGCCAGCTCAAAGGACGCTGCCCCGACCTCTTCGACCACCCCGAACGGGGCGACGAAGCCCGCAAACTCTTCGACGACGCACAGGCGTTGCTGCACCGTATCGCCGACGAACGGCTCCTCACGCTGCAAGGCGTCGTGGGAATCTACCCCGCCGTCAGCCGCGGGGACGACATCCTCCTCACCGATGCGAAGGGACGCCGCCATACGCTGCCCATGCTTCGCAACCAGACGCGCGGCGCCGAAAACCTCTGCCTGTCCGACTTCATCGCCGACCGGCGCGACGGCGCGACCGACTACATCGGCGCCTTCGCCCTCACGGCCGGAATCGGCCTGCAAGAGCTTTGCGACAAGTTCCGCTCCGAGGGCGACGACTACTCGGCCATCATGGCCAAGCTGCTCGCCGACCGCCTCACCGAAGCCTTCGCCGAAGTGGTGCACAGCTTCGTGCGGCGGCAGATGTGGGGCTACGAAACCGCAGAGGCGCCGACGCCGCAGCAGGTCATCGCGGGCGAATACCGCGGCCGGCGCATGGCCTTCGGCTACCCCGCCTCGCCCGATCACTCGCTCAAACGCGAAATCTTCGATCTGCTCGCCGTCGAACAGACGACCCGCATGCGGCTGACGGAGAACTGGATGATCTCGCCCGGCGAAGCGCTCTGCGGGTTGTTCTTCTCCGATGCCCGCTATTTCTCCGTCGGACAGATCGACGCCGAACAGCTGCGCGACTACGCCGAACGGCGCGGACTGGCAGTCGAAACCGTTGAAAAAATCATTCCGAACAACGTCTGAACATGAACGTACTGGATATCATCCGCGAAACCTCCGCACGGGAGACGACCCGCTTCTCGTTCGAATTGCTGCCGCCGCTCAAAGGCGACGGCACCCGCAGCGTCTTCACCACGATCGAAGCCCTGCGCGAATTCGACCCCGCCTTCATCAACGTCACCTTCCACCGCGAGAGCATCAAGGAGACGCTTACCCCCGACGGCCACATCGAGTGGCACCGGATGCGGCGGCGTCCCGGCACGGTGGGCATCTCGGCCGCGATCCGCGACCGCTTCGGCATCGAGGTGGTGCCGCACCTGATCTGCGGCGGCCTGTCGCGCTACGACATCGAGGACGCGCTCATCGACATGGACTTCCTCGGGCTGCACAACGTGCTGGCGCTGCGCGGCGACTGCGGCCCCAACGAACGCCATTTCATGCCCCATCCGCAGGGGCACTCCCACGCCATCGACCTCGTGCGGCAGATCGCGGCGATGAACCGCGGCGAGTTCGTCGACGGCGAAGTGGAGGAGTGCCACCACTCGAAATTCTCGATCGGCGTGGCGGGCTATCCCGAAAAACACGTCGACGCCCTCGACGCCGAAAGCGACCTGCGCCACCTCAAAGCCAAGGTCGACGCCGGCGCCGACTACGTCATGACGCAGATCTGCTACGACGCCGACCGCATCCTGGCCTTCATCAGCCGCTGCCGCGAAGCGGGGATCGACGTGCCGGTCATCCCGGGCGTGAAACCCCTCTCGACGCTGCGGCAGCTCACGCTGCTCCCCGAAACCTTCGCCATCGAACTGCCCGAAGCACTGCGCAGCGAAGTCCGGACGCATGCCGACCGCCCCGAAGCGATCCGCCGCATCGGCGTGGAGTGGGCCGTCGACCAGTGCCGCCGGCTGAAAGCCGCCGGCGTACCGGTGATCCATTTCTATACCATGGGCCGCGCCGAGAACGTGCGCCAAATCATCAAGGAGGTATTCTGACCATGGCCGACGAGCTCGACATCATCGCTTTCCGCCGTGCGCTGCACCGCCGTCCCGAACTCTCGTTCCGCGAGACCGGGACGCACGACCTCATCGCCCGCACGCTCGACGAGCTGGGCATCGCCCACCGCACCGTCGCCCGCACGGGCGTCCTGGCACGCATCGAAGGCCGCGGCAATCTTCGTCGTGCGGTCGTCCTGCGCGCCGACATCGACGCGCTGCCGATCCGCGAACAGGCCGACGTGGCGTGGCGCTCGCTCAACGACGGGGTGATGCACGCCTGCGGCCACGACGTCCACACGGCCGTGCTGATGGGTGCCTTGCAGGAGCTCAATCGTTCGCGCGACTTCGAAGGGACGCTTCTCGGGCTCTTCCAGCCGGGCGAGGAGTGCAACCCCGGAGGCGCGTCGCTGGTGCTGGCCGAAGAGCCTTTCGCCGACTACGACGTGCGGGCCGTGGTAGGCGAGCACGTCGAACCGTCGCTCGAAGTGGGCACCTTCGGATTCCGCGCGGGCAAATACATGGCTTCGAGCGACGAACTGCGCTTCACCGTACACGGCACAGGAGGCCACGCCGCACTGCGCAATCAATTGCACGATCCCGTAGCCGCCGTCGCCGAACTCGTCGGCGGACTGCTGGCCCTCAACCTGCCGGAGCGCGTCCTCTCGATCGGCCGCATCGAGGCCGACGGCGCGACGAACGTCGTCCCCGACGACGTCCGGCTCGAAGGGACGCTGCGCACCTTCGACGAGGCGCTGCGCTGCGCCTCCTACGACGCGATCCGCGAAATCGCCGCCTCCGCCGACCGCCGGTACGGCACACGGACGGCCGTCGACATCGGGCGGGGCTATCCCTGCGTGGTCAACGACCCCGCCCTCGCCTCGCTCGCCCGCAGCCTGGCTGCCGAGCGGTGGCAGGCCGTCGACCTGCCGCTGCGCACGACGGCCGAAGACTTCGGGTTCTACACCCACCGCTATCCGTCGCTGTTCTACCGGCTGGGCGTCGGCGCGGCGTCGGGGAAACCGCATACATCGACCTTCTCGCCCGACGAGAAGGCCATCACCACGGGCATAGCCTTCATGCAGGCGCTGGCCCTCAAACTGTTGAATGAAAAATGACAAGAACGAAAAAACAAACCCATAACGGCGACGAACGCGCCGCGCTGATCTTGGAACTGTTCCGGCAGCTGCCCGACAACAAATTCTCGCTGCGCCACCTCGCTTCGGCATCGGGCGGCGCAAGCAAGGAGGGCCGCCGCGAGACGATGCAGATCGTCGAACAACTGCTCGCAACGGGCGTCATCGAGAGCTGCCCGCGCGACAAATACCGCCTGAGTCCCGCCCAGCGGCCCCGACTCGAAGGCACGGTCGAGATGCTGAATACCGGCTCGATGTTCGTGCATGTCGAAGGCATGGAGCAGCAGGTCTACATCCACTCGCGCAACTCGCTGAACGCTCTCGACGGCGACCGCGTGCAACTGGTGCTCACGCGCAAGGCACGGGGTTCCAACGCCCCCGAAGGCGAGATCACCGCGATCGTCGAACGCAGCCGCAAACGCTACGTCGGCACGGCCGAAGTCAACGAACACAATGTCTTCGTGCGTATCGACTCGCGCAAGATGCCCGTCGACGTCTACCTCCACAAGCGCGACTGCCCGAACGTGAAAAACGGCGACAAGGTCGTCGTACGCATCGCCGAATGGGCGCCCGGCTCGAAAAGCCCCGTGGGCGAACTGGTCGACATTCTGGGCAAGGCGGGCGAGAACGACACCGAGATGCACGCCATTCTGGCCGAATACGACCTCCCCTACCGCTTCGAGCCGGAGGTCGAGGCGGCAGCCGAAGCCATCGACGGGCGCATCACCCGCAAAGACTACGCCGAGCGGCGCGACTTCCGGCAGACGGTGACCTTCACCGTCGATCCGGCCGACGCCAAGGACTTCGACGACGCGCTGTCGGTCCGCAAAGTCCGAGACGGCGTGTGGGAGGTGGGCGTCCATATCGCCGACGTGACGCACTACGTGCAGCCGGGTTCGGTGGTCGACACCGAAGCCGAAACGCGCGGCACGTCGGTCTATCTGGTCGACCGCACCGTGCCGATGCTGCCCGAACGGCTCTGCAACGAACTCTGTTCGCTGCGGCCGCACGAGGAGAGCCTCTGCTTTTCGGCGGTTTTCACCCTCAACGAGAACCTCGAAATCCTCGACGAATGGTTCGGCCGCACGGTGATCTACTCCGACCGCCGCTTCGCCTACGAGGAGGCGCAGCAGGTGATCGAGACCGGCCGGGGCGACTACGCCGAAGAGATCCTTACGCTCAACCGGCTGGCGCAGGCCATGCGCCGCGAGCGGTTCCGCAACGGCGCGATCAGCTTCGACCGCGCCGAGGCCAAATTCCGGCTCGACGAGAAGGGCCGGCCGCTGGGCGTCTATTTCAAGGAACAGAAGGAGGCCAACCAGATGATCGAGGAGTTCATGCTGCTGGCCAACCGCCGCGTTGCCGAGTTCTGCGGCAAGGTCAGAGGGCGCAAGTCGGGCCGCACGATGGTCTACCGCGTCCACGACGAACCGAACGTCGACAAGTTGCAGAGCTTCCGGCAGTTCATCCTGCGCTTCGGGCACGTCTTCAAAGCCTCCGAGGGCCGTCCCGTCGCCAAGGAGATGAACAAGCTCTTCCAGAAGGTCAAGGGCCGCCCCGAAGAGAACGTCGTCACGACGCTGGCCGTACGTTCGATGGCCAAAGCCTACTACACCACCGACAACATCGGCCACTACGGACTGGCCTTCCCCTACTACACCCACTTCACTTCGCCGATCCGCCGCTACCCCGACATGATGGTGCACCGCCTGCTGGCACGCTACCTCGAAGGCGGCAAGACGACCGACAAGGCGGCATTCGAAGCGCTGTGCGAGCACGCCTCGGAACGCGAAGTGATCGCCGCCGAGGCCGAACGCGCCTCGATCAAATACAAGATGGTGGAGTTCATGCAGGCACGTCTGGGCGAGGAGTTCGCCGGCCACATATCGGGCATCACCGAGTGGGGCATCTTCGTCGAGGTCGACGAGAACCACATCGAAGGGCTGGTGGCCATGCGCGACATGCACGACGATTTCTACGACTTCGATCCGGCCGAATACACCGTGACGGGCCGCTCGACGGGCCGACGCTTCACGCTGGGCGATGCCGTGCGCATCCGCGTCAAGCGCGCCGATCTGCAAAAACGCCAGCTCGACTTCGACATGGTGCTGCCCGACGCCCCCCGCACCGACACCCCGCAGCGAGGCCGCCGGAGCCCGCAGGTAAAACGCCGCCGCTGACATGACGACCGACCGCATACTCGACAAGGCCGTGCGGCGCGAGCCGCTCACGCGCGACGAAGCCTATGCGCTCTACGAATGCACGCCCGTGCAGGAGCTGGCCGCAGCGGCCGACGCCGTGCGGCGTGCGACGGTCGCCGACCCGACGGTCGTGACGTGGCAGATCGACCGCAACGTCAATATCACCAACGTCTGCATCTCGGGCTGCAAGTTCTGCAATTTCCACTGCAAGCCCCACGATACGCAGCGCGCCTTCGTCACCTCGCGCGAGGAGTACCGCGAAAAGATCGCGCAAACGCTTGCGCTGGGCGGCGACCAGCTGTTGTTGCAGGGCGGGCTGCATCCGCAGCTCGGCATCGACTTCTACGAAGAGTTGTTCCGCGACCTGAAACGGATGTTCCCCCGGATCCGGCTTCATGCGCTCGGTGCGCCCGAAGTGGCCCACATCGCCCGCATCAGCGGTCTGACGACGCTCGAAACGCTGCGCCGGCTCATGGCCGCCGGACTGGATTCGCTGCCGGGCGCCGGAGCCGAAATCCTCGACCCCGACGTGCGGCGCGCGATCTCGCCCGCCAAGCCCTCGGTGGCGTCGTGGCTCGCGGTGATGCACGAAGCCCATACGCTGGGGCTGGCCACGTCGGCCACGATGATGTACGGCCACGTCGAGCAGCCGCGCCAGCGCGTCGACCACCTGCTCGCGATCCGCGATCTGCAAGCGCGCTGCCCCGAAGGGAAGCCCGGCTTTCTGGCCTTCATCCCGTGGATCTTCCGCTCGACGGGCACGCGGCTCGAAGCCGAAGGGACGTCGACCGATTTCTCGCCGCTGGAATACATCCGCATCATCGCCGCCAGCCGGCTGATCCTGAACAACATCCCCAACATACAGGCGTCGTGGCTCACCGTCGGCCGCCAGACGGCGCAGGCGGCGCTCCACAGCGGCGCCAACGACATGGGGTCGATCATGATCGAGGAGCACGTCGTCTCGTCGGCCGGCGCCGACAACCGCTTCGACGCCGAAGGCATCCAGCAGGCGATCCGCGAAGCGGGCTTCACGCCGCGCCTGCGCAACCAACTCTACGAACTGCGGCCGTGGCCGCTCGACGACACGCTCCGATGAACCGCCTTGTAACCCTCCTCGTCCTCCTGCTGGCCGGACTGCTCGCCGGCTGCGGCGGCGGTTCCCGGCCGACCGGCATACGAGCCGCCGAAACGCCGGCCGACGACGTGGCCGAATACCAGCCCCGCTGGCGGTCGCACACGGTCGACTCGACGCAGTACCGCAAGGTCTTCCTCGCCGGCACGATCGACATGGGACGCAGCGCCGACTGGCAGGCGGCTCTCGTCGCCCGCTTCCGCGACAGCATCGGCGGCCGCTGGCTCTTCTTCAACCCCCGCCGTCGGGAGTTCCATGCCTCGCCGGCCGAAATGGAATACCAAGTCGCGTGGGAGCTGGCGCACCTCGAAGCGGCCGACCTCATCGTAATGAATCTGCTGGGCGACAGCCGCTCGCCGATCTCGCTGCTCGAAATGGGACTTTACGCCCGTTCGGGCAAGCTGTTCGTGGCGTGCAGCCCCGACTACTACCGCTACGACAACGTGCGCATCACCTGCCGGCGCTACGGCGTGCCGCTCTACGATTCGCTGACGGCACTGCTCGACGACCTGCCGCAACAAAGCGACGAATGACATGGAAGGATTTCTGGACACGGCCACGCAGCTCTGCATCGACTGGGGCTATTGGGGACTTTTCCTCTCGGCCTTCGTGGCGGGGAGCATCGTCCCGTTCAGTTCGGAAGCGGTGATGGTCGTACTCGTCCGCTTGGGACTCGACCCCGCACTCTGCCTGCTGGCAGCCGCCACGGGCAACACCGCAGGCGGCATGACCTGCTACTGGATCGGTCATCTGGGCAAACGCGAATGGTTCGGCCGCTACCTCGGCATCGGCGAAAAACAACTCGACCGTGCCGGACGCTTCCTCGCAGGAAAGGGAGCATGGAGCGCCTTTTTCGCCTTCTTGCCCTACGTCGGCGAAGCGATCGCCATCCTGCTGGGACTCATGCGCAGCAACGTGTGGATCACCACGCTGGCCATGTTCGCGGGCAAGGCGCTGCGCTACGTGGCTGTCCTCTACGCCGTGCAAGGCGCAATATCGCTGTTGTAGGGCGCGCACGGCGCGATTGTTGCACATCCGACAGAGCGTTATGAAACGAATCATCGCAGGGGGAATCGCCCTCATGGGAATTCTCCTCACGGTAAATGCACAAACCATGAAACCGCTCACACCCGACGAACGCCGGATCATCGTCGACAAGGGAACCGAGGCTCCCTTCACGGGAAAATACTACAAGCACAGCGAGCGCGGCCTCTACCGCTGCCGCCAGTGCGGCGCGCCGCTCTACCGTTCGGAGGACAAGTTCGATGCGGGGTGCGGCTGGCCCGCCTTCGACGACGAGATCGCAGGTGCGGTACACCGCACGCCCGACGCCGACGGCCGCCGCACCGAGATCACCTGCGCCCGCTGCGGGGCGCATCTGGGGCATGTCTTCACGGGTGAACGCTTTACCGACAAGAATACGCGCCACTGCGTCAACTCCCTCTCGCTCGACTTCGTGCCGGCCGCGGAGCCGTCCGACCGAACCTCCTCCGAGGCGGCCGCCACGACCGAAACGGCGATCTTCGCCGGCGGTTGTTTCTGGGGCGTGGAATACCTGCTGGAACAACAGCCCGGCGTCCTCTCGGTCGAAGCGGGTTACACCGGCGGCCGCACCGACCGCCCTACCTACGAGGAGGTGTGCAGCCATACCACGGGACACGCCGAAGCGGTGCGCGTGACCTTCGATACGTCGAAGGTCTCCTACGAAACGCTCGCACGCCTCTTCTTCGAGATCCACGACCCTACGCAGATCGACCGCCAAGGGCCCGACATCGGCGACCAGTACCGCTCCGAAATCTTCTACACCTCGCCCGAACAACGCGCCGTGGCCGAACGGCTCATCGCCCTGCTCCGCAGCAAAGGTTACCGCGTCGCCACGCGCGTGACGCCGGCCGGCCCCTTCTGGCCCGCCGAAACCTGTCACCAGGACTACTACCGCCGCCGGGGAACGCTCCCCTACTGCCACGCCTACACCCGCCGCTTCTGAGGTCTCCTCGCTACTTCCAGAGAGTTTCTTCCGGTCGACCGCCGCGTCACACCGTTAAAAAAAGAGACGATATGGAAAATCTGAACACCACTCCCCTGCCGCGCATCGGCGACAAGGCCCCGTCGTTCGAGGCCGTCACTACGCAAGGCCCGATCCGCTTTCCGGAAGATTATGCCGGACGCTGGATCATCCTTTTCAGCCACCCGTCGGACTTCACGCCCGTCTGTACCTCCGAATTCATGACCTTCGCGGCACGCAGCGACGAATTCGAAGCGCTCAACTGCCAGCTCGTCGGACTCTCGGTCGACGGACTGTACAGCCACATCGCATGGCTGCGCACGATCCGCGACAAGATCGTCTACCGCGGAATGCAGCACGTCGAGGTGCGCTTCCCGCTGATCGCCGATCTGCGGATGAAAGTCGCCAACCTCTACGGCATGATCCAGCCGGGCGAAAGTTCGACGTCGGCCGTCCGAGCCGTCTTCTTCATCGACCCCGACGCCACGATCCGCGCCGTGATCTACTATCCGCTGGCGCTGGGCCGCAACTTCGACGAGATCAAACGCGTGCTCGTCGGCCTGCAAACCGTCGACCGCTTCAACGTGGCGCTGCCCGCCGACTGGCATCCGGGCGACGAAGCGATCGTACCCACCGCCTCGTCGTCGGCCGCTGCCGAAGAGCGCATGACCCGTCCCGACGAAGGGACGCAGTGTTACGACTGGTTCTTCTGCACGCGGCCGCTGCCGCAGGAAGAGCTCGAAGAAGTTCCCGTACAATAACCGCAAAACAACCGCAATCATGGCAATCACGCAACTGACCAAAACCGAATTCTCGGAAAAAATCGCCAACCTCGACTCCGCCATCTCCGAATGGCACTATCTGGGCTCGCGACCGGCCATCGTCGACTTCTATGCGACCTGGTGCGGCCCCTGCCGCACGCTCGCACCGATCCTGGAAGAGCTCTCCGAGGAGTACGCCGGCGAAGTGGATATCTACAAGGTCGACATCGACTGCGAACAGGAGCTGGCCGCAGCCTTCGGCGTGCGCTCCGTCCCCACGCTGCTCTTCATCCCCGCCCGGGGAATGCCGCAGATGGCTACCGGGGCATTGCCGAAGGAGACGCTGCGCGAAGCCATCGGCGAGCTGCTGCTCAAACTCCCCGCCGCCGAGTCCTGATCCCGCAGAGAAACGACAACGAAGGGGCGTCACTGATGTGACGCCCCTTCATGTTTGCAGACGGATTCCTCCGCTTAGAACATATATTTGATACCGAACTGCATCGTCCAATAGGAACCGATATCGGGTTTGTAGGTACGATCCAGCGAAATGTCGTTGCCGTAGATGTCCTTCAATCCGTTGGTCATCTTGTATTGAAGCGTATAGTCGTTGGCCGCCGTCGGCTTCTGCGTGACGGACAAGAACTGATACTGCTGACCGTTCGTCCCCAGATACTGCGAGTAGCTTACACCCCAGTTGCGGTTGAGCAGGTTGAGGAAGTTGTCGATGTTGAAACTGAATCGCAACTTGTGCTCGCGACCGTTGCGCTGCGGAACGATGATGTCGTGCGAAATGCTCAGGTCGAGCTGATTGGCGAAGGGTGCCACGGCGCCGTTGCGCTTAGTGTACTCGCCGCGGTGCTTGCTCAGATAGGCGTCCTGCTCGATGAACTTGTCCATCGCCTGCCAGGCATTCTCCCAGGCCTGCGCCTCGTCGAAATCCTTGTCACCGGCCATGTTGCCGTTGTTGTCGGCGAAACCGTCGGAAACCAGATGGCCGACCGCTTCGTCGCGGTTGGCCGGCACGTAGATCAGGTCGTTGGCCGTCTGACCGTCGCCGTTGGCGTCGCCGCCGTAGCAGTAGGAGAAGCGGAAAGGACGGTAACGCTGGTAGACCAGACCGAAGTTGGTCGCACCGTGCTTGCCCCAGCGTGCCGTGTAGAAGGCGCTCAACAACAGCCGCCCGTCGAACGAGCCGGCCGAATAGCCCAGCTCCTCGCTGTTGACAGCCACCTTCTGCGTATATTTCCAGGCCGACGTAGCCACCGACGACGTACCGTCGGTCACGCTGCGCGCCGTACCCATCGTATACGATCCATTGAGGTAGAGACCGCGCAGCGGCCCCTGCACGAACTCCTTCTGGATTTGGAGCGTGGTGTAGAACGAGTAGCCCTTGTTCGTATTGCGAAGCATCACGACGTTGTAGGTATTATCCGCCAGATAATTACCGGTGAAGGCAGTGCGTTGACCCTTGCCGCCATCATTGACAGACTTGCCCTCAGCCACTTCGATACCGATGTTGTCATGGTAGATCGCATTGACATCCTTCGTGTAGAGCGCTTCGAGCGTGAAGACCCAGCCGCGCCACTTGTAGTCGAGCGCAAGGTTGCTCTTCCACAGCATCGGATACTTGAAATCGGGATCGGTAATGGCGATATCGCTCTTCACGGGTTCATCCGATGCTGGCCAGTATTGCTGTATATTTCCAGTAAAGCCCAACTGATGACGATTGTCATAAGCGACACCGTCAATCTTGCCGACATACTCGGGAACACTTCCAAACAGACGGCCGTTGTTACCCGCCTGATTCGAAATCCAGACATAGGGAGGCGTACCCGTGAAGAGACCCGTACCGCCGCGCAACTGCAACGAACCGTCTTCGAGCGGTTTCCAGTTGAAGCCCACGCGCGGCGAGAACTGCGGATGCACGCCCGGATATTTCGAGACGTCGATCTTGATGCCATCCCGATAGGTGTTGGCTGCGACCGCGGGATTCTCCTGCAAGTCGGTCAGGAAAATCGGCATGTCGACACGCAGACCGTAGGTCAGCGAGAAGCGGTTGCTGGGCGTCCACTTGTCCTGCACATAGAAGCCGAGTTGCAATACGTCGACTTCGGCGAAGGGGAAACTGCCGTCGGGAGTAAGCGGATAGCGCTGCTGGAACTTCGTCTGCCCCGTACCTGCACTGTTGGCAAGACCGCCGTTGACGGGATTGAGGCCCCACTTCGCAGGATCATACGTGCGAATATCGAATCCGTTCATATTGCCGTGCGAAGCCATGTAATCCTTCGCGGCCAGCACGTTGAACTTGAAGTCGTCGATCGACGAGAAGACCCACGAGCCCGGATAGTTCTGCGCGAAGCCGTTCTTGAACGTACGATAGTCCGACTGCGTGCCGACGGTGATCTGGTGACGGCCGTAGTTCATCGTGAAGTTGTCCTGAATCTGGAAGATGTCGGTATCGAGCTGGTTGTTGTAGGAGTTGGCCTCGGTACCGAAGACCGTATAGCTCGATCCGTCTTTGAGGATGTCGACCTGCGGGAAGAAACCGCCGTCCATGTCGCGATAGTCGCGCAGACGCGAGTAGCCCACCTTCAACGTGTTGGACATGTGGTCGTTGATCGTCGAGTTCCAATCGGCCATGACGATGTTGAAATTGTTGTTCGTGCGGTAGTAGCTCGACGAGAAGGGCATGGCATAGGCGTTGGGGCCGCGTCCGTTGGCAGGAGCGCCCGACGTCGAAGGTGCGTTCGTATTATAGGATTTCAGGTAGTAGTACTTCAACGAGAAGGTATTCCGATCGTTGATATTCCAGTCGATACGCGCCGTAAGACGATCGGCCCGCGTCTCGGTCTTCGACAGATCGTAACCGCCCGGATTGTAGTTGAACTGATCGCCGAGAAACTTGGCCAGATCGTCCAGATCGGCGGCCGAGACACGCGAATCGGCCAGACGGTTCGAGATCGGTTCGTCCTGACGGTCCAGCTCGCCGTTGACGAAGAAGAAGAGCTTGTTCTTCACGATCGGGCCGCTCAGGCTCACACCGTACTGACGATTGGAGAACTCCGACACCTGACCGACATAGTCGCGCACGCGGCGGCCCTGCAACTCGGGACTCTTGGTATACATATAGGCCGAAGCGTGCCACTCGTTGGTACCCGACTTGGTCACCGAGTTGATACCGCCGCCCGTAAAGCCGCCGTTGCGCACGTCGTAGGGAGCGATCATCACCTGCACCTGCTCGATCGATTCGAGCGAGATGGGCTCCGTACCCTGGGCGCCCAGCGCCGACGACAGGCCGAACGAGTTGTTGAACGACGCACCGTCGACGGTCACGTTGTTGAAACGATACGACGTACCGGCGAAATTCTTACCGCTCGACATGGGCGTCAGTTTGACGAATTCATCGAGCGAACGACTCGTCGTAGGCAGTTTCTCCATCATTTCGAGCGTCACGACCTCCTGCGCGCCCGTGCGGTTGGCATTGAAGACCGGATTGGCCTTGCCTACGACCACCACTTCGCCGATCGACTGCGAGTCTTCGCGCAACACGAAGTCCAACGTAGCCTCCTCGCCGATGGTCAGATAGATTCCCTCGATCTTTTCCGTATTGCAGCCGATAAAGCTGACCTCCACATCGTAAGGACCTCCCACACGCATACCGCCCAAGTTGAACTGGCCGTTGCGTGTCGATGCCGTAGCATACTGCGTACCCGTCGGCGTATGCACGGCGACGATCGTCGCACCGATGATCGGCTGGCCGTCGGTGTCGGCGACGCGACCGCTCATGCTCGACGTCGTCACCTGTGCCGAAGCCGTACAGAATGCGAACAGCGACAAAAATAAAAAGACAAGTTTCCTCATAAGTATAAGTTTAGATTAATAAAAAGGGCGATTTCCATTCGTCTACGGCATCCGGCTCCGAAAAACAGAGTCGCCATGCCACCCGTTACCCGTTGTCTTTTCGGATCGATCCGTAACATAAATCTGCTGCAAAGATAACGCTTTCCTACAAATTATAAACGCTTACCTATATATTTATAAAAATCCGGCCGCTTTTACCTACGAAATGCAAGTGGTCGGACTCACGACGTGAGTCCGACCACTTTACGAATCGGGTGTTTTCGTCAGAAATAACGGCCGCTCAAATCCTTCATCTCGGCCATCTCCTGCAAAGCCGGCAGGAGGCGCTGCTGCATCATTCCCTCGGCCATCGCTTCGGCACGCACCTTCTCGTCCTCGGCCGTCTGCTGTCGCTCGGCCGGATCGATCGCAGTCACCTCGAAGAGGTAAACGCCCGAAATGCCCTTGACCGGAGCCGAAACCTTGCCTTTCTCGGTCGTCTCGGTGATCGCACCCACGAGCGCCGGCTCGACACCCGCACCGTCGATGTAGAACGACCCGAAGGTCACGTCCTTGAAATCGGTCACCTCGCTGCCGAAGCTCTCGGCGGCGCCTGCGAGCGACGCATCGGAGAGGTTCTTCACGATATAGTCGTATTTCTTGTCGCGCAGCAGGCGGTTCTGAATCTGCGGGGCAGCCTTCTTCACCGAAGCGTACTCGTCGTCGTCAATCTCCGTGAGCAGCGCCACGACATAGTCCTTGCCGACCTTGAAAATCTCCGACAGGTCGCCCTTGTCCGCGCCGTAGGCCCAGCGGGCCACTTCACGCGAACCTTCCAGACCGCGAACCGAGCGGTCACCCATGTTGAGCGTCGCTATGCGCGGCGTCACGGCAGCCTTCGAGGCGGCCTCGTTGAACGCGGCGGCGGAACCTTTGGCGTTCACGGCGAAGGTGCTGGCCTGATTGTGAACGTCGCGCAGCGTTGCGGCCGAAGCCTCCACGGGATAGCTTACCGTCGCCACCTTGTAATGTTTCGAGGGTTTGTCGGCACGGTAAACATTGACGAGCTGGATGGCGTCGCCGCTCATCACCTTCACCACGTCGCCCTTTCTGGCGTCCGAAAGCGCTTCGGCCATTACGGTATTGAAGGCCGAGAAGGGGTAGACGCCCACCTCGCCGCCTGCGGCGGCCAACTCCTCGTTGGCCGAATACTGACGCGACAGATCGGCGAAATTCTCACTCGTCGCCACCGTTTTGAGACTGTCGGCCAGTTTCTCGGCGGTATACGGAAGCACGATCATTTTCAGACCGAGCGTATCGGGAGCCATGCGGCTCTCCACCACACGGGCCATCGTCCAGACGTTGTTCTTCAACTCAGGGCCGAACATCTTGCCCGCGACGAGCGCCTCGGCCTGTTCGCCCAGCTGCGCCGCCGTCACATAACGGTCGGCGATCTCGCCGTGGCGATCCTGACGCACGAAGAGTTTCACGTCCTCCGCGGCGTCGAACTTCTCGCCGACGGCGCGCACCTCCTTTTCGAGGTTCAGCATATCGTCGTCCGTAGCGTTCACCTCGAAGACCACGTACGACAGCGTGCGCGACGGCGACTGCTTGAACATCTCCTTATGGGCGTTGTAGAACGACTTGATCTCGCCCGACGAGACGCTCACCAGCGAATCGGGCACCGACGAATAACGCTTGGCGACGTACTTCCCGCCGAAGACCTGGTTGGCCGCATCGACACCGTCCTCGATTTCGAGTTTGTTGACATAGGCGCCCTTGCCGATCAGCGTGGCGTATTTCTGCACGGCGCGTTCCAGCCGGGCCTGCTCGTTCAGGTCGTTCCACGCCTGTTGCGCGCGGGCGTCGGAAGCGGCCTGCGACAGGAACTGCGACACGGCGGCAGCGTTGTAAGCCCCCGTACGCGGATCGCCGAAAGCCGAATAGAAGGCCTGCGAAGGGATCTTGCCGCTGACCATGTCCAGACGCTCCTGCTCGGGAACCTCGATACCCATCCGCTCGAAGCCGGGGACGAGCACGTGGTCGGCGAAAAGCGCCTGCCACGTCGCGGCGGCCAGCTGGTCGGACTCTTGATCGGTCGAAGCCTCTACGCCGCCGTTGCGGTTCTTGATGGCGTCGTACTGATTCAGATACTCGGAGTAGCGGATCTTGTCGCCGTCGATCACGCCGACCTTCGGATCGTTGTCCGAGAAGCCCATGTCGGTCTTCAACGACAGAATGAATGCCAAGAGGGCGAGTGCGATAATCACCGACAGAAGCGCGCCGAACTTGGTCCGTAAAGTGTTCAAACTTGCCATAAAACTGTATTTATTTTTTCATTAGTTTGCTTTCCTGCGGACGTTTTTTCGCCTCGGCACAGCCCGAACGGGTGCGGCTCTGCATCCGGCTTATCGAAAACGTCCTTTTTTCGGGCCTCCAAAGATAGTAAATTATTCGTAATTAACCCGCTGATCGGCCGAAAAAAAGCTCACAACCGTCTGACCCGCGCCAGCTCGATGCGCGAACGGGTCGTGCGCAACACGCGGATTTCGAGGCCGTCGACCGTAAGCGACTGACCGGCAGAAGGAATCCCGTCCAGATGCGAGATGATGTAACCCGCCAGCGTGTCGTATTCGCGGCTCTCCTCGATGCCGAGCCCGTAGCGTTCGTTGAGGTATTTCACTTCGAGCCGGCACGAAAAGACGTACTCGTTCTCGTCGACCTGCTTCTCGATCATATCCTGCTCGTCGTGCTCGTCCTCGATCTCGCCGAAAATCTGTTCCAGCACGTCTTCGAGCGAGATGATGCCCGCCGTGCCGCCGAACTCGTCGATCACCACGGCGATGTAGGAGCGGTGCTTGATGAAGTGTTCCAGCAACGCCTGCAACGGCATGGTCTCCGGCACGAAATAGGCCGTCATCAGTACCTTCCTCAGATCGGCCGGCTGGCGGAACAGGCTCTTGGAGTTGACGTATCCCACGATATTGTCGATACTGCCCTCCCAGACGAAGATGCGCGAATATTTGCTCTCGACGAAGCGGCGCGTCAGCTCTTCGACGCTCGTCGACAGCTCGACGGCCTCGACATCGATGCGCGGCACCATGCAGTCGCGCACGCGCAGATCGGCGAAGTCCAGCGCATTCTGAAACAGTTTGATCTCGTTCTCCTCGTCGTGCTGCACCTCCGTCGACCCCTCGATCAGACTTTCGAGATCGGTGCGGTTGAAGTCGGCCGCCGGCGCCTGCCTCTTCATCCGGCAGCCGAACAGCCGCAGGATGACATACGAAACGACGGTCGTAAGCCATACGATCGGATAGAGCAGGATGTAAAAGACGAAGAGCAGCGGCGCGAAGGCTCGGTAATAGAAATTGGGATTTCCCTTGACGATCGACTTGGGCAGATATTCCGCCACGAAGATGATGACGACCGTCGAGATGAGCGTTTCGGCCAGCACCGACCCGCCCTGCGCCACGGCGTCCCAGCCGGCCAGCGCAGCCAGCGCGCGCAGCAGCGACGACATGTAGAGCGAATAGACGACCAGCGCGATGTTGTTGCCCACCAGAATCGACGTGATGTACTGCCCCGGATGCCGCTCGAAGACCTTCGCCACGAAATCGAGCAGGCCGCTCTGCTTGCGGTCGATCTCCAGTTTGAGGCGGTTCTTGCTCACGAAGGCGATCTCCATGCCCGAAAAGAAGGCCGAGAGGAGCAGCATCACGAGGATCAGGATAACGGATACGGTCATCGCTACGCTTCGGTTTGCGGTTCGCCCGCCTGCGGCGAAAGGGCCGCAGGGGCAGGATCGCCGTTATCGGGAGTCTTCTCTCCGGTCGGGGTTTCACCGGGGACGGCAGCCCCCGATTCGGCGGCAGGCTTTTCGCCCACCTCGGCGGCCCGTTTATGTTCGGCTGCGGCAGGCTGCCCTTTTTTAACAGTATCGGCGGGATTGCCTTCGGCAGCAGGATCCGAAACAATTGCGGCAGCCTCCGATCCGGCAGCAGGCTTTCCGCCCGTTTCAGGCGCCGGCTCGCGTCCGGCAACGGTCTGTTCCTTCCCGACCGCACCGGCAGGGCCGCGTTCGCCCGTAGCGGCAGGCGGGCGGGTCGCGGACTGCGGCGTCTTTTCGCCGGCCGGCCGGTCTTCCCCGTCGGCAGCTTCCGATTCGGACGGTTCGTCGTCCTCCTGGCTCACATCGACATCCATTTTCCCCGTGAAGCGGCGGAAACGCCACTCCTTGAAGGCTTCGTCCGACTCGAAGCCCTCGCCCTGAAAGACGTTGCCGCCTTCGTTCTGGACGATCTTCGTATCGACGTTCGAATAGATGCGCTGCGTCTTGGCATTCCAGAAGAGCTGCTGGGTGTAGAGTGTCTTGCCGTCGGACTTGACGACCACCACGTCGCCCTTGGCCTCCCACAGTTTACGGTTCTCGTAATAGATCGCGTAGTTGGCCGTCAGCACGGCGTCGACCGTCGTCAGCGAGTCGTCCTGATAGGTGGTGATCTCGATCCCCTTGCGGAACTCGCGGTACGGCTCCTTGACCAGCGTATATCCTTCGAGCAGCGGCGCCTTGAAGAAATAGGAGCGCCGCCCGTTCTCGGACATGATGACCGACAGGTGTTCGCTGTACTCGGTCATCAGCGCCTCGTCGCCGCCGCTCGCTGCGGCAGGAGGCTTGTCGCACGAGAATAGCAAGATAGCACTCCCCGCAACGAGGAGTGCTACCAGAACATATCGTCCGATCAGACGGGCCATCTTCGCAGGCGCCTGATTAGCGGATGCAGCGAACCGTCGTCGCAATGCCGTTGACGACATAGCGCTGACCGGCCTGCACTTCGTTGAAGAAGCACTCCTCCTTCGAGGGCCATGCGCTGCGGAAGGCGGCCATCATCTTGGTCGCGGTCTCTTTCAGATCGGCCTCTTCGAGCAGCTGAGCGGCCTTCTCCATCGTGTCGTAAGCCACCCAGTACATCGCCTGCGAGGTAAAGTTGGCACCCGAAGCCTGTGCGCCGTAGCACTGCGCCAGCACGAAATAGGTCATGCCGTCCTCGGGATTGAGCGCCTGCGCTTCGAGCGCGGCCTTGCGGGCCTCGGCATAGTTCTTCGTAGCCAGCTGTACGACGCCGATGCGCACCAGCAGCTTCTCCTTCTCGACATTGTCGGTCTCGACGGCCAGCGCCTCGGTCAGATACTTGATCGCCTTGTCGTACTCCTGCTTGTTCTGGAAAGCCTGCGCGAGGAACAACGCGGTTTCGGCCGACGGCTTCACTTCGTAATATTTCTCGGCGGTAGTCAGATAGAACTCGCTGTCGCATTTGGCGCGCGTCATCAGATCGACGGCCTGCGCCAGCACGTCGGGATCGTTGTTGCTGGCGGCGATCTTTTCCTTGAACATCGCTTCCAGATTCTCGCACGAAGCCACGCCCGACAGGCCGAAGCACTTGTCGAACTGATCCTTATACTCGGCAGCCTGCCCCGTAGCGCCGTCGAAGACAGGCGACAGACGGTCGTACTCGGCGATGATCTCCTCGGGCGAACCTTCGCCGTCGTCCTTATAGTAGTCGGTGAGCTGCTTGAAATAGATCGCTACCAACTCCGGATCGGGCTGTGCGGCGATCGCCTCGCGGAACAGCTCCAACACCCGTTCGTGGTCGAGCGGATTATAGATCAGAAAGTCGCGTGCCTTGCGGTCGAGGATGTAGGCCTTGCCGCGGGTCGCATGATCGCCGAAATTCTCGATACGCAGATCGTAGAGCAGCATCAGCGAGTCGATGTAGGTCTTCTTCTCGGCTACGCTCTTGGCACGCGCGATCTTGTTCTTCATCACCGTAGCGCCCTTGGCATAGATATTCTCCGAAGCCTTGGGACACTTGTCCAGCAGTTGTTTGAGGTACCCCGAAGCAGTCTGGAAATCCTGGTTGCCGACCGCCTCGTTGAAAAAGTTGAGCAAATAGATGTTGTCTTTCCGTTCCTCGGGCGTTGCGCCGTATTTGCCGTACTTCGCATCGTCGCTGAAATCCTGGGCCATCGCCACCACTCCGACGACGGCCAACGCTACAGAGAGCAGAATTTTTACGCTTTTCATCTTAACTATTCCCTTCTTATTTTTAGATTTTGTCAAGTTTAATCGTATTTGTAACGCACGAACCACGAATCCTCGCCGAAGAGCGTCAGACCGAGCGAGAATTTCACATAGCGCTGCCGTACCAGCCCGATCTGCCGGTTGTCGATCCGAAGCGGCGAATCGTTTCCGCGCTGGCCGAACTCCACGCCGAAATCGATGCTCGACCGGCCCAGAAAACGCACCGGCATACCGAATCCGGCCGTCACGGCATATTGCGACAAGGTCTTCCCCTCGAAGGTCTGGTAGTAGGTTCCGTACCGGAATCCCACGCGGTAAGACCAGCGTTTCAGGTAATTGCGGATATCCATCCGGTTGGGCGTATACTCGAATCCCAACTTGACGGTGTTCGTGTTCTTATAGGCGACGTTGACCGCTCCGGGAACGGACTTCGGCGACTCGTTGTTCTCCCAATTCTGGTAGATGTAGTCGACGCCCGCCGCGATCTTGGCGTTCTGGTAGTAGAGCCCCACGCCCAACTGAACGGGCAATTTGAGTGCCATGCGCGTCGTATCACCCCGCACCACGGTGCCGTAAATATCGCCGTTGACGACCGTCTGATTCACCGACGGACGCAGATTACCGCCCATATCGTAGGTCGCGCCCAGCGTCAACACCTGCCGCTCGGACTGGATCAGATCGGCTTGCAGCCCCAGCTGCATCTTGATGCGCGAAATCCCGTAGGAGTCGGTGCCCGTCACCGTATTGACCGAACCGCCGTTGACGATGTTGTTCGAGACCACCGTCTGATACGTCCGCTCGATGTCGCCCCAATAGTATTGGGCGGCGACGCCGATCGAAACGCGCTTGACCACCTCCCAGCCGATGCCCAACTTCACCTCCGTCAGGTCGCCCTCGCCGGCGTAAAGATACTGCACGCGGCCGATATTGCCCCACACGTCGTCGCTCTGTTCATCGGCCGAAACACGGTAGCCGACGCTGCTGTACGGCGTCAGGCTGAATCCCAGTCCGAGCCGCCTGGCCAGCGGCAGCTGAAAGGCGATGTCGTGGAAATTGAACGTATTGTAGCTCGTGCGCGACGTGGTCTGCGCACCGTCGGCATACTTCTGTTGGCGGTTGTAAAAGTTGACCCCCTCCACGCCGAAATCGAAGAGAAATCCCTGGCGGGGCGTCAGGCTGTACGCCGCAGGATTGAGCGGATTGACCATCACCGAGCTGCGCATCCCCAAGCCTACGCCTCCCATCGACCGCTGGGCCACCACGCCGGGCGTCTGCAATTCGCCGATGCCGTACATCGAATAGGGAGAAAAGGCATTGATACTGCTTGTCTGAGCCATTGCCGAAACCGGCACGACCAGCATCGCAGCGACAGCCAGTCTATACATTAATCTCTTCACTATCATTCGTTTTAGCATTCGGCATTAAACTCCAAAATCCGATTCAGACCCAAGAAGACGAGTTCACAGTCTGCAAATATCGCATTTTTAATTCTTTTCGCAAAGTTTTTTGCGGCGCCACCGGTAAAAATTATGCAAATATCCGCATTTTCCCGCCGGAAACGCGCGATGTATCCTTCGATTTCGAAGGCGATGCCGTTCATCACGCCCTGCTCGATGCAGGAGGTCGTAGTCGTCCCGTAAAGGCGCTCTTCGGCAGTCTCGCGGCACAACGGAAGCCTGGCCGTATAGCGGTGCAGCGCCTGAAAACGCATCCCCATTCCGGGAGAAATGGCCCCGCCGCGGTAGGTGCCGTCGCCCGACACGTAGTCGACGGTGATGGCCGTTCCGAAATCGACGACCAGCGCGTCGCGCCCTTCGGCCACGAGCGCCGCCCCCACCGCGGCGGCGAGGCGGTCGGCGCCGAGCGTTTCGGGCGTATCGTAGCCGTTGCGGATCGGCACGGGCGTCGCCGGTGTAAATTCCAGACACTTCACGGCACGCACCCGCAGCATCCGCGCCAGCGGTGCGGTACGGCCTCCGGTAGAGGCGATAATGGCCCGGTCGATCGCCGGCCAGCGCGCCAGCAGGCCGTCGAGCAATTTGGTGTCGCACTCCTCGGCGAGCAGTTTCTCGACGATTTCACCCCCGTCGAAAACCGCCATTTTTATCAGCGTATTGCCGATGTCGATCGTCAGGTTCACGCGTCTTGTTCTTTATACAACGATTTCAGTATCTCCCATGCCCCTGCGATGTCGGTTACCCCTCTAACGGTCATCGCCAAACGGTTATTGTGCTGTTTGAGCACAAATTTATCGGGCCGTCGGGTCACGCGGCGCAACAGCTCCGAGAAGACCTCGCTCTTGTAGAAGGGCGACGCCGCGTCGCCCACGAAGTGTACGATCATCAACCCGTTCTTGACCTTCACGCGCTCCATGCCCAGACGCACCGCCTCCCAACGCAGACGCACCACGTCGAGCAGCTCCCTGGCCGCCTGCGGCAGCGCCCCGAAACGATCGACGAGCCGCTGCTCGAACCGTTGCAGCTCCTCCTCGCTGCGCATCGCGTCGAGCTCGCGGTAAAGCCGCAGTTTTTCGGCCGTCTGGCTCACGTAGGAGTCGGGCAGCTCGGCCTCGACGTCGATCTCGATCACGCTATCCGAA
>OHAQ01000974.1_pt1 | contig 22870 bp, 16 predicted proteins | sample 1577111 | NCBI WGS metagenome assembly OHAQ01 (sample SAMEA3541549, study PRJEB24748) | human gut metagenome | biome: human gut; feature: human-associated habitat; material: faeces | place: China | collected 2012 | reverse complement strand
GAATACAGAGAAAGCTTAGGGATAATGTAAGTACTACCAGAATGGTCCAAAAAAATATCCGCACCCCCTATCCTTTCGTATGAGCAAAGCGAGGTTTAGCTGTCCCCGTTAGGGGAAAGTGGCGCGAATGCGCCGAAAGGGGTTCATTTTGCTAATCGCAGCTCGGTTGTATGGTGTATAAGAAAGCGCACCACTCAAAAACCGCTGCAGGAGAATGATGGCACATTCTCCTGCAGCGGTTTCCTTTTTTATTCTTCTTCTTTGACTGGATTGATTGTCCTTATGATCCAGCGTTCTCCGCCGGTGAATTTGCTGTTGTGTTTTCTTGCAGCGTCTTCACTTCTCTTGGAAAGATCCTTGACGGCTTCTTCGAGGGAGTGGATGGTTTTCACGGCTGTATCAGAGCGCATGTCTTCTCCGCATACGGGGCAGACGGGCGGGTGGATGAAGGAGGTGTTCACGCGGGATTTGCAGTGCGGGCAAGTGATGAAGTCTGCGCTGAATTTCTTCTCGTTCTGCTCCTTGGAGTAGGAAGCGAGGCGTTCCTGCTTTTCCTTCAGCCTTCTTTCGAGGGAAATCATCTGCGGGGATGGTTCGATGCCGATCTTGTACTTGACGGCGTAGGTGGTCGGTATGGTTTTCAGGTATTCTTTCGCCTGGCGCTTCGTGTTGAAGACTTTTTCCTTGAAGGTGAGTCCTTTGAAGACGCGGTTGGCTTCTCGTTTCGTGAAGCCTTCCTCGACCATGGAGGATTTCATGGCGTCCTTGATCTCGGCTGACGGGTGGGTGATGTCGAATTCCCAGTATTTGTCAGCCCAGAGGGAGGAGGCTTTTGTTTCTCCTTCAGGCGCTGCTGTTTCTTCCTCGGGCTCTGGTGCGGGCGCGGGGATGGATTTCTTTGTCCTGCGCGGCTTGGGCGATTCGCCTTCCGCCTTCTTGCTGCGGGACTTTTTCAGTTTCGCAGGGCCCGCTTCAAATGAAAACAGGTCCGTTTCAGTAAAGTTCGGATCTTTGGACATGTTTAAACTCCTCCGGTAAATAGTTTTGGCTCTATCATACCATGGATATCAAGTATGGTACAGGCGTTCCATGAAATTTTAGCAGAATTATACAGATTTCCTGAGAAAAAGCAAGAAATCTCCCGAAAAAGACGATGGAGCCTTATAGTCCGTTTTCTTTTTTTGCCGGATGGTTTATAATATAAAAGTAACTTCATAGAAATGGACAAGGGTGTCCGTGGCATTGTATTTGCCGCGGCCTTTTTTGCGTCCGGAGGCGGGAAAATCCGCAGTTTTCGTTGAAGCGGCGGTTTTCTCATGCTAAAATGAGGGAAATGCATTGACCGGGCAACCAGCTATTTAGGAGGAGGATGTAAGTATGTACAGTATTGCTGCACCACATGCAAAAGGAAAGAGCGCAGAAGACAACATTTTTGCTGCTAACAACAGAGCGATCGCACTGGCTAAGGAAATCGGCGTGGAAAACGTCACCAATGCCACAGTAGGATCCATTCTTGAAGAAGACGGAAGCCTCGTCGTTCTTGATGTCGTCAAGCAGGAACTGAAGAACCTGACACCGCCGGAATTCTGCGCATATGCTCCGATCAAGGGCTATGATGAATTCCTGAAGGATTGTATCGATCAGTGCTTCGGCAAGTCCCGTCCGGAAGGATACATCGATGCCTGCGCAACACCTGGCGGCACCGGCGTCCTGCACCATGTCGTGCACAATTATTCCGAACCAGGCGATGAAGTGCTCATTACTGACTGGCACTGGGGCGCTTATGACAGCCTGATCGACGACAACAACCGCAAGGTCCGCACATTCTCCTTCCTGACAAGCGACGGCCATTTCAATGCCGCTTCCTTCAAGGAAAATGTAGAAGATATCCTGAAGAAACAGGACAATATCGTCATCATTCTGAACGGCATTGCCAACAACCCGACCGGCTACTGCATGTCCGTGGCTGAATGGCAGTCTGCTGTCGATGTCCTCAAGGAAGCAACCAAGGATGAAACAAAGAATGCCATCCTGATTGCTGACGTTGCATACCTCGACTACAGCGGCGAAAAGGAAGAATGCCGTGAATTCTTCAAGGTATTCGGCGGACTCCCGAAGAACATCCTCGTCGTTTGTGCATACACCCTTTCCAAGGGCTTCACGATGTACGGCCAGCGCATGGGCGCTATGATCGGCATTTCCTCTGACAAAGACGTCATCAAGGAATACGTCGATATCAACCAGTACAGCAGCCGTGCTACATGGTCCAACTGCAACAGTGCAGCTCAGCATGCAATGATCCGCATCTGCCAGGATCCGGAAAAGATCAAACAGCTCGACGCTGAAAGAGCCAAGTACTACAAGCTCATCCAGGAAAGAGCCGCTATTTTCGTAGAAGAAGCACAGAAAGAAGGAGTGAAGTTCGTTCCTTACATCTCCGGTTTCTTCATCACGATTCCTGTCACCAATTCCCAGGCTGTCTGCGACATCCTTGAAAAGGATCATGTATTCATGGTTCCGCTGAAGAAGGGCATCCGCCTTGCCGTATGCTCCGTTTCCAAGAAAAAGATGCACGGCCTCGCTCACAAGCTCGCTCTGGCTATCAAAGAAGCTGGCGCACAGCAGTAATCTGAAGGGCTTTCTGGAGCCCTGTAAATAAAAAAATGAGGGGTGAAGCTATTGGAAAACTTATTTGCAGCTCTGAATGCAGTACTCAGCTTCGTCACTCCGGTTTCTGACTTCTTCTGGGATTTCCCGAAGATGTTCGGTTTCTGGAAGGACATCCCTGTCTTGGGGTCATTCTCCCTGGCCATCATCGTACTGGTGGGATCAGGCATTTATTTCACACTTCGCCTCGGATTCGTACAGATCCGCCAGTTCATGACGGGCGTGCGGACCCTTGCCACGAGAAGAAGCATCCACACGGGTATTTCTCCTCTGGCGGCCTTCCTCCTTTCGACGGCTATGCGCGTCGGCCCGGGCAACATGATCGGCGTCACGGGCGCGATTGCTGCCGGCGGTCCGGGAGCGCTCTTCTGGATGTGGATTTCCGCTTTCTTCGGCATGGCGACAGCCTTCACTGAAGGCACGCTCGCACAGATCTTCAAGGAAAAACGCGGCGACAACTTCGTCGGCGGCCTTCCTTTCTATGCAAGGCGCCTTTGCGGAAATAAGGCATGGGTAGGCGTGGCTCTGTCTGCTCTCTATATCTTCTACGCGCTCATGTGCCTTCCGGCGCAGGGCCTGAACGTCATCACATCCCTGGGCTCGATCGTCGGGCTCGTTGGCGGAGAGGAAATTCCGCTGCAGTCGACATTCTACTACGTCATGTCGATTCTTCTGCTTGTCTTCATCACCTTCATGGCGTTTGGCGGCATCAAGCGTATTTCCCGCTGGGCAGATATCCTTGTCCCGGTCATGGCAGTCATTTACATCGGCACGGCCATCCTTCTCATTCTCACGAACCTGGGAAGCGTTCCGTACTTCTTCCATGCCGTCTTTGCAGGCGCCTTCAAGCCGGAAGCTGTCTTCGGCGGCGTCCTCGGTACTGCACTCCTGCAGGGCGTCAAGAGAGGACTCATGTCGAACGAAGCCGGCCAGGGCACCATCACGATGGCAGCTGCTTCCGCTGAAGCGCACCATCCGTGCGAACAGGGCATCATTTCCGCTCTCGGCGTATTCCTCGATACCCACGTCATCTGCACCATGACAGGCTTCATCATCATCATGGCTCACCAGTGGGTGCTGAATCCTGAAGAATGGAAAGCGGCAGGCACCTATCCGAAATTCCTGCTCTCCATCCATGCGCTGACTCCGGATCTCCTGCAGACCTTCGTCATGGTCATGGTCTCCATCTGCTTCTGCCTCTTCGCATACACCTGCGTCATGGGCTTCGTTACCTTCTCCGAAATTTCCGGGAACCGTATTTCCAGTTCCACTTCTTTCATCACCGTTCTCCGTCTGCTCTGCGTCTTCGTCACTGCATTCGGCATTGCCTGCAGCATCGCCGGATACGACCTGTCGAACCTCTGGGCATTCTCTGACCTTGCAAACATCATCATGGTATACTGCAACGTTCCGATGCTCTACCTCGGTTTCCGCTACGTAAGAAAAGCCGCTGCCCACTATGCAAAGAACGACGGCACGCCTTTCACCTCCGAAACCATCGGCATGAAAGTCGACTACTGGGACGAAAGAAAAGACGACTAAAAATAAAGAGATGTGGAATCCGCTGTGGGTTTCACATCTTTTTTGTTGGGGAAGGCCAGCCGGGGATGAAACATTATTTCAAGAACGTATGGCGTTTTCTCTTTCTTTTGCATTTCTTTCGCAAGTTAAAGAAAGATTTATAGATAGAAATATAGAAATGTGATAAGTGAAGTGTTATAATGAACTTGAAGGGTAAGAAGACCTTTCACCAACCACTGCCGCAAAGGCAGCGAAATCGGAACACATGCGTTTTCTCCTTTCCGGATTAGATTGTATGTAGTGAATGATAGTTCATGAAACTTGTATGCTTTTTTTAGGATTTGAGTTGTCAGTTCTACTGTTAGCTGTTCCGTGTTCCGTACGAGAAAGCTCCGGGAAACCGGGGCTTTTTTGTTGCCTCTGAAAGGTGAAGATTGACAGGAAGGCGCTCTGCGTCTTATCCTTATAAGATAAACAGGAAAAGAGGGAAACCATGAAGACGATATCGATTGTGATGTTTGATGATTTTGAAACGCTTGACGCATTTGGTCCGGCAGAGGTCCTGTCCAAACTGGATGGATACGAGATCCGCTCCGTATCGCTTCTTGGCGGCATCGTGACAAACAGCCAGGGCATCATGGTCGTGACCGAGCGCATGCTCGACGTGCAGGATTCAGATATCCTCATCGTCCCGGGCGGCATGGGAACAAGAACCCTTGTCACCGACGACTGGTTCCTCTCCGGCCTCGGCGATCTTGCCTCGAAGACGAAATGGGTGCTCTCCGTCTGCACAGGCTCTGCTCTTCTGGCGGCGGCAGGCATTTTGGACGGCCGCCACGCGACGACAAATAAGAATGCTTTTGACTGGGTAAGGAATCACGGGACAAGCGTCCTCTGGGAAAGAGAACCCCGCTGGGTCCGTGACGGCAACATCTATACCGCCGCCGGCGTCTCCGCAGGCACCGACATGGCAGTAGGCTTTGTTGCCGATCAGTTCGGGAAAGAAAAAGCAGAAGAAATCTGCAAGCAGATAGAATACCACTGGTACGACAACGCCGCCCATGATACGTTCTGAAAAGCAAATAAGAAATAAAAAAGAGGTTGTAGAAATGTGCGATCATTTCTACAACCTCTTTTTATTATTTCTTTACTGCTCTTGGTCTCCTTCCGCTCGACTTGATGAACTTCTGTATATAATAGGAAATCTCCGCATAGAGAATCGCAATCGTCAGATGGGCGAGAACAAAGGCAGGCACGTTTGGCGCGCGCATCCGTGTCCCCGTGACAGGAAGCAGGAAAATACGATTTCCCATGTGGAACCCAAACGAGAAGTAAATTCCTGCAGCGGCCAGTGCCACAGCAAGCACCTTAAGGAAAATAGAAATAGTCTTCGTATTTCCCAGGTGCAGAGCCTTCTTGAAACGCGGAAGAAGAGCGCTCCAGTGGATCCCCAGGTGCAGCCCAATTGCAACGAGCATCACATAACCGCCGATCCGGTGAATCCTGTGAACGATGAGCGGCGCATTGATGTCCAGCGACAGCTTGTAAGAAATCAGTGGCGCCGTGATCATGACCGCGAGAAACGAACCTATAAGCACGACATCAATCAGAAAAGTGAACCGCCTGTCCCAATTCCAGCGCCCGCGCGGAAGAGACTTGTACCACTGCCTGTTCAAATAATTATGGAAAATGACGATGACAAAGAAAATCATCCCGAAGATTTCATGATGCGAACTCCCGATCTGGCGGTAATCCAGAATTGCGAGGAAAAGGAAAAGCATCACTGTGTCTACAATCATACGAAGCTTCATAATAAACCTCCCATGAACCTCTTTTCTTCATTGTAGCATGCAGCATGATACCATGTGAAATGCGAAATATGACAGAGAAACTATAGAAGAAATACATGGGAAATAAAAAGGGCTGCAACGAAATATACAATCATTTCGTCACAGCCCTATTGCAGTCAACGCACAGGTTTTGCCGGCGCTTTCCGTCCCAATTTTCTCAAATGCATCTGAATGAAGTAAGACACAGCGCCAATGCCGATGACATCCACTAGATGCCCCAGCATACCGATATACACGCCGGAAGAATTCAGATTCGGGCGCGTGCCCGTCGGAAGAATAAAGTAAATGACACCGAGAACGATTGCAAGGACCACGAGCCGGACGATTATTCCAACTGTCGAAACATTAGCAAGATGCAGCCCGTTCACAAAACGAGGTTTCAAAATCGCCCAGTGAATCCCAAGATGCAGCCCGATCGCCGCCAACATAAGAGCGCCGCCCGCTTTATGGATACCCTCGAGAAAATGAATATTGAAACCAAGAGAGTAGGAGCGCGAGATAAACGGAGCTGTGAGAAGGACAGCCAGGAAAGAAACAATCAAAAGCCCGTCAACCGCGGCCGTATACTTCCTCTCCAGTCCCCAGGATCCCTTCTTCAAAGACTTGTACCACTGCCTGTTCCAGTAATTGTGCAAAAACACCAAAACAAAAAGCACCATGCCCAAAGTCTCATGCCAATAATTCCCAAGCGGCTTGTACCCGACCACGATCAGAAATACAAACAGCATTGTCATATCCAAAATAAACCGCTTCTTCATCCCGCTCGCCTCCTTGCAAAATCTGCATTGATTCTTTTCTATATTTTAGCATGAACAAACGCTGAATTGTGACAGTTAAACAAAATTTTATCTTTGACATGAGGGAGAGGAAATGCCTGGCATAAAAGTTTTTTATAGTACATTCCTATGACAAAGCGTGACATGTTTATTTGTTATAATAAAAGCAACTTATTAAAAATCCGTAAATAAAAAATATAGAGATGAATCATTTTTCGAAGAGGAACTGCGATGAAAGAGATTCTGAAGAAATCGAATTACAAAGCGATTCTGCATTCTAAACGTGCCAATATTTATTATCTTGAGAAATGCCGAGTCATGCAGAAGGATGGACGTGTCGTCTACTTGACTGAAAGCAGCGATGAAAATTTATTCTGGAATATTCCTGTTGCCAATACGACGGTCATTCTTTTGGGGAGCGGCACATCCTTGACCCAGGCAGCTGTTCGGGTGCTTGCTTCTGCAGGTGTCATGATCGGATTTTGCGGGGGCGGTGGTACGCCTCTTTTTGCCGGTACGGATATTGAATGGATGATGCCGCAGAGCGAATATCGTCCGACGGAGTACATGCAGGGGTGGATTTCGTTCTGGATGAATAAAGAAAGACGCCTCGAAACGGCTAGAGACTTCCAAAGAGCCAGATGTGATTTTCTTGAAAAAACATGGGGGAAAGATAGGGATCTGCATGAGGAAAATTTCAATGCGGACGATCCTGAAATCGAAAGAGCATTGGCGGTTTATAGAGGTAAGATAGACAGTGCAAAAGACGTGACGGAATTGTTACTGTCAGAAGCAAAATTCACCAAATCCCTCTATAAATATGCAGCTAAGAGAACCAGACTTCCGGATTTTACCAGGAATCATGACGGTGATGATGAAGCGAACATCTTCCTGAATCATGGAAACTACCTCGCCTATGGTTTGGCAGCTTGTACTCTCTGGGTATTGGGAATTCCGCATGGGTTTGCGGTCATGCACGGTAAAACAAGGCGCGGCGCGCTTGTCTTTGATGTGGCGGACCTGATCAAAGACTCAATTATTCTGCCTTGGAGTTTTATTTCAGCAGCCAGAGGCGATGATGACAAGCATTTCCGTATGACGTGTTTGAATAAATTGACAGAACATAAAGCACTGGATTACATGTTTGAAATCGTCCAACGCAGTAGTTTGAAATATGGGCCGGGTGATTTCCTATGATGGTATTATTGATCAGCCGAAGCACCGGTAAGTCACAGAAAACGGTCCGTACGATCTTGGACAGCTTTGCGGAAAGAATTGGGGATGACGCCTGGCGCACGGTCATAACCTCGGACGGTCTGGAAGCAGTGCGGACTGCGCTTCGGAGAAATGCTACAAAAAATACGGCGGTTTCTTGTCATTGGATCAGGTCGAGGGCAAGAAGCGATCTGCTCTGGATTGTCGGTGACAGAAGCCAGTTCAATGATGCAGGCGCTGTACCTGTTAATACGACGAAAAAGAAAATCATCCATTCTGAATGGGAAAACGACTGGCAGTACCTGCCGATTATTAAAGAGCTGGCCGGTCTGGCGGGACTTTTTCACGATTGGGGCAAAGCATCGGATTTCTTTCAAAAGAAGCTGCGCTCAGGAACGAAAGAGCGGGATCCGTTCCGTCACGAATGGATGAGCTGCAAGATGATTGAAGCATGCGTAGAAGCATCAGGCGATTTTGAAGATGATACACCTTGGCTCAAGAAATTCGCTGATGGCACATTTGAAGAAGAAATCGTTTTAAATATCTTGAAAAATGAAGCTAAAGCGGGGAAATCAGATGTAACGAAGTTAAAAAAGCTTCCGCCTGCCGCGGAATGTCTCACGTGGCTGATTCTTTCACATCATAAACTTCCGGATTTAAATAAGGATGACCGGCGCGCTTATGAAGATGAAAAACGAGAAACTTTTTATGAAATGATGAAAAGTTTGAAATCATCATGGGGATACGAAAATGATGATCCGGATTTTGTAGAGAAGCGGCAGGAATGTTTCCGCTTTTCTCATGGGATACTTTGGAACGAAGGAAACATTTGGAAAAAGCATCTGAAGAAATGGACCGGCAGACTTCTTCAGGATTACGATACCTTGAAGCAGATCATGAAAGATCCTGACTATGATCCGGCTTTCCGTGAAATACTGCTTAACGCTCGCCTGGCATTAGTTTTGGGAGACCATTATTTTTCCTCTTTGGATGGCGATGCGAAGCAGGACGACGGGAAGTGGAGCGCGAGAGACCTTTGGGCAAATACCTTTTCTTTCAGGAATAAGAAAAGAAAATCTGAGAAGAACCAGTTTCTGGAGGAGCATATGACGGGCGTTTCAGATCAAGCACTTCGCGTAGCGCATCAGCTGCCTAGATTTGCGGAAGAGATGGAAAAGACGTATGACGTCAAAGCTTTGAAGAAGAGAAGCCCTGGAAAGTTTTCCTGGCAGGATAAGGCGGCTGAGACAATACGAAATTTCCGCAAAGATCGTGGAGAAGATCAGGTATCTTTTGTTGTAAATATTGCAAGTACTGGCTGCGGTAAAACTTTTGCCAATGCAAAAATTATGAGAGCGCTTTCTCCAGGAGGAGATTCCCTGCGTTACATTCTGGCATTAGGACTCCGTACTCTGACACTGCAGACCGGCGATGAGTACAGAGAAAGAATCAAACTCAGCAAAGATGACCTTGCTGTATTGATCGGGTCAAAAGCAGTTCTGGAACTTCACGAAGGAGATAAGGAGCTGGAAGAAAAACGATCAGCAATGGAAGATGAAGACGGCGAAGATATATCTCTCGCTGAAGGGCTTGCTTATGAAGACTCTTTGAACGATGAGCAGCGAGCTTTCATGAATATTTTCTTCAAACCTGCGAGAGGGATCGATGCAGATAAGAACAGTGCTTTCTTGTACAAGCCCGTTCTCGTTGCGACAATCGATCATATGATGGGGGCGACAGAAACAATACGGGGCGGACGCTTCATTCTTCCGATGCTCCGGCTGATGTCCTCTGATCTAGTTATCGATGAAATCGATGATTTTACGCAGAAAGACCTGACTGCCATTTCCCGGCTCGTGCATCTGGCGGGAATGTATGGAAGAAATGTTGTTCTTTCTTCAGCGACAATTCCTCCCGATTTGGCAGAAGGCATGTATAGAGCCTATATAGCCGGTGTGAAATGCAGGAACAGTTTCTTTATTTCCAAGAAACGTGTCAGCGTCGTACTCTGTGATGAATTCCGAACTGAGATGAAGTTCATGAATACAGATGATGATTCCGACTATAGCGCATTTCATCAATCATTCATCGAAAAGCGCGTCGCGAAATTAACACGGCAAATAACAAAGAGGTCAGGATACATAGCAGATTGTGAGGATGAAGACACTGAAGATGCCAAGTCTGATAAGATGCAGTCGTACTTCGAAAGCATCCGGAAACAGGTTGTCCGTCTTTCCAAAGAAAATTTCGTTGTAGACGAGAAGACAGGCAAAAAAGTATCTATCGGTGTTGTTCGTATGGCAAATATTGATCCATGTGTAAAAGTCAGCTTGTACCTACTGCAGAATACGGATTGGGATAAAGATGATATAACACCGCGCATTATGACCTATCACAGCCGGCAGATTTTGCTGCTTCGTCATGAGCAGGAAAAGTATTTGGATAGTGTATTGAAGAGGAAAACGCTGTATGGAGAGCCTGTTGACATCAAGGATCCGGTTCTCCGAAAACATATTGATCAAGCAACAACAGATTATGTCGTTTTCATTATTGTTGCAACGCCTGTAGAAGAAGTAGGACGGGATCACGATCTCGATTGGTCAGTGATTGAGCCTTCGTCGTATCGCTCGATTATCCAGCTTGCCGGACGAGTCCTTCGTCATAGAATCATGAGCGAAAATATTGAGAAGAAAAATATAGCCGTCATGCGATGGAATCTAAGAGGATTAAATGGAAAGGCACCTGCCTTTATATATCCAGGCTATGAAAGTGGAAAGAATAAGCTGGAAAGTCATGATCTTAAAGGTATTTTGAAAGAGGATGTTTTAAAGAGGATTGATTCCATTCCGCGTATTAGAAAAGAGGACCCGCTAACCTGGAGAACGAATTTAATTGATCTCGAGCAGAAAGCGATGGAAGATTTCAACGATAAAGAAAGCAGCGGAGCCAAAGCGGTCAATGGATGGATCCGGGAATATTGGTGGATGACAGCATTGCCGCAGCGTTTGAACCGATTCAGAGAAAAAACGTATCCAGATGTACGCCTGACCGCATTGTTTGAAGATAATAAGATCAAGTTTTCTGAGTATATAGATAGGGAATTTGTTTCAGTAGGAAGGAAAAGAAGCATTGAAGCGTTTCCAAAATTTAAGGAGGGGATCGAGAAAAACTTATGGCTGAAGAGGGATTATAAAGAAGCATTGAAACGTTATGTAAATGATTCAGATTTCAGGCAGGAAGAAGAAATTCTTTTTGAAAAGTCTGAGAAGTATGGAGAAATTATCATACCTGACAATTTAGAAAAAGAATGGTTTTATTCTGACCAATTCGGATTATTCTCGAAAACGAGTGTTTAAGAAGGAAGGGAAGGGAGAAATTTGGGAGAAATTGCGGAATTTCTTGAAAGTAAAGCAGTTGCTAAGAAAATTGTCGAAGACCGCAAGAAACTACCAGACGGTTTTCTAGATGAAGAAGCCAGGCGTGTTAAGATAGGCGTCTGGGTACGCGATCTCTTAGAGAAGCAAATATCTAAATACACATTAGCAACACATGTGGGAAAATTTGCTAATCCTGACAGTACTGTGCATCTCTATGTAGAGAGCAAAGAGAGGCCTGACGGATATTTGACAACGGAAAATACACAATGTGAGACGGATATCGTGTATACGAATGCCAATATCATGACAGCGGCTATGCTTCTCTTGTATAAAATGGAAGACGGACAGTCTATATTGGAACACATTCTGAACCAGGATGGAAAAGCCGATGAACTGAAGCTTTATGGAATTGACTCGGAGAAATTGTATCAGCAATTTAAGGACCTTAAGACAGGAACCAGGGGATTTACAGATAAGAATTTAAGGCAGGTTTATTTCCCAATAAGTGAAGGAGAATATCATCTTTTGACAGTAATGCCAAGCACTAGTGAATTGGGAACATTGTTTGATAAGCTGAACATCATTAGAAGAGAATTCTCTGCTGCAAGGGATCCTAAAGATCCTAATTATGGGAAGGACTGCAGCAATGTCTGGGATAAGACGGTCATCACCTTCGGCGGGACAAAGCCGCAGAACATTAGTGGGCTTAACATGCTGCATCATGGGGAAGGATATCTGGTTTCATCACTTCCGCCTGTTTTGAATGAACGGGATTTAATTCTTCCCAAAAGGAATTTCTTTAAAGAATCCGTTCCGTATTCCGAATACAGATCTTTCGTATCACGTTTGCATGCATTATTTAAAATCAATTGGAATAATGCAGGTATTAGAGAGAAGAGAGATCGGATCCTTGGGGGAATCATTGATACGGCCATGATGACTGCCGGAAGAATCCGTGAAGAGAATCCTTCTGGCTGGAGTGATGATGAAAAGTACAATGGGCTTCCACGTTTTCAGAAAATCTGGCTCGACAATGCATACGAAAGTGAAAGAGAAGGAGACGCGTGGGTAGAAGCTGTCAGCAAGGATTTCGCGCGCTGGATTATTCGTACATATGAAAAAATTGAACGAGACGAAAAGGTAACTCTCGGAGATGCAGAGACGGATTACTTCAGAAACACCATTTATGATCAGCTGCGTGAGGAGGTGAGACTGGGATTATGAGTACATATCTTGTGATTAGGAAAATGCAGATTCATAACGCAAATGCAATGAGCAGTACATATACGATCGGAGTTCCGGCTATGACAGCATGGCTGGGAGCTGTCCATGCTTTAGAAAGAAAAGTTCGCGGTCTGAATCAGAAAAAGAGAGAAGATACTGATTTTTCAGAGATCCATTTCACAGGTGTCGCAGTCAGCTTTCATAAAACAAGGCTGCATGTGTTTAAAGGAGCGTATGGGAATGCTGTTGTTAATACGGCGAATCCATTAATTAAAAAGGGAGCTGACTGGGAAAGGCCACCTACGATTGAGGAACCGCACATTGACCTTTCGGCTTCCATCTTAATCGAGATCGATGGACTGGATCCTGATGATAAAGATGCCATTCTTGAAAAAGTACAGAGCGAAATCTGGCGGATGAAAATCGCTGGCGGTGATATCAACAGGATACAAAGTATGAGCATACAGTATACCGATGTAGATGATCCAGCAACAATCCGCAGAGTAAGAGGTATGCTCATGCCAGGATATGTCATCATTGAAAGACGGGATATCCTTAAGCAGGAAATGGAAAATGGCACTAACGGTCTTGATGCGCTTCTTGATTATACGAAAGTCAATATGAGCGCAAGGAAAGATGAAAATGGGAAAATTACGGGATGGAATCTTTCGAGAAAAGGCACAGGCTGGATCATCCCGATCTCTGTAGGTTTTAAGGGATTGTCACCACTGGGAATCTGCAGAAATCAGCGTGATAAAGAAACGCAGCATCGGTTTGCTGAAAGTGTCGTAACACTCGGTGAATTCCGTATGCCGTATCATTTCGATTCAATTGACGATATGATGTGGCGGTATGCTTATGATGAAAATCAGGAATTATATCTTTGCAGAAATCAGAAAATTTAATTAGGGAGGAATGTAAAATGGCAAAAAAAGGTGAAGTACTCGCATTCGAAAAGAAACTGGTTGTATCTGATGGCTATATGTATGGAACGACATGGGAAGACAGAAGCGGCAAAGCTGTTCCAGTCAGACTTCAGGAAAAATCAGTTCGCGGCACAATTTCTAATCGTTTGAAAGGTGCTGTAAAAAATGATCCGGCTAAACTGAATGAAGAAATTCAGAAAGCAAACCTGCAGACTGTCGACAGCGCTTCTTTGACGATGGATGAAGATACATTGAAACTTGAATTCACTGTCAAAGTACTATCTGGCGTTCAGTATCCTTCGGCGTGCAATGATCCAAAACATTATGAAAGCATCAAAAAAATGGGAGAAGATTTCATTGCAGAAAATGGATTCAAAGAACTGTCTCGCCGCTATGCGCTGAACCTTGCAAATGGCCGTTTCCTTTGGAGAAACCGTGTCGGCGCAGAAAAAATTGAAGTCCATGTTGTCGCGCTGAAAGAAGATGGCGTGGAAAAAGAATGGATCTTTGATGCATACGATTTCTCTCTGAAAGATTTCGGTGACACATCTGACGATGTAGAAGAACTTGCAGGTCTCATTGCTGAGGTACTTTGCGGAGAAAGAAACTATCTCCTCTTGAAAGTCACTGCATTTACCTTCGAAGGACAGGGACAGGAAGTATACCCCAGCGAAGAAATGATCCTGAACAAAGATAAAGTGGAAGGCAGAGAAAAGAAGAGCAAAATCCTTTATCAGGTAAATGATATCGCAGCTATGCATTCACAGAAGCTTGGCAACGCTATCCGTGCTATCGATACCTGGTATCCGAGCTTTGATGAAGTAGAAACCGGACCAATTGCTGTTGAACCATACGGCGCCGTAACAAACATGGGCATGGCTTACAGAACACCGAAAGAAAAGAAAGACTTCTACACACTCTTTGATGATTACTCAAATGGCGTAGATCTTGATTCCGATGATGACAAAAACTATGTCATGGCAGTCCTGGTACGCGGCGGTGTCTTTGGCAAGAACGATGAAGAGTAATTTATTATGATGAAATACTATCAAGAAATTACATTGATTCCGGATGCTGAAATTCCGCCGGATTTCCTCTGGACAAAAGTCTATGCACAGATCCATTTGGCATTCGCCGACCGGGAAAATATAGATCATAAACAAATCTATGGAGTCTCATTTCCTGAATATGCTGATGAATCTATGGGAGAAAAGGCAAGAGTTTTTGCACCGGAAGAAGCAGATCTGAAAAAACTGGATCTGAAAAAAGCACTGAGACGATTGAGTGATTACGTTCATATCACAAGCATTCGTGAAGTACCGGAGTCCAAAGTCAAAGGGTATGTAAAATTCGCAAGATACCAGCCGGACAGCTCCATTGCCAGAAAAGCCCGTAGATATGCAAAAAGGCATCCTGAAGTTACCGAGAAAGCAGCTTTCAAGATGCTGAAACAAAGAGAAGAAAAGTATGACCTTCCCTTCATTCAGTTAAAGAGCTTATCTACAGGGCAAACCTTCAATCTTTTCGTCAAAAAAGAAGAAAAGAAAGAAGAAGGCCAGGGCGGATTTACAACTTACGGGCTGAGCAAGGGTGCAGCAGTACCCGAATTTTGACCCAAATAAAAAAGGCTTCGGAAAAAGAGCGATAAAATCTAACTTTTTTCGAAGCCCCCTTTTAAAAGGGTTTTGCATCACGTAATTCCGGATGGTATGATAGAATCTAAGAAATCTCTATGCACATGCATAGATCACTGCCGCATAGGCAGCTTAGAAATCAATTCTTGAATAAGCAACTCTCATAAAATCGATCACTGCCGCATAGGCAGCTTAGAAATGCTCACTGGCTGATGATGGAAAGTCATATTATGATCACTGCCGCATAGGCAGCTTAGAAATATAGCAAGGACCGGGATGTGGAAGCTGAGCAGATCACTGCCGCATAGGCAGCTTAGAAAGTTACGGCAGCGATATAGAGCTCCTTGTGGCCGATCACTGCCGCATAGGCAGCTTAGAAATTCCGACTCAACGGATGCCACAGAAGCCAGGGAGATCACTGCCGCATAGGCAGCTTAGAAACTTCGCAAAGGCCGATGATACAAGCGACAGTGTGATCACTGCCGCATAGGCAGCTTAGAAATATTATGAAACTTGGAGAATGGATAAAGCAGTGATCACTGCCGCATAGGCAGCTTAGAAAACAAGAAAACGAATCATGCATAGCCGTAGATTGATCACTGCCGCATAGGCAGCTTAGAAAGATGACGTGACCGCAGTTTGCAGTGCGTTTATGATCACTGCCGCATAGGCAGCTTAGAAAATACTCCCATTCTTACTCGCAGTACATTATTCGATCACTGCCGCATAGGCAGCTTAGAAATTTATAGGGGAGAGCTTTATCCGGATGCTGCCCGATCACTGCCGCATAGGCAGCTTAGAAACATTTGACCACGATGTCGTAGCGGCTTACTCCATGATCACTGCCGCATAGGCAGCTTAGAAAATATCTCCGGACGTCTTAAACCATACCTGCCCTGATCACTGCCGCATAGGCAGCTTAGAAAACCTCATCCGGCTCTGAATTCTCCGGTCTGCTTTGGATCACTGCCGCATAGGCAGCTTAGAAATTGTTACTCTGACTGATGAAAATATCGGTCTGGGATCACTGCCGCATAGGCAGCTTAGAAAACAACAAGGGAGGCTTAATAATGACTGAAAAAGATCACTGCCGCATAGGCAGCTTAGAAAGCCATCTTTGCGTTTTCCTGCAACTTTTGCATGATCACTGCCGCATAGGCAGCTTAGAAAAAACGTCCCTTCCTGTACAATGTTGTCGTTTTGATCACTGCCGCATAGGCAGCTTAGAAAAACAGCATGATTGCCCGGATTTCCAAGAATCAGATCACTGCCGCATAGGCAGCTTAGAAAATCATCTCCGGCTTGCCGTCAAAAATAAACTGGATCACTGCCGCATAGGCAGCTTAGAAATGGACTAAAAAAACAATCGGTTATCTTCTTACGATCACTGCCGCATAGGCAGCTTAGAAATTTTATAGATGAATCAACAGAGAAGAATCAACGATCACTGCCGCATAGGCAGCTTAGAAACTGATTTGTTGAGTCGACAAAAGCCGACTTTTTGATCACTGCCGCATAGGCAGCTTAGAAATGCGAGCGATGGGACCTTGCCGTGCTTAATAAGATCACTGCCGCATAGGCAGCTTAGAAAATCTGTGCATCGACGCCGACGGGGAAATCATCGATCACTGCCGCATAGGCAGCTTAGAAATTACAACCCCATGATAGCACAGTGCTCCCTGGGATCACTGCCGCATAGGCAGCTTAGAAATTTGTCGCTGTATTTGGCCTTAATAGAATCTCGATCACTGCCGCATAGGCAGCTTAGAAATAATTGAGGTGATATCATGTTAGCTCTTAAAGAGATCACTGCCGCATAGGCAGCTTAGAAAAAGAATAAAAGAGAAAAGACTGGAAAAACATAGATCACTGCCGCATAGGCAGCTTAGAAAACAATAGGCATGAGAGCGGCCCCGAGGGAGCCGGATCACTGCCGCATAGGCAGCTTAGAAAACAAGCGATGGATTCTCCTTGCCCTGGGCATTGATCACTGCCGCATAGGCAGCTTAGAAAATGTTGCTTGTAACATGGGAATAGGTGTCCATGATCACTGCCGCATAGGCAGCTTAGAAATTGACCCGGCTGTTTCCGCCACCGCGGAAATTGATCACTGCCGCATAGGCAGCTTAGAAATTGTAAAGTCCGGTATCAATAAGGCCTATAATTGATCACTGCCGCATAGGCAGCTTAGAAATTCAAGTCGGATATTATCCGGGCTATCGATAAGATCACTGCCGCATAGGCAGCTTAGAAATATCCCTATACCCTGGCTGTGGATATCAATATGATCACTGCCGCATAGGCAGCTTAGAAAAAAAAACGGGGGGAAGGGTGCCTAGATATTAAGATCACTGCCGCATAGGCAGCTTAGAAAGATGGTCGGTACGGTACCCTTTGCGCTGGCTAGATCACTGCCGCATAGGCAGCTTAGAAATTTACAGGCACATGATAACGCGGCTGATTATTGATCACTGCCGCATAGGCAGCTTAGAAATGAATGCGAAAAGGTTTGGTGTTCTGTAGTGAGATCACTGCCGCATAGGCAGCTTAGAAATCAATTAGGCACCAACGGTAAGGTTAAGAGCCGATCACTGCCGCATAGGCAGCTTAGAAATCTTTTGCGGCGTCGTCCCACTGTTCAGCGGCGATCACTGCCGCATAGGCAGCTTAGAAAAACTGTTTCTTTTGCCATCTAATCACCACCTTGATCACTGCCGCATAGGCAGCTTAGAAAAAAATCAAGGTCATCTTTATTAATCTGATTGCGATCACTGCCGCATAGGCAGCTTAGAAATCGGGAGTTGTTATAGAACGAGAAAATAATGAGATCACTGCCGCATAGGCAGCTTAGAAATGCCTCTGTAAGATCACTTGCCTCTCTTTGTTGATCACTGCCGCATAGGCAGCTTAGAAAGGGATTCTATCTCCCTCATCAGCCTTGGCGTTGATCACTGCCGCATAGGCAGCTTAGAAAACATTTTTTCACAAATCGGGGAAACCTTCACGGATCACTGCCGCATAGGCAGCTTAGAAATACATGTACTGACGAGACAGGCTATGCAAATAGATCACTGCCGCATAGGCAGCTTAGAAAACGGATAATGATAGTGCTGTGGGTATTGTCACGGATCACTGCCGCATAGGCAGCTTAGAAAGAAGAACTAAAGTATATCCTCCATCTTGTCCGGATCACTGCCGCATAGGCAGCTTAGAAAAAAGTCAATTTTATTTTTCAGATAACTCAGTGGATCACTGCCGCATAGGCAGCTTAGAAAATGGAAAACGGACATCCCATTTACACCTGCGCGATCACTGCCGCATAGGCAGCTTAGAAATTCGCTATAAGCCATCTGAGACGGAGCACAAATGATCACTGCCGCATAGGCAGCTTAGAAATGCCACCCTGGTAGTCACCCTAGTAGTCACCCTGATCACTGCCGCATAGGCAGCTTAGAAATGGATTGAATAAGAGGATTGATCACTGCCGCATGATCACTGCCGCATAGGCAGCTTAGAAATGACCCCACATTTTTAATTTCTTGGTTCAGATGATCACTGCCGCATAGGCAGCTTAGAAATTACAAGGGTCTGATTGGAAGTGAATCCAGCTGATCACTGCCGCATAGGCAGCTTAGAAACTCGTCTATAGTTGAGTAGCACTCGCTATACTGATCACTGCCGCATAGGCAGCTTAGAAAATATTTTTGACGACTGGCAGAATTATGTAGGCGATCACTGCCGCATAGGCAGCTTAGAAATCCCTTCATCGGCTTAACGTGAATCACAATCATGATCACTGCCGCATAGGCAGCTTAGAAATTGTTCAAGTGCTTTGAGGTCCGACGTCTTAAGATCACTGCCGCATAGGCAGCTTAGAAAAACACAAGACAAGCCAACCCAGCAAAGCTAGAGATCACTGCCGCATAGGCAGCTTAGAAACCAAAGGGTATCGCCTGCCTCCACAGTCTTGCGATCACTGCCGCATAGGCAGCTTAGAAAACGTGAGATTTCCTTTTCTCCACGTGCGATTCAATCATTGCCGAGACAACAGAAAAACCATAAAACCAGCCTGACGGCTGTACGAACTACAACTCATCCGACGGCTCCGCCGCCACCTTCCCTAAAGGGCAAGGTCAAAACCACTTAAACCTCGCTTCGCTCGAGAAAAACAGCACTGCCGCACAGGCAGCTCATGTTTCTCTTTGAAAGGTTCACTTTGCTGAATCTTTCTTTTTTTATTTCTTTTTTGACGTTTCTTCAAAAAAATCTTTTGTTAGGCTCTTGAAGTGGACAGGATTTGTCATTGTAAAAATTATACTGATAGTAGAGGGGAGAGTGGGTGTCTGGGATGCGGGAAGGCATCCCATAGATGTGTCTGCTGGAATGGAGTGAGCATGATGGATTCGGTGGGAAGGATTACTCTGGCTGCCAGGAAGGGGCGGGGGAAGGATGCGGCGAAGGAGGTTTATATCGCTGCGTTTCCGGTCCTTCGCGCGCGTTTCTTTGAACGGTGCAAGGCGGCGCATATGACAGGGAATGCTGTCATGAACAGGATGTCGGAGGAGTACTTGTCGGATCTTGCGGCCGGGCGGGACCGGTCGCGTGAGCTTTTGTCACTGGTGGAAGGAGTGAAGGAAAGGATGGAGCAGCAGGGGGCGTCGGGTTCGCTTTTGACGGAGCGTTTCATTGCGCGTGTGCCAGCTTCGGTGAAGGATCGTCTGGCAGAGAACTGCGAGCATTACGGATGCTCGGTGAATGCGATGCTGAATGCTTTCATGTGCTGGTATGCGGTGAAGGGGGAGACTCTTTCGAAGGATACGAAGGAAATCCGCGGAGTGGAAAAGGGTGTAGTCACGAGTTTCAAGACTTCGTATGCGCTGAAGAAGAAGTTCATGTACCTTTGCCGGGCCAATGGGAGCGATGCGCGCTCGACGATCCTTGCTTTCATCGAAGAGTACGGGCGTCATCCGGAGATGGTGGAGTCTGGTCTGCCGGCTCTTTCTTTTGAAATCGTGAAGGACTGCGCGGCAAGGGTGGAGATGCCTGAGTCTTCTCGTGATCTTCTGAAGGAAACGTGCAGCCAGGCGGGATTTGCGGTATCGAATGTGCTGACGGCTTTTATGGCGCTTTATGTGAAGTGGTATGGGAAGGATCATCAGGAAATGATGAAAAAGCTGGACAGCGCTAAGAATCCGTCGTCTTCGGATACGTCGCAGATGACGTTCTTCATTCTGGAAAGGGACAAGGAGGAGTTCGGGCGGATCTGCAAGGCGATGGGAAGGTCGCAGCGGGAGGTCCTGAATGATCTGGCGGCGTCGTTCGTGAAGAAGGAAAATGCGGATGGATTCAGCCCCGTCGCCATGGGCAGGGAAGGCTCGGCGATGGCAGCATTCCGCATGAATAAGGAGCTCAAGCGTGATTTCAAGAAGGCATGCCTGGATCTTTACCTGCCGCCGACGGCAGTCCTGAATCATCTGGTGAGAAGGTTCATAGCAGAACACAAGTAAACCTGTTTTCCCCTAAGCAAAAAGGCTGCGGCGAAATGTGCAATCATTTCGCCACAGTCTTTTTATTATTGTCATTATTGTCTTTAGTCTTCTGCGAGAACTTCTTTCATGATGGAGACTGCTTTTTCAAGGTCTTCTTCAGGAATGTTGAGCGCAGGGAGGAGACGGATTTTTTCTTTCGCTGTCAGTACGACGACACCTTTTTCAAGGAGTTTGGGAACGATAGTGGAAACGTCTTTTTCTGGCTCGATGCCCCACATGAGGCCCATGCCTGCTACGGATTTGACGCCTTTGGCACCTTCGAAGCTTTCTTTGATGAATTTGCCTTTTTCAGCGACGGAATCAAGGAGCTTGTCATCGATGTGATCAAGGATGGCGAGGGCGCCTGCGCAGACGATCGGGTTGCCGCCGAAGGTGGAGCCGTGGGTGCCGCTGGAGAGGACGTCCTTTGTCTTTTCGCCGAAGAGGGTAGCTCCGATCGGAAGGCCGCCGCCCAGGCCTTTGGCAGTGGAGATGATGTCCGGGGTGACGTCGTAGTTCATGTAGCCGTAGAGTTTTCCTGTACGGCCATTTCCTGTCTGTACTTCGTCGACGACGAGGAGGATGTCATGTTCCTTGGCATAAGCGCCGACGCCTTCGAAGAAGTCTTTATCGAGGGGATGGACGCCGCCTTCGCCCTGGATAGGTTCTACCATGACGGCGCAGATTTCCGGATGGGCTTCGCAGAGTTTGATAAAGGCATCGAGGTCATTGGCCGGTGTGTAGAGGAATCCTTCTGTCAGGGGGAAGAAGTTCTGATGGAATACGTCCTGGCCGGTTGCAGCGAGGGTGGTGATGGTACGGCCGTGGAAGCTGTTGATCAGGGTGACGATGGTGGTTCTGTCCTTGCCGTACTTGTCGATGGAGTATTTTCTGGCTCCCTTGATGGCGCATTCATTGGCTTCAGCGCCGGAGTTGGAGAAGAATACGTCCTTCATGCCTGTCTTTTCGCAGAGCGCCTGTGCCAGGTCTGTCTGGGGCATGGTGTAGAAAAGGTTGGATACATGGTTCAGGGTATGGAGCTGCTTGGTGACGGCTTCGATCCAGGGTTCATAGGAAATGCCGAGGACGTCGACGCCGATGCCGGTGCCCATGTCGATGTATTCTTTGCCTTTGTCGTCATAGAGGTGGGATCCTTCTCCCTTGACGAAGCATACGGGGTATCTGTTGTAAGTGTGGGTGATGTAGGTCTTGTCTTTTTCAAATGTATTCATGGGTCTGGCTCCTTTTCTGTATTCGATCAGGCGGAGAACATGGTTCCGAGTCCTTCGTCGGTTAAGAGTTCGATGAGGAGAGCGTGCGGGATCTCTCCATTGATGATGAAGACTTTCTTGACGCCGCCTTTGATGGCGTCGGTGCATCCGTCGACTTTGGGGATCATGCCGCCTGCGATGGTGCCGTCTTTCTTGAGGGCTTCCGTCTCTTCGACGGTGAGGGACTTGATGAGGCTGCAGGGGTTGTCCTTGTCCTTGAGGACGCCGTCGATGTTGCTCATGAAGACGAGACATTCGGCGTTCAGGGCAGCTGCGATTTCAGTGGCTGCTGTGTCGGCGTTGATATTGTGCGGCTGTCCTTTGTCGTCGATGCCGACGGAGGAAATGACGGGGATGTAGCCGCCTGCGAGGAGGTTGTCGATGATGCCTTTATTGACGGCGTCGATTTCTCCTACAAGGCCGAGGGCCGGGTCCTTGGTGTGGACGTGAATGAGGTTGCCGTCTATACCGCAGAGGCCGGCTGCCTTTCCGCCAAGGGCGGTGAGTTCAGCGACAAGGCCTTTATTGATCTTACCGGCAAGGACCATCTGCACGACTTCCATGGTGTCTTCGTTCGTGACTCGGAGGCCGTTCACGAAGTGGGACTCGATGTGGAGGGCATCCAGCATATGGTTGATATCAGGGCCGCCTCCATGGACGAGGATGACATTGACGCCGACGAGGCGGAGGAGAAGGATGTCCTGCATGACGGATTTCTTCAGTTCCGGATCGGTCATTGCATTTCCGCCGTACTTGGCAACGACGTATTTTCCTGCGTATTCTTTGATGTACGGGATCGCCTGGGTGAGGATCTCGGCGCGTACTGCATTAGTTGCCTGGTTCATGGTAAGTCTCCTTTTCGGGGTATAAAGAGGGCTCCC
>OHAQ01000969.1_pt1 | contig 22950 bp, 16 predicted proteins | sample 1577111 | NCBI WGS metagenome assembly OHAQ01 (sample SAMEA3541549, study PRJEB24748) | human gut metagenome | biome: human gut; feature: human-associated habitat; material: faeces | place: China | collected 2012 | reverse complement strand
AACAGCCTTGCTTCGGCGACAGAAAAACTCAACGTGCAGGGTTCGGGCGCATTGATCTGCGGCAATTTGGAAGGTTCTTCAACTCAAAAGGCGAGCCTTACAATATCCGGACTTGCTCTTGATGGTCTTACTATCAATAACCTCAATAAAGCTGGCTACAATACTGCAAATATGGCGCTCATTGTACGCAATATCGGCAGCTATACTGAAACAAAGATCAGCGGAGTTTCAACAAGCGGCTATGCTGATAAAGAAAAAGCAGCAAGTGCGCTGATAGGCACGGCAGGCAGCGACAAAGTATTGCAGATGACTATACAGTTCAGCGATATGCGCCTTGACGGCAGAACATTTACTAGTGATGTCAATGCGGCTGCACAGACCGCTTTTGAAAAAAGTTATAAAACCAAAAGCTCTATATTCACTAAGGCTACGCTGATACATACATTGCAGTACACTTCTGAGGGCGGTTCTTCTGCGATATACAACTATAACTATGATGAAGACTGGGCTGCTGACGGCAGCGCAAAGCATAACGTTACCTACGGAAAAGAGATATCTCACTCAAAGGAGTTTGCTCCCGATGCAGGGGATAACGACCAAAGACGTTATTTGGATAAGCACGCCGCTGATGATACGAACCATTTTACTTCACCGGAAAGTGCAGAGGCAAAGGCAACTGCGGCTACTTCTTCAACTTCCGGAGTTAAGGGCGGTTTTGATTTCTCAAGTTTCCTGCCTTATGTAGCAACCGAATACGGTGGTTCAGTAACTAATGCTCACGAAATAGCTGTAAACCACGTCAGCAAGGAAATGGGCAAGGGCTGCGGCACATACAACGACCCATTTATCATAGACGACGGCACAACGCTTTCGCTGGTCGCAGAAATTCTCAGCAGCGGCAACGTCAGCAAAGGTTTTTCGATGTATATAGATAACGATCATCTTAATGCTGCAGCTAAAGACAAAAACTTTGAAAAGTGGGATTCCGACAAAGCCGGCGGCAAAGGTCATACACGCATCGAATATAATGGCTCAGAATTCGTTGCTGTGAAAAAATCAGGCGATGAATGGGTAGAGGATACCAGCAAAAGCATAAGCATAACAAAAGCAGATGTTTGTTCATACCTTGCGGGGGCGTATTACCTTGTTGAGGGCAATGCTGAGAATGGCGGTACTATAACCCTGTCTGAAAAATTTGCAGGACTTGGACAAGCAGGCTCAGATTACGCATTCAGAGGAGTTGTTGTGGGAAAAGATTATAATGGCAATAAAATGGTCATTGAAAACCCCTCTGATAAGCCTTTTGTATCTGTTTCAAACGGCTGTGTTGTGAAAGATCTGGATATAAAAGTAACGGCGAAAACTATTACTTTAACAAACGATAAAAATGGCGCAGATGGTCAGCTGACTTACGATAACGGTACGCCCGTATACGGCGCAGTAATTGGAAGAATACTGGGCGGCGACAATATTATTGACGATGTTTCCGTTTCATTTTCCAATACAAAAATACAGCTGAAAACTTCTAAGAACAACAACGACTATTATAAGTATACCACAGTTATACCCGTAGGCGGATATGTCGGTGCAGTCGTAAACGGCGGACTTGTGTTCAGAAATATGGGCAGTGAGAAGATCTCGCCGCTCGGCAAAAATAATTTTGAGGTTTACAATAATAAAAGCAAACAAAATGTTGACGTACTGAATAACTATCTCTATGTAAATCAGATAGTCGGCAGAGTTGTAAACGCCTACTGCTTTAATGAAGCTGGCAGTTACAGTATAGCAAGCGCCATTCTTGATAACAGCGATAAGAATTATCCTATTCCCGATCTGAACCCTGATTCTGACAGCAAGATAAGCTTCAAGCAGGAAAATGGCAAAGATGTCAAAACAATGGTCGTTCCCGACTCTCAGTCGCTTTTCCTTCTTTCTGAGATAACGCAGTCGATGTGCGGCAACGCTGGAACTGACGGCAATTATACTTTGAAAAAGTCATACGGCGGGGAGAATAAGACCACGCACCTTGCAAAATATTCGGCGGTGGGTACAGATGATACAACACAGCCCAGTGATTTCACGCTTGCGAAAGAGGACAGCGCGGGCAAGGCTGACGCTGTTCCGTACATCATAAGGCAATATACTAAGGCTGACACAGACGGCAGCTACCCTGCAAGGGCGATAACCGGCAGCGGCAATTATCACTATATGGAGCTTGCTGAAAATGCAAAATACGACCTGCCGAACTGTTTCAGAGGTATAGGTCAGCTTTATCCGCAGGAAATGGAGGATAATGACATCTGCAATAATATCCTTGCGCTTTACGGCCTTGACGGAAAGGGCAGTACGATAAATCTGAATACTAGCCTTAAAAACCACAGCAGTGAGTGGGATTGCTATTACAGAAATACAGATACCCCCGACAATAACGCAGACAAAATAGGTCTTGGTCTTTTTAATGACCTGTATTTTGATGTGAAAGCTAAAACTGATGATGATCGCAAAGAAAAATCAAATTCCATTCATGACCTTACTTTGTCGGGAACTTTAACGCAAGAGCAATGGGGTGATAATAAAAAGATCAAAATGACGTCTGACACAAACAAGGCGGCGAATACAGGCGGCATTATCGGTTCGCTAAGATACACAGCGTCTGATACACGCGAATACAATTTCTGGAATGTATCTCTTAATGTTTTGACTATTAGCGGCGAAAGAGTGACCGGCGGCTTTATCGGCTATGTGCCCGACAAATCGCTGTCTATTTACATCAATGAATGTTCAGCCAATGATCTTTCCGTAAACGGAACGCTGGCAGCGGCAGGCGGAGTTATAGGCTATATTTAGGGAAAGGCAAATCTGTATGTAAATACCCTTACCGAGAAAACAAGCGAATTTAACGAATCTGTTACGTCTGACACTACCAAAGTAAATACCAACTGCGGCGGCATTATCGGTCAGCTGTGTGAAAGTACTAGTACTTTAAGTACAGTAATAATAAGAAATGTTACTGTTACAGCGCCCGAAAATAAACATATGGGAAATAACACGGAAACTACCAATCCTGCGCTCAACGGAGTTGGCGGCGCGATAGGATTAGCATATAAAAGCAACGTTCTGCTTATAAATTTTAATCTGAAGAATGTTGATATGTATGGTAAAAATGTCGCCGGTCTGATAGGAAATGCAAATACCGGATTGAACGTAAAAGCCTATAACTGCAATGTTGAGGGAAATGGCAATAGTAAACTTAGCGGTATTGAACATGTAGGCGGTCTGTTCGGATATTTCCCTGCCACTGGAACAGGAGAAGTTAAATTTGGCGAAATAAAATATACCAATCATATTGACGGCTGCAGCGTTTCGGGATATACGATCAGTCAAACTAATGCTTCTAATGGTGCAGGCGGTCTGATAGGAACGAATAATTATTCAAGAAATATCTGCAACAGTAAAGTTGAAAACTGTACCATAAAAGGAGGAAACAGTTTATCAAGAATCGGAGGTATCATTGGCAATAATACCAACGGTAACATATCTGCATATAACATTGTAGTAAATAACGTAAACCTTGAAACTACTTCTTCATACTATGGTCTGTTCAGCGGATTCAGCAGCAGTAAAACATTCAAGATCGTTGGCTGGAGCGTTCAGGGAACTAATAAGGTTTCGGACAAAACTATTGATAAAAATTTTGGTGGTACAGGAAATACCGCTACCGTTATCCCCGCCGACTACAACGGCGCGTGCCTTGACGAAAGCACAAGGGGAGAGAATTTGTCGGACATTACAGAGGCGGCTAACATCAGCCGCGTCGATACAAGCGACGACAATTTCCCATATGCGACCAGCAGCCCTGCCAAGAATGTCGGCACAGGCACAAAATTCCTCACAGGCGACGGAACAAGCGCAGAGGCGGTGGAAAGCATAATTGCAGAGTGCGAAGATAAAACCAACCTAAAACACTATACCAATATAAAAGATGATATATCGAATTATAACAAACTGAATTTCAGCACAGAGCAGGATATTTTAAAGGATATTCCCGTGATCTTGATCGATAACACAGATAATATAAGCGACCAAATAAATTCGTATCTGAGTATTCTTACAAATAATCAGGTGTCAAAAGCAAGTGCTGTTAAAGTCTATAAGGCAAATATCAACGGTGATAATGTTACGCTGTCAGAATCAATCAACGAGTTGACAGTAGAATATGGACTTGATGATAAGAAGCAATTCTTCAATAAATTCAAAGCCAAGCCGGATAAATTTGATAGCGATACCAGAGGACAGTTTACTCTCATTGATGTGCAGTATACCGACCCTACGGTCAGCAAATCCCCTACTGTGGTCTACCACGTCTATGTGCCGGTGATGACGCGAAAGATATATCAGTATGATTTCTACACTACGGCATTCAGCGGCACGCAGTATTACCCGAGCAAATATACAAATGAAACGGGCAATAAAGGTTTTAACGGCAGCGAACCTAAGGTACTTGTCGAAAACTACGATACCCCTGTTACCGCTTATCTGCGCTGGGCTTACCCTGCTGATACTTTCATAAAAGACATAATGGGCGGCTCTTCGGGACTTGACTGGAACTATAATAAGGTACTGAACCTGAATGTCAACATCGGCGGAGCTGAGAAAACTATACCTAAAGGAACGCGGTTTGTGCTTATAGACAAAAACAATAAGAACAAAGAGTATTATTACACTATAACAGGCAACGAAAAGTACAATGGTGAAATACTTCAGCTTCCGTTTTCTGATTTTACAGACAGCAGCGGCAAAGCCTTTAGCGAAGCAAATTTTGCGAATATGGTAAGCAGTCAGCTGAACTTTACAAAAACAAGTAATGAAAGCGGGCTTTTCGTTGAGGACGAAAACGGCTATATGAAAGTTAATATAGATGGCAGGGAAACTACTATCCGTACTGCTAATGATAGTGACGCAGACCGCTTTGACCTCTCGACCGATACAAAAAATCTGACAGAGGATTATTATCTTACAATGACTACGGCTAAAGCGGAAAATGTCCTGTTTCATCAGTTTCAGCTAACTACGCCTTCAAGTCTTTATCCGAATGTAAGCGGCAAGATAAATGGTGCAGTGCAAAATAAACACTCAGTACAGCTAAATTTTGCCGACCTTTTCAGCAATACTATAGAGGTCGAAACGCTTGAGGACAATACAAACGTTGTAATGGATGACGAGAATAATGATGTAAATATCACAACTGTTTCAACTATAACGTTCAATACAACTGACAAAGGTCTTATAAGTGATCTGAAAGCACTCTTAAAAAACAATAATATTTCCATTTACCACAGCAGCCATATATTTATGAACAAAAGAAACACTAATGGCGGAGTGGCGGAAAAGATGATCGGCGATATTGACGGTATAGAGATGATAAAAGGTGCGGATACGATAGCTGCGTATGATAGTACAGGTGTGGAACTCACAGACCCTCCAAAGCTTGAATACGATACGGTCTGCGGAAAAGCGTCAGCGAACTTTTTTGAAATATCTGAGCAAAATAACGAAAAAGCGATCGACCTAAGACCATGGCTGACGGCAGGAGAAACGGGAGTTGCTCCGGAAGTTAAGATCAAAACATCTTTCAAGATAATTTATACTCACAGCGGTATAGTCACACAGTTCCCCGAACGGCAGAATTCGGCTGAGAATACTGATGTTGGAACATATGTCAGCGCCAGATCAAGTCTTGCATATGATGCTGCCGATACTACATACAGCAGCAGCGTATCTGGCACCGTGAAGGACTCCAAAAACTGCTTGTACTACCGCAACGCGATGACTGACGCAAGTCTGAAATTCAACGCTTACCACCCTATATCTTCGGGCACTCCCGATGAGGACAGAGGCGATGGACAGACAAAAGCGAACGACCAGCTGGGCATCAATACATTTGATGAAGAAACAGAAACGAATTCGCTGATCCATACAAACGGCATCTACGATGCCTCGCAGCTTTCTGCTTTAGATAAAAAGAATCTTAATATACGCTGGACGATCGAACTGCAATGCAAGCAGAACGGCTATACTGACGATCTGAAGCTTTCAGATTATCTGAACAGCGTTACTATCAAAGGTGTAGACGAGCAGACACTTGAAACTTTTAATAGCGGTGAACTAGGCAAAACAAAGCTGGAATATTCAGCTGCGAGGGATAATTTTGAAGAACTCGACAATGCAGGGCTGTTTGATGTATATATCGACTTTGATGTAAAGACGGGTGCGGATCTTGAAGCGGTTGAAAATGCATTCTATTCTAATTATAAGATAGTGCTTACTGCTTCGCTTTATGAGGGTTCGGCAATGATCGACGGCTCAGCAGCTGATGATTACATCATTTACACCAACGCCCATATCGACCCGAAATTTATCGACAAGGCTTTGTAAAGCTCTTTTTGCGAACAATACATTTGAATAAGAACAAAATACCACCGATACGGCTTTGCGACTGTATCGGTGGTATTTTATTTGTGACTTGCATATTAGTAGCCGCGTTATTCAAAAGCTATCTTTCTGTATGAGTCGATAGCCCCCTCGTGTTGTACGCTCTCGCCGCAGAATTTGTTTGAGAAAGCTATGCAGCGCTCCAGCTGTTCAACGCTGAGGTTTGAAATGCTATCCGCCGTGACGCCGAGCGTTTTCAGCGCGTAGAGGAATGAGCCTATGAAGCCGTCGCCAGCGCCCGTTGTGTCGATGGCTTTTACACGCTCGCTCGCGGCGTGCGCCTGCGCGTTTTTGGTGAAAGCATACGCGCCCTCCGCGCCGCAGGTGTATATGACAAGCTTTACGTTGCCCGCGAAAAGCTTCGGCAGGGCGGCGCTTATCTCGGTCTCGCCCGTGATAAATTCAAGCTCTTCGTCCGAAATTTTCACGATGTCCGCCATCGGTATAAATTCATTCACCGTGCTGTGCAGAGCCTGCTTGTCTTTCCAAAGCGGGAAACGCAGATTTGGGTCGAAGCTTATCATAGCGCCGCTTTCACGCGCGCAGGCTATCGCTTTTCTGTGTGCTTCTTTCATCGGGAAATCGCCCAGCGAAACGCTGCAAAAGTGCAGCGCATATGCGTCGGCGAACCACTCCGCTTTCACCTGCTCGGCTGAAAAAAGCATATCCGCCGAGGGGTTTCTGTAAAACGAGAACGTGCGGTTTCCATCAGTTTCAAGGCTTACGAAAGCCAGCGCGGTGTTCGCCTTGTCGGTAAAGCCGATAAGCGAGGTGTCTATCCCCGCGCGTACTAGGTCGCCCGCTATCTTTTTGCCGAATGGGTCGTCGCCGAGCTGGGTGATGAATTTCGCGCGGCCGCCCAGCACTGTAAAAGCTCCGCACACGTTTGCCGGCGCTCCGCCGCTTTTCGGGCTGAAAGCCGTCACGTCCTCAAATGCGCAGCCTGCCTGCGCGGGGATAAAGTCTATCAAAGCTTCGCCTATGGCAAAAAGTGTGTTTCCCATTGCAATTCTCCTCTCAGATATTTCAGATTTAGAAGTCCCAGACCTGCGCTTCAAAGCCCTTTATTTCAAGCTCGGCGCAGTCGCCATCAGGATAAAATCTTGTTGACATTACCGTTTCGCCGCCGTTTAAATACACCTCTATGCTTGACATATCCGCGATAAGGCGTATGCTGCTCACGTTTGCGACAACGGCGTTTCTCGTGCCTCTGCCGCAGCCGTACTTTTCGTCGCTGAATTCCATGGTGAAAAGCTGCTTCGCCTTGTCGAAGCGCAGCTCTAGTTTGCCGTCAAGCGTTATGGTGAAGTCCGCGGTCGGTTCGCCGCATATCTCCAGCGGCAGAGCGTATTTCGCAGTACAGCCGTCGGCGTGGCGGCGCTCGCCCTTTCTCAGTGCGTCAAATTCGGCAATGGGGTACTGCCGCAGTCTGCCGTTTTCGCCGAGAGTGACCTCGCGCGGTATGGTAAGGCAGTGCTGCCAGCCAAGTTCGGTAGTGGCGTTGCCGTAAACGCGGTTGTCCATGCCCAGCCAGCCTATCAGTATGCGCCTGCCCTGCGGGTCGAGAAAAGTCTGCGGCGCGTAGAAGTCGAAGCCCATGTCCCACTCGGCAAATTCGCCCAAGCGGCTGTCTTCCAACCTGCCCTCTGCGGGGAAATAGCCCGACTCATTGAGGTTTTGCCACTTAGTTTCGTAGTGCGGCAGACCCTGCGGGCAGGTGCTGAGGAAGCCCTTGCCGCCCAGCTCGAAATAATCGGGGCACTCCCACATATAGCCATAGCCCTCTTTATATACTTTGCCCGTATACTTCCAGTTTATAAGGTCTGCGGATTCGTACACCAGCACGCAGCCCTTGTCGCCGAGAGTTCTCGCGCCCAGCACCATCTTCCAGACCTCGCCCTCTTTCCATACCTTAGGATCTCTGACATGGCAGGAGCAGAAGTCGGGGTAATCGCTGTTTCGCAGGAGCACCTGCTTTTCGCTGACCTCGCTGCCGTCGGCGGTGGTGACGTGTATCACGTTCGCGCCCCTGCCCGCCGTAACGTAGTCGTAGTCGCCCTCCATCTTCACATTTCCGGTGTAGAATATGTGCAGAACGCCGTCATTTTCAATGGCGCTTCCTGAGTAAACGCCGTGGCTGTCCTCGGGAATATCGGGCATCATTACCGCTTTGTCGTAGACCATGTGCATGAGGTCTGCGCCGTGGTAATGTCCCCAGCCGCGGGGCGTGTGGCCGTCGGCGGCTATGGGGCTGTACTGAAAATAAACGTGGTATTCGCCTTTGTAAAAGCTAAGGCCGTTCGGGTCGTTTAGCCAGCCGTCGGGCGGCTCGATATGAAATCTCTGACGCCATTTCGCGTTTTTGATGCGCTCTCTGTTTTCCATTATCTCTTTATTATCCATACTTTGCCTCTCTAAGTTTCAGTCCGTAACTTTTATAAGCTCGTCGCCTATGGATACCTGCGCGCCCTCGGCTGCAAGCTGTTCCACGGCGGAAAAATCGTCTGAATTGCCCACCAGCACGGGAGTAACGGTCTGGTATCCCTTGCTTTTTATAAAGTCGATGTCGAAAGTTATCAGCGTTTGACCCTTTGTAACTCTGTCGCCCTCTGAAACGTGGGGCATGAAGCCTTCGCCGTTCAGCGCCACGGTGTTTATGCCGACGTGTATCAGCAGTTCTTTGCCGTTATCCAGCGTAAGGCCTACGGCGTGGAGGGTGTCGAAAAGCGTTTCAACTTTGCCGTCAGCGGGGGCTACTACCTTGCCCTCGGTCGGCTCGATAGCTGCGCCAAGACCAAGTATGCCCTGCGCGAATGTCGGGTCGGGAACGTTCTCGAGCTTTACAGCCTTGCCGCTGAGCGGAGAGGTGATAACGCCGTTGTCCGAAGTATCGGCAGTGTTTGCAGTGTCGGTGATCTCAGCAATCTTTTCGGTCTGCTCGGTCTGCTCGGTCTTTTCAGACTTCTCAGCAGGCTTGCTCTCGTTTTTTATCTGCTCGTTGTTGGTGCCGAAGAACCATGTCAGCGTGAAAGCTACGCCCATCGCGATGAGCATAGAGATGATATACTTTACTGGGTGGTTGAGTGTGAGGAGTATCGCAAATATGCCGGTAACGCCCGTAGCAGTAGCGCCGAGGTGGAGTATTGAAGCCGCCATTGCGCCGCAAGCTCCGCCGATAGAGCCGAAGATGAAAGGCTTTACAAATCTGAGGTTCACGCCGAAGATAGCAGGCTCAGTAATTCCGAGCATACATGAAAGCGCAGAGGGGTAAGCCATAGAGCGTATCTTATTGTTCTTGCTTCTTACCGCAACTGCAAGGCAGGCAGCACCCTGAGCCATGTTCGCGGCGGAGGCGAGCGGCAGCCAGTAGGTAGCGCCGTATTTTGCGAGCTGACCGATGTCGATAACTGTGTACATATGGTGTATGCCGCCTACTACTGTGGTGGAGTAGAAGCCGCCCATTATGAAAGAGCCGACGCCGAAGGGGAGAAGTATCAGCTTCTGAACGCCTGTGATGATGCCGTTTTCAAGCGCTACGAATACGGGGCCTATGAAGGTGTAAACAAGGAACGCCGTTACCGTAAGGCTGACGAGGGGCGTTACGAAAAGGTCGATTATATCGGGCACTACCTTGTGCAGCTTTTTTTCTATCTTAGCAAGAATGAACGAAGCTATGATTATCGGGATAACGTGACCCTGATAGCCCACCATGTGCACGTTGAAAAGACCGAATATCGAGAAGGTCTGTTCGTAGCCGTTGGCGGAAACTGTCCATGCGTTTTGCAGGTCGGGGTGTATGAGGAACATTCCGATGACTGCGCCAAGGTAGGGGTTGCCGCCGAAGACCTTAGTAGCCGAGTAGCCTATAAGTATCGGCAGGAATGTGAACGCCGCGTTTGAGAGCAGCTTGAATATCGTGAAAACGTAGCCGTTAGTATCCAGCGAGATAAAGCCGTTCGCCGCCATGAAGTTCAGCGCTTCCATTATGCCCATTATAAGGCCGCCTGCAACTATCGCGGGGATTATGGGTACGAAAACGTCGCCGAGGGTCTTTATCAGCCTTTTGAACCAGTTCTGCTTCTGAGCCGCCTGCGTTTTCAGCTCGTCTTTTGAAGCCGCCTCAATGCCCGACTCTGCGATAAATTCATCGTATACCTTATTGACTGTACCGGTGCCGATGATTATCTGCAGCTGTCCCGCTGCCTCGAAAACGCCTTTTACCACGTCGATGTTTTCGAGCGTTTCTTTCTGTACTTTTGAATTGTCTGCGATTATCAGGCGCAGTCTTGTAGAGCAGTGCGCCGCGCTTATTAGGTTGTCTTTGCCGCCGATAGCGGAAAGTATCTCACGAGCTGAGCTTCTGTGATCCATAAAACGTACCGTCCTTTACATAAATTTTTATTTTTTGTCCGGACTATTCATTTTCGGTTTCACTCTTATGTGTGATACCGATTTCATTAACTATATTATAGCTCATGCTGCGCGTTTTGTCTATTGACAAATACTATAAACTTATGTTGGGGATTTACAAGGTTTCATACAGTTTCATGATCCTTATCCGTAGAGCCGCGCTCTATCAGCTCAAAATCAAGCGTTAGAGTGCGGGGGATAGGGCTTTCGCGCTTCAGCGAGTTTAGCAGCATCTGCGCCGCTTCAATGCCCGCGGTGCGGTAGTGTAAGTGCACGGAGGTCAGCGTGGTGGAGGTCACCTTGCAAAGCTGCGAATCGCCGATGCCTGCGAGCATTACGTCCTCGGGCACTCTCAGCCCCAGTTCGCGGCAGGCAAGCAGCGCGCCTGCCGCTATGCTGTCGGTCGCGCAGAATATGTGGTCGTACTTTTTTCCGCTTTTCAGCAGCGCCAGCGCCTTTTCGCAGCCCGAATCCATTTTGAATTTAGCCGTGAGCATATCGCCGCGGCTGATCGAGATACCGCTGTCGGCGAGCGCGTGGAGAAAGCCCTCTTTTCGAGCCAGCCCCGCTGCCTTGTCGCTTTCGGTAACGCCTATGAAAGCAGGCTTTTTGCCGCCTTTTTCGAGCATCAGCATCTCGGCGGAATAGGCGGCTTTGCAGTCGTCGTGGCAAACGCAGTTTGCGCCTTTGTATTCCTGCCCCATGATGACGACGGGCACGCGCATTTTTTTCAGCACGGCGTCGTGCAGCGGCGTGAATATCGAAGCGAGGAAGATAACGCCGTCAACGCGGTTGCTGCGGAAAAGCTCGAGGTACTCCACCTCTTTTTTGGGGTCGTTGGCGGAGTTGACGAGCAAAAGCTGGTAGCCCTGCTCGCTCAGCACCTGGCTTATCCCCTCGACCTCGCGCGCGCAGCTCTCGCTGGAAAGTTTAGGTATTATCACGCCGACGAGCTTTGTCACTTTCGTGCGCACGTTCTGCGCCTGAACGCTGGGCGCGTAGCCCGTAGCCTCTATTGCGGCCTCGATGAGCCTGCGTTTTTCCTCGCTCACATAGCCGTCGTTAAAATATCTGCTTACGGCGGATTTTGACACTCCCGCCACCTTTGCAAATTCGGTAATATTCATCAGTTATCGCTCCTTTATATATAGTATATCACCATCGATATGAAATTTCAATATGGTTTCATATGAATATTTCATATACAGTGCGGGGTAAGTTGCATATAGGGCATGAAAAACTGCCGTATCGGCAAAGATACGGCAGTTGGAATAGACTTTTCAGTCAAACTATGCTATAATTGAAAAAATTGATATTCGAGGTGTAAAACATGACATACATTCAGCATTACGATTCGCCGTTGGGCGATATTTTGCTCGCGGCGGACGGGCAGGGGCTTACGGGGGTGTGGTTCGACGGCGAAAAATACTTTGCCGATAACCTGCCCGTCGAACATACCGAGCGGGAAACGCACACGCTCTCGCAGGCAAAACGCTGGCTGGATATTTATTTCGCGGGCGCTGAGCCGAATTTCACGCCGCCGCTGCACCCCGTTGGCACTGATTTTCGCATGGCGGTGTGGGAGCTGCTTTTGCAGATACCATACGGGCAGACCGTTACCTACGGCGACCTTGCGCGGCGGCTTGCCGAAAAGCGCGGGCTGGCGAAAATGTCGGCGCAGGCGGTCGGCGGGGCGGTGGGCCACAACGAGATCTCGATAATAATCCCCTGCCACCGCGTAGTCGGCGCGGGCGGGAATTTGACAGGCTACGCGGGCGGCATCGACAAAAAGATCAAGCTGCTGGAGCTAGAGCACATCGACATGAGCGGATTTTTCATGCCGAAGAAAGGGACGGCGGTGTGAAGCGGTCACCTGCCCGCGACCTTGTTCATCACCCAAGCTCACTTCTCTTCACTGCTCCTTATCCTGCTGTATCTGAAATCGCAGTACGGCGCGCCCTCGGCGATAGTTCCCGTCCTCACAAGCTTCATGTTCATGATGTCCGCCAGCACGAAATCCATGCGGCAGATGTACGCCGCCAGCTCGGGACAGCCCTCGTCATTGCAAAGCTTGCACGCCCCGCATTCGTGATAATCGTAACCCAGATCGTATTCGCCGTTGCCGGGGAGAATGTCTACCACCCAGTCGTTTTCATACTCGCGCTTGTGGCTTTCGGCCGACCATTGCAGTCTGCCTTCCATCTTTTTGGGGTCGAGGTAGCTTTCGGCGTCGCCCAGCACCTTGGCCAGACGCTGGGTGATGGAGATGCGGTTGGGGTCCATGCCGCCGCCGGAGACGGAGGGACGCTTGCGCAGTTTTTCCTCCACGGCTACGGCCAGAGCGGCGGTCTGCACGCCCATCTGATCCAGGATGCGGGGCACGATGCCCTGTTCCTGACGGATCAGGGCCAGCGCCAGATGCTCGCTGTCGATATCCTGATGGCCCATGCCCACGGCGATGCTTTGCGCCTGGGTCACGGCCTCGCGGGCTTTTTCCGTGAATTTGTTGATGTCCATATATCCTCCACGATGCCGCTATGGACGGGGCCCGTGCGCACACGGGCCGCCCCACGGCGGAAGGTAAGCAAAATCGATTTTTTTTGTGCGCGGGCTGCGCAGGCGGACGGAGGCGGGCTCCAGAGGGCCCGGAGTGTCCGGGCGGCGGCGCAAGGCCGGGTGGGGTCTGCGGGCCGCCGCGACGGATCCGTATCCGCGGGCTTCCCGGCACAGGGGATCAGTCTTCCAATCCCTGCAGTTCGCGCACCTTGTGCTCCAGAGCGTCGATGCGCTCCAGAAGGTCCACGATGATAGTGCCGCCCACCACGGGCAGCTCAAAGTCGCAGCAGATGCGTTCCAGTTTGCGCACACGGTAGATGTCCGCATCCCGGAAGAACTGGTCGGAGCCTTCCGTGCGGCTTTCCAGCCAGCCCAGGGCCAGCAGCTCACGCAGCCGCTCGGGCGCGATGCCGGTGCTTGCCATGAATTCTTCGCACGCCATGACCACGGTGGTCATGTCGTCTCTGTCAGACGTGCTCATATCACAACCTCCATCCTAGCCGCGGGCCCGGAAGGACGACTTGTCCGCCAGCTGCTGCCACAGGGCCTTCTCTTCATCCGAAAGCTGCTCAGGCACCCGGATCATCACGCGGGCCAGCAGGTCGCCGCGATGCTGTGCCGAACCAAGTCCCTTGCCGCGCAGGCGGAACTTGCGCCCCGAGGACGAACCGGCGGGGATGTTCATCTCCACCTGCCCTTCCAGGGTGGGCACGGGCACCCGGGCGCCCAGGGCCGCTTCCCACGGGGCCAGGACCACGTCGCACTGCAGGTTGTCGCCGTCCACCTTGAACACGGAATGCGGCAGATAACGCACCCGCAGGAACAAATCGCCGGGCGCACCGCCGGGAGCGGGCTCGCCCTGTCCGCCCAGACGCAGCTTGGCGCCTTCGCGGATGCCGGAAGGCACGTTCACTTCCAGCGTCTTGGGGCCGAAGGCCGTCTGCAGGTTCACGCTGCGGCGGCCGCCGCGGGCCACTTCTTCCAGCGTCAGGGGCAGTTCGGCCTCCACGTCACGGCCGCGACGCGGCTGCTGCTGACGGAAACCGCCGAACGGATCACCGCCGAAACGGCTGCCGCGCCCGCCGAACAGGGTCTCGAAAAAGTCCGAGAAGCCTGCACCGTCGAAGTTCTGGCCGTTGAAGTTGAAGTGCATATTTTCAAAGCCCGGAGCGCCCTGGAACTGCTGGCCATGCTGCCAGTTGGGGCCGAGCTGATCGTACATACGCCGCTTTTCAGGGTCTTTGAGCACTTCGTAGGCTTCGTTGATATCCTTGAATTTGTCTTCGGCCTGCTTGTTGCCCGGATTCAGGTCCGGGTGGTACTTGCGGGCCAGCTTCTTGTAGGCTCTGGCGATCTCGTCCGCACCGGCGGAACGCTCCACGCCCAGAAGTTTGTAATAATCCTTGTATTCTACTGCCATGATGCTCTCCCCCAATCGGGTCTTCTTGCCAATAGGTAAGACGTTCTTGCCCGGCGTCAAGAAACCGTCACACAAAAAATATTCCCCGGCGCTCAACCCGGGCCAGTCGGGGGACAGCGGCCTGCCGGGGGCCCTCCCGTCGGCCAGGGGCCGCTTCCAGACGACCGGCCCCTGTCCGGCAGGGCCTTCTTGTGCAATCCGGCCGCGCTCTTGCGGGCGCAGGCTCCGGCAGGCGGGAGCGCACAAAAAAAGCCGGGAAGGACCAACGTCCCTCCCGGCCGTGAATCACCATCCGGTGTGGCTGGAGCAACTAGACGATGCCGTGCTCACCGGGCTTTTCGTACACGGGGCGCTCCTGCTGGTGCACGTAGAATTCCGTGTCGCCCAGGGCCAGCAGAACGGCCGAGGACACATAGATGGACGACGCCGTACCCACGAACACGCCGATGAGCATGGTCAGGGCAAAGTCGTGGATCACGCCGCCACCCAGCAGGTACAGGGCCAGGGTCGCCATAAAGGTGGTACCACTGGTCAGGATGGTACGGGACAGGGTCTGGTTGACGCTGCGGTTGATGAGGGCGTCCAGGGGCTGCTTGGGCGCGGCACGCAGGTTTTCGCGCAGACGGTCATAAACGATGATGGTGTCGTTGAGCGAGTAACCCACCAGGGTCAGCAGGGCCGCCATGACGTTGAGGTCGATCTCCACGCTCATGAGCGACAGCAGGCCCACCGTGATGAACACGTCGTGGATGAGGCCCACCAGGGCGCCCAGAGCGAAGTTGAGCTTGAGGACGAAGCAGACCACCAGGGTGATGCCCAGGGCCACCAGCACCAGCCAGCCCATGCTCAGGCCCGTGAGACCGGCCAGGTACATGCCGCCCCAAAGGACGGCGGCCATGGCCACACCGGCCATCCAGCGCTGTTCGAAGCGGCCGGAGATGTACACGGCGATGAGCAGGGTCGCATAGTACAGGGCGCCCAGAGCCTTGTTGGTCAGGTCGTCACCGACCTTGGGGCCCACTATCTCAAGGCGCTGGATCTCCACGTCATTGCCGGGGAAGGCCTTGGCCAGGGCGGCCAGCACGTTGGTGCGCAGGGCCGCGGCATCGGTGTTCTCGGCAGAGGAGAAGCGCAGCAGGTAATCGCGCGTGCCCTCACCGAAGCGCTGGGTGCTGATGCCCGGCAGTTCGGGCACGTCCAGGCTCTTCTTCAGCACTTCGTCTTCCACGGGCTGGGCGAACTGCACCTGCACGATGACGCCGCCGGCGAAGTCGATGCCCATGCGCAGGCCATTGCCCCACAGCGCCGAGCCCAGACCCACCAGAAGCAGGAGGATCGAGATGACATAGGCGATGTGGCGCTTGCCGATAAAATCTATCTTGGTGTCATGCTTGATGAATGCGAAAGCCATGATTCTCTCCCGGCCAGCCTAGATGCTGATGCCCTTGGGGCCGCACTTGCGCGCCCAGTATTCAAAGATGGCCCGCGACACAAAAATGGCCGTGAACATGGAGGCCACGATACCCAGCGACAGGGTGACGGCAAAACCGCGGATGGGGCCCGTGCCGAACTGGTACAGGAGCACCGTGGCGATGATGGTGGTCAGGTTCGAGTCGGTGATGGAGATGGTGGCGCGCTCGAAACCGGCCTTGACGGCCGCCAGGGGCGAGAGCCCCAGATGCAGTTCCTCGCGTATGCGTTCGTAGATCAGCACGTTGGCGTCCACGGCCATACCGATGGTCAGCACTATACCGGCGATGCCGGGCAGGGTCAGGGTGGCGCCGAAGCCGGCCATGCCCGCCATGACGATGAGCATGGTGAAGCAGAGCATGACGTCGGCGATGACGCCGCTCATGCCGTAGTAGATGGCCATGAACACGACCACGGCGGCGGCACCCACCAGAGCGGCGTTGATGCCGCTGTCGATGGATTCCTGGCCCAGGGAAGGACCGACGGTACGTTCTTCCAGCACCGACACGGGCGCGGGCAGCGAACCGGCACGCAGCACGATGGCCAGGTCCGTGGCTTCCTGCGTGGTGAACTGGCCGGTGATGACGGCGCGGCCACCGGCGATGCGCTGCTGGATCACAGGGGCGGAATAGACCTTGTCGTCCAGCACGATGGCCATGCGGCGGCCCACGTTTTCACCGGTGACGTTCTCGAACAGGGTGGCGCCGCGGCTGTTGAAGCTCAGGCTGACGCTGGCTCGGTTCTTTTCGAAGGTGGGCTGGGCATCGGCCACGTCCTCACCGGAGAGCATGGCGTCCTTTTCCACCGCGATCAGGCGCGTGGCGGTCTCGCTGCCATCGTGGCCTTTTTCCAGCAGGGGCAGGGCCATGACACCGCTGGGCAGCACGGCCTTGTTGGGATCCACGTCGTCACGGACAAGGTGGAATTCCAGATGGGCGGTCTGGCCCAGGATCTGCACGGCACGGCGCGGGTCGGACAGGCCGGGCAGCTGCACCTGGATGCGGTTGCCTTCCTGCTTGCGGATGTCAGGCTCGGCCACACCGAACTGGTCGATACGGTTGCGGATGGTCCGCAGGGCCTGATCCAGCGCCATGTCCTCGATGCGGCTGATCTCTTCGGGACGGAACTCGGCCACATAGCGCAGACCGGCTTCCGTACGACGGGGCTCGCCCACATTCAGCTGGGGGAAATTCTTTTGCAGGATCTCCTGCAGCTTGGCTTCATCGTTTACACGGGGCAGGGCAAATTCCAGTTTGTCATTGCCCACCACGCGGGGATGCAGCACGACGATCTTCTCGTCCTTGGCAAGGCGGCGGATATCCTGCCCGGCCAGCGCCAGCGAATTGCTGACAGCCTTGGCCACATCAACGCCCAGGGTCAGGTGGATGCCGCCCTTCAGGTCCAGGCCAAGGTTGATTTTTTTGGATGGTAGAACGTTTTCCAGCGCCGTCCCGATATAGGGCACGCTGGGCAACGCGTAGACAAGGCACAGGCCGAACACGAGCAGGGCCACGGCCAAGCGCGAGCGCAAACCAATCATTGGGATACCTTCCGCACTTGATGGAGATGTCCGTAAAAACGGAAAGAGGCGGCCGGCCGGAGCCAGAACCGCCCGACACGGCCCGGCGCCTCCCTGCAAACAGGACGGCGCCGGAGCCGCAACCATTACCGATTCCGAAACAAGAACGGAATGTTACTTCTTTTCTTCGGCCTTGGCTTCAGCCTTTTCGGCGCTCTTGCCGATCAGGCCGCCGATGGCGCCGCGGCTCATGCGCAGCTTGGCATCGCCACATTCGATGACCACTTCTTCTTCGCTGATTTCCATGATGCGACCGATCAGGCCGCTGCTGGTCATCACGTGGTCGCCGCGCTTCAGTTCGGCCAGCATCTGCTTGTGGGCCTTGGCGCGCTTCTGCTGGGGACGGATCAGCAGGAACCAGAAGATGGCGAACATCAGGATCAGGGGAACAAACTGCATCAGCATGTCGCCGCCGCTGGGGGCGGCGCCGCCGGCCTGGGGGGTACCCATGGCGAAAGCAACGGATTCAAACAACAAGACGAACCTCCAAAGGGATGCTGTAGGCAGGCCGCTTTCTATGCGGGATGCCCGGGGTAACAAATTTTCAGCGCGCAAGTATATCCTGCCGCAAAAAAACTTGCAAGCCCTTCTCCTGAGCGGGAAAAACGTCCTCCGCGCGGCAGGGATGACGGTAAAAAAATGCCGGCAGGAGCGCTTCGTTCAGAAAAAATCGCCGCCGCAGAGCCGATTTGAACGACCGGGGGCTGTGCAGCCTCTTTATTGAAGGAAAGCCCGGTACCTGGGCCGCCATCCCGCCCGGGAAGCTCCCGTACAGAGACGACAGACGGAAAAGCGAAGTTCCTGCGCAAGCGGCCTTCGGAAAGGATCGCCCCTCCTCTGCTCCACCCGCCTGGAGGGAAGAAAGACGCATCCCCTTCCTATCTCACCGGGGATGCTGTCCCGGTATCCCGAAAAGGCTCTCTGTACGGAGCGGACCTCAGCTTTCCAGCACGGCCCGGACGAAATTGCAGGCGATGCGCACCACCTCGTCCCGGCTCTCCCTGTGCGACAGGGGCAGATGCCCGCCGTGACGGCTGACCGTGCGCAGCACATGGGTCTCGGCCCTGCGGGACGCCGTGCAGATCCACTCCACGGCATTGCGGCGCGGGCAGCTGCTGTCATGCCAGAGCTGGACATAACAGACCGGGACATCGCAGGCGGGCAGCAGGGCCCGCAGCCGGGGCTGCTCATGGGCTATCTCGGCCATATGGCGCCAGCAGACCACCCGCTCGTGTCCCTGCCAGGGCGCGGTCTCCCGCGCGGCCTCGCTGCGCGGGGAACAGATCTCCACAGGCTGTCGCCAGGCTTTCCAGGCCAGCCGCCAGCGCAGGGCCCGTTCGCCCAGACGGCCGGGGCGGGACGACCAGTAGAGCGGCGCGGCGAAGACCAGCAGGCAGCGGGGCGCGGGCAGCCCGGCCTCCCGGGCCCAGAAAAGCGTATCCAGAGCCAGCAGGCCGCCCAGGGAATAGCCCGCCAGCAGGGGCGGCTCCGGGCTTTGGCCCGCAAGGGCGGCATAGGCCTCATGGGCCGCCGCGCTCCACTGGTTCCAGTGGCTGCGTACGAAAGCCTCCCAGCCGGCGTCATGCCCCGGCAGACAGGGCGCATGGCATGCCACGCCCATCGTCGCCAGCTCTTGCGCCAGCGAATCCATATCAGCGGGCCCTCCACCCAGACCGTGCAGCAGCAGCGCGTCCATTCTTGCCCTCCCCGAAGCATGAGGATACAACTACGCCTGTTTTCCCGTCCGCAGACCTTAACCCGTCAGGAGCATCCATGCAAACCTGCGACACGCTTCTCCACGCCGGTGTCCTGCTGACCCAGGACGATGACCGGCGCGTCCTCGAAAACGCCGCCCTGGCCATTGATGGCGGGCGCATCGTCGCCCTGGGCTACAGCCAGGATGTGACAGCCGCATGGCAGGCACGTGAAATCCTCGACCTTTCCGGCATGCTCGTCATGCCCGGCCTTGTCAACGCCCACACCCACGCGGCCATGACCTTCCTGCGGGGCCTGGCCGACGACATGCCGCTCATGGACTGGCTGCAGCAGAAGATCTTTCCCGTGGAACAGGGCCTGACGCCCGATCTGGTGCGCCTGGGCAGCCTGCTGGGCTTTGCCGAGATGCTGCGCACCGGGACCACGTCCTGCGTGGACATGTACATCTTCGAAGCCGCCGTGCTGGAAGCGGCGGACAAGGCCGGTCTGCGCTGCCTGGCCGGTGAGGGCGTGTTCAATTTCCCCTCGGCCTGCTGCCCGGATGCCGATGCGGCCCTGGCCTGCACCCGGGAGATGGCGCAGCGCTGGGCCGGTCATGACCGTCTGCATGTGGCCGTCATGCCCCACAGCGTCTACACCACCACGGCGGCGCAGCTCACGGCCTGCCGCGAACTGGCCGACGAACTGGGCCTGCCGCTGCACATCCATCTGGCCGAGACCCGTCAGGAAACGGCCCTGAGCCTGGAACAGCACGGCCTGCGCCCCGTGGCCCATGCCGACCGTCTGGGGCTGCTGCGTCCCGGGACCATCCTAGCCCATGTGGTGGACGTGGACGCCGACGAGATCGCCCTGCTGGCCCGCCGCGGCGTGAGCGTTGTCCACAATCCCTCGTCCAACATGAAGCTGGCCTCCGGGGTGGCCCCGGTGCCCGCCATGCTGGATGCCGGCGTGCGGCTGGCCCTGGGCAGCGACGGCGCCGCCAGCAACAACCGCCTCAACATGTTCACGGAGATGGGCCGCGCCGCCCTGCTGCACAAGGCGGCGGGCGATCCCGAGACCATGCCCGCCCGGACGGTGCTCGACATGGCCACCCGCGGCGGTGCGGCGGCCATGGGCGGTGACGGCGGCGTCCTTGCCGTGGGGCGTCCCGCGGACTGTATCGCGCTGGATCTTTCCGCGCCCAACATGCAGCCCCTGTTCAACGCGGCCTCCCACGCCGTCTATGCGGCCACGGGCATGGAAGTGGCCCTGACCATGGTGGCGGGCGAGGTCCTGTACCGTGACGGCCGCTTCAGCCGCTTTGATTACCCGGCCCTGTGCGCGGAAGTGCGCGAGATGCGGCGCTTCGTCCTGCGCCGCCTGGGCCTGCCCGAACAGGTGGCCTGAGCCGGAGCCCTTCCCGTCGCGGCCTTGCCTGCCGGGGCCGGAGCGGGGCCCTTGCGGCAGCGGAAAAGCCGCCCGGGCGGGGTTCCCTTGCACGGGGGGACTTGACACCATTGTTTTTTGGTCTATAGTGCCCCATTCAGACTGAAACGAAAGCGCTTCGGCGCATGGAGGTATCGTTATGGCTGCTCTGCTTAATGCCGTGAAAACCGCCGAAGGCGTGGTTGTGAACGGTTTTGTGGTTTCCCCCATCATTGACAAGTGCGAAGGCTGTGATCGCGTTCGTACGTTTGAAGAGCAGCAGTTCTGTGGCAGCTACCCGAACCCCGCCAAGAAGTGGTTCGACGGCCGCTGCAACTTTGCTACCCACATCAAGACGGAAAGCGGCAAGGCCGCCAAGGTCAACCCGTTGAAGGCGTCCAAGCGTGCTGCGAAGGGTCGTTAAGCCGTTCGGAAGCGTTTTGCTCGCGGGTATGCACCGCAATTTTTTTGAGAACGCCCGTCTTTGGGAAGGGCGTTCTCCCAAGGCAGGGGGAGGCTTCGTCTTCCCCCTTTCTTATTTTCCGAAGCCGTACACGAGGAACATATGACACGTTTTTCTCGGCTTATTGAGTCCATCGGACAGCAGCGGGACAAGGTCATCGAATACCAGACCCGCATGACGGAACTCCCCGCTCTCGGCCCGGAGAACGGCGGCACGGGCGAAATGCCCAAAGCCCTGTATCTGGAAGGGCTGTTGCGTGAGCTCGGCGTAACGGACATCCTGCGCATTGACGCGCCCGACCCGCGGGTCCCCGACGGCGTGCGCCCCAATGTGGTCGCGCGCATCCCCGGCGCGTCGCCGCGTCGGCTCTGGATTCTGGGGCATATGGACGTTGTGCCTCCGGGAGAGCTTTCCTACTGGAAGACCGATCCGTGGAAGGTTGTCGTCGACGGCGACAAGATCCGTGGCCGTGGCGTGGAGGACAATCAGCAGGCCATCGTTTGCGGCCTGCTCATTGCACAGGAATTGAAGGCGCAGGGCATCCCCCCCGACCTCTCCCTTGGCCTGATTTTCGTTTCCGACGAAGAGACTTCCAGCCGTTACGGCATCCACTACATCCTCAAGACCCACGCCGATCTGTTTGGCCCCGACGATTTCGTGGTCGTGCCCGATTACGGCGTGGCGGATGGTTCCTCCATCGAAATTTCCGAGAAAGGCCAGCTGTGGATGCGCGTCGAGGTGCTTGGGCATCAGTGCCACGCGTCCCGCCCGCAGGAAGGCCGCAACTCGCTGGTCGCCGCCGCCGATATGATTCTGCACGTGCGGGATCTGGAATCCATCTATGCTCAGGTCGATCCGCTGTTCCAGCCCCCGTGTTGCACGTTCGTCCCGACGCGCCACGAAGAGAACGTCCCCAATATCAATTCCCTGCCGGGCAAGGACGTGTTCTACATCGACTGCCGCATTCTGCCGGGCATCAGCCACGACGACGTGCTCGCCTCCGCCCGGGAGATCATGGAAGCCGTGGCGGAGCGTCATGGCGTGACCGTGGATATCACCACGGTGACCAATGCGCCCGCGTCGCCCGCAACCCCGCCCGACAGCGAAGTGGTGCTCCGCCTGTCCGCCGGTATCCGTGAGATCTACGGCATCGAGCCGCACTGCGACGGCAGCGGCGGCGGGACCGTGGCCGTGGGCTTCCGCGACATGGGCATCCCCGCTGCGGTCTGGGCCAGCGTCGTGCCGACCTATCATCTCGCCAACGAATACTCCCTCATTTCCCGCACCATCGGCGACGCGCAGGTGCTCGCCCGGATGCTGTTTGATTAGGGGATGATGAAGATTGGGGAGGGGGAACCCTTCTGAAGAGGGGCTTCCCCCTCCCCAAACCCGACCCCTTTCCCTCCTAAAGGCTTTTGTATTGGTCGATGGAGGGGCGGG
>OHAQ01000967.1_pt1 | contig 22969 bp, 20 predicted proteins | sample 1577111 | NCBI WGS metagenome assembly OHAQ01 (sample SAMEA3541549, study PRJEB24748) | human gut metagenome | biome: human gut; feature: human-associated habitat; material: faeces | place: China | collected 2012 | reverse complement strand
TGGGATTCATGGTACAGTTATCAGTTCAGATACTGTTCCGTGAATAATTCAGGATAAGTATTTTTACTATGACTGCAATATCCGGGATCAGCACAAATGCGGCAGCAATTGCAACGTAATACACGATCAGAATAATCGCAATAATAATCGGAGCTATCATTTTACTGCAATGTTCTTTCTTCATAACTCCAGCCTCCTTTGTGTATTATCTGATTAATACAATAATACATTTAACAGCAGATGTCAACTACAAATCAACGCAAAATATCCCCAGTCCCAGATGATATCCTCAAAGCTGTTTTCCAGATATTCATAAATATCCTCTTCCTCATATCCCATCATGCGGGAAATCACAACGATATACTCACGTAGATTCTCATAAGCAAGAGCTTCCTGTGAAATAGATTTTCCATTCGAAAACTTATTTTCCATGCCAAGCAGCCAGTACAAAAAAACTGCATGCCGGATCGTGGCATATTCCATGGCGATCCACTGCACCTGCACGACCATCTCTTCTATATTGCCCTCCGGTTTTAAACTGTCCGCATATAATTCCATCAAAAGAAATCGGCGCATCAGAGGCTGGTATTTCAAAAAAAGTACTTCAAACTCCTGCCATTCTTTTACAACCTCCTCCTTGATTCCCTGTTCCGACAACTGTTCTGCAAGCTGTGCCACTGGCTCTAAGTATTTTTCATACAGCCCTTCCCTGCGGTAATTTTCTGCAAGATCAAGGAATAATTCGTTGCGCTCCTCAATGGAATACTGCGGGTTCTGCTCAATGTCATCGATAGTCTTTGAAAGTTCTTCGAGAAATCCGTCCGGATACGATTTTACCGCATCATTTACCGGCTCCTTTTCCACCCGTTCGTATAGATCAAGCAGTACATAAAAAATCTTCATCAGATCATGTTCCGGCGTATGTGCATCATCTTCCATCAGCTTCATCAGAAATGCACGTAAGTTCACAAGCGGAGCAAGTTCCCGGTAGGCAGATGCATCCATTTCCCCGGAAAAAGAAATATGATCTCTTTTCCATAACAGATCAACGACCGCCGGACAGGACGGCATCAGGGAATATTCCGTAACATCTTCATTAAATGTATGAAGCTCCCTTGGAAAAATCTGACAAGTCTGTGAAAGTATCTCATCCCCATAGGCAAGGACTAATCTGCACAATTTTTTTTCATTTAAAAACGGACAGTTTTTCTCTTCATTTAACCCTATAACTCTGCTTCCATCCTTTTTTATCACATACTCACTCAGTTGCAGCTTTTTTTCCTTTGTGTTCAGATCCTGTCTTTTCTGCACGCAGCTTTCTCTGTTTCCGCCATTGCTGCAATCAGCCACATTCTGCCTGATCAGGCTTTCCTCATACATCCCGTCCGGTATACATGTATGTTTCCACTTTTTAAAAGTGACATCATCCACCCCGATCTTCCACTCCCTGCAGCATGTAAAGCTGCACTGATCTGCAATACAGGTAAACTCCTTATAATAATCTGGCTGCATTTTCCACATCTCCCTTCTTAAAATATAAAATGCCATTTCCAGAAAGTGTTTTATTGTTATGAATCACCTTCTGAAAACGGCATCTGAATTATTATAAAATCTTTGTCGTCCACTTCGAGCAGTCCCACACTGCATTTACCACATCCTGATAGAAATCAGGTTCATGACAAATCAAAAGTACTGCCCCGCGGTATTCGTTTAAAGCACGTTTTAATTCATCTTTTGCATCCACATCCAGATGGTTTGTCGGCTCGTCTAAAAGCAGGATATTAGTCGTGCGGTTCATCAATTTGCACAAACGTACCTTTGCCTGCTCACCACCGCTTAGCACACGCACCTGACTTTCGATATGCTTTGTCGTCAGTCCGCATTTTGCCAGTGCTGCACGCACTTCATACTGTGAAAATGCCGGAAATTCCTCCCAGATCTCTTCGATACAGGTATTTTTATTTTCACCCTTGATCTCCTGCTCAAAATAGCCGATCTCTAAATTTTCACCCAGTGTAACTTCCCCGGAAAGTGCCGGAACAAGTCCTAAAATACTGCGCAGCAACGTAGTCTTTCCGATACCGTTTGCACCGACCAATGCGATTTTCTGACCACGTTCCATAGAGATATTAAGCGGCTTTGATAACGGCTCATCGTAACCGATAACAAGATCTTTTGTCTCAAAAATATATTTTCCCGGTGTCCGTCCGAGTTTAAAATCAAACTCAGGCTTCGGACGCTCTGCGGCAAGCTCAATCACGTCCATCTTATCCAGTTTTTTCTGGCGTGACATTGCCATATTTCTCGTAGCCACACGTGCTTTGTTGCGCGCCACAAAATCTTTTAATTCACTGATCTCCTGCTGCTGTTTGCGGTATGCAGCCTCAAGCTGTGATTTTTTAACTGCATAGACTTCCTGAAATTTATCGTAGTTTCCTACATAACGGTCAAGTCTCTGATTTTCCATATGATAAATAATATTTACTACATCATTCAAAAACGGAATATCATGTGAGATCAGGATAAATGCGTTTTCATATTCCTGCAGATAGCGCGTCAGCCACGCAATATGCTCTGCATCCAGATAGTTTGTCGGCTCATCTAAAAGAAGGATATCCGGTTTCTCTAAAAGCAGTTTCGCAAGCAGGACTTTCATACGCTGTCCACCACTTAAATCCGAGACATCATGGTCAAGACCTAATTCCAATAATCCAAGTGCCCTCGCAACTTCTTCCACTTTGCTGTCAATGACATAAAAATCATGCATCGTCAGCATATCCTGGATCACACCAAGTTCCTCCATCATCGCATCCATCTGATCCGGATTGGCACTGCCTAACTGATCGCAGATCTCATTCATACGTTCTTCCTGTTCGAACAGCCATGCAAATGCTGACTTTAAAACACTCTCGATCGTCATTCCCTTCTGCAGCGTGGAATTCTGATCCAGATAACCGGTGCGCACATTTTTTGCCCACTCAACCTTTCCCTCATCCGGCATCAGCTTTCCGGTAACAATATTCATAAATGTGGACTTTCCCTCGCCATTGGCTCCGACCAATCCGATATGTTCCCCCGCAAGCAGACGGAACGAAACATCCTCAAAAATGGCACGGTCTCCAAAGCCATGGGTCAGATGTTCAACATTTAATATACTCATATTTTTCTCCATTTCTATTGTTATAATAATGATGTCAAGGTTCAGAAAACGTCTTTACCACTTACTGTATGTTTACATTCAGCATCTCTTCTGTCTTATGGTATACATGACGGTATGCCGGGAACAAAAATGCATCTGCAAAAATCCATGCGACAGGGCTTGCAAAACATGCTGCCGGGAATCCGAACATCGGCACTAATGCAAATCCGACAAGTGTTCTTGCCACCATCTCGCATACACCTGCAAGGATCGCAAATTTACTGTATCCCATTCCCTGTATCAGGAAACGGACGATATTAACAAATGCGAGTGGAATATAAAATGCGCTGTTGATAAATAAAAACAGGTATACATTCTCAATGACTTCCACCTCAGCACGTTCCACGAAGAACAGCGCAAGATTCCTTCCGGTCAGTGCGAGCACGCCAAATGCAATGACCGCATACCCGATTCCAAGCATGGAACACGCCTTTAATCCCTTTGAGATACGATCCATTTTCTTTGCACCGACATTCTGTCCGCCATAAGTCGCCATCGTTGATCCCATTGCATCAAACGGACAGCAGAAAAACATACCGATCTTGCTTCCTGCAGTCATGGATGCAACCGCATTAGATCCGAGGGTATTTACCGCACTCTGTAAAATAACACTTCCGATTGCCGTAATCGAATACTGCAGTCCCATCGGCACGCCCATACCACAGAGTGTTTTCATATAAGAACTGTTCCATCTGCGTTCATCCGCATCCGGATGCAGTATCTCAAACTTCTTCCAGCTATAGATCATGCATCCGATTCCTGATACTGCCTGTGAGATCACTGTTGCAAGCGATGCACCTGCCACACCCAGATGAAGATTTATGATAAAAACAAGGTCCAGTACAATATTCATCACAGATGAGATCACCAAAAACACAACCGGCGTCTTACTGTCTCCCATGGAACGGATGATCGCTGAAATAAGGTTGTACAGATACGTTGCCGGTATTCCCGCAAAAATGATCACAATGTACAGGTATGCCCCATCGATAATGTTGTCCGGTGTACGCATCAACTCTAAGATAGGACGGCAGAATACTACCGTAACTATCGTCATAACAACTGCAAAAACTGCAGATAAATAAACAGCATTGACCATAAATGCACGTAATCCTTTGTAATCACCGGCACCAAATTTATGTGCCAGGGGAATCGCAAAACCATTGCAGACACCCATGCAGAATCCGATAATCAAAAAGTTTAATGATCCGGTAGAACCTACTGCTGCAAGCGCATCCACACCAAGAAATCTTCCGACGATCAGTGTATCTACCAGATTATAAAACTGCTGAAACAGATATCCAAACAAAAGTGGAATGGAGAAACCTAAAATCAGCTTCATCGGAGAACCATTCGTCATATCTTTTGTCATATTTCATCCTCTTTTCCCTTATATTTCCCCACAATGTTTTTCAAAAATCTCAAAGAAACTGTCTGTCTGTATACCATCTGTGGTATCTAATGTGAGCGCATCCCACATATCTTTATTGATACTGGAATCTAAACCTGCCACAAACTGGTTATAAACATCATCAAATGCCTCTTTTTCTCTTTTTTCCACGATATTCGACTTGTTTGCTTCTGTCAGTTCTTCATTGTATTTATTCAGACATTTGATAAAGTAAAAACCTTTGTCTGTTGCAATCTTAGACGAAGTCTGACCGTTATCGAGATTAAATGCAACCTCTTCCACCTCTTTTGGAAGCTCATCCCGCGCAACCGTGGTCTGTATGGAAGACAGTTCATTATAATTATTTGCCACAGATGCAAAATCATCCCCACGCTCTAACTTTGCAGCTACATCATTTGCCTTTGTACTGTCCGCAACAAAGATCTGCATGATCTCGATCACACGCGCCTCGTCATCACTTACTTCCTCATTCACACTATTCGTCAGTGAATTGTAGAGTTTTTGGGCTAATGCGTAATGCTGGTAATATTCGCTGATATCACTCTCTGTCACATCAAGGTAAGTGCCTTCCTCCTGGGATAATGATGCATAATACTCTGCTGCAGCCTCTGATATTGCAGAAAGCTCATCCTCCGAAAGTGCAACTTCCCTTGACTGTGCAAGCAGATCCATACTGACCACCTGCGTAAGTTCTTCCATTGTAATCGCTTTTATATACTTTACGAGGGAATCATCCCCAAAATCATGTTTCCAGAGATCCACCCCATACGCTGTTCCGTAGATATTCTGGTAGTTGGTCATATACACCCTTGCCTCTTTTAAACTGCAGACAGTTCCTTCGATCCTGAATACCTGACGGTCATTTAATATATTTGAAACCACAATATTTTTATTGCCAATGCGGCATCCGCTCAATAACAGTGACACACCGCACAGTACAGCCGCAACCCTTGTAAATTTTCTCTTCATCCTGTTTACCCGATTTTATGAAATCCTTACTGTTCCATTAATTTTAAGATACTTCTTGCAACGGAAATTCCGTTTGCGGATGCCTGCTGCAATCCTCTTGTCACAGATGCACCGTCGCCGATCGCACGCAGTCCTTTCACGCTTGTCTCAAAATCAGAGTTGACCACTACCTTATTGGAATAAAATTTCACTTCCACACCGTAAAGCAGTGTCTCATCACTTGCAATACCCGGGGTTACCTTATCAAGAGCCATTAACATTTCCTCAATATCGACCATGATACGATGTGGGAATACTAAAGAAAGATCGCCCGGTACCGCATCTTTTAAAGTCGGGATCAGGTTATTCCTGCAGAGACGTTCCTCTGTTGTTCTTCTTCCTCTCTTGAAATCGCCAAACGTCTGCACTAAGATTTTTCCATCACAGAGCATATTAGAAAGCTGTGCGATCTGTTTTCCATATTCAATCGGTGTCTTAAACGGTTTGGTAAAGTTTTTGGAAACGAGAATCGCAAAGTTGGTATTGTTTGTCTTTAAATCCTTGGACTTATATGCATGACCATTTACCACAGCAAGCCCGTTATCGTAATACTCTGTTGCAACCTCGCCGGATGGATTGGTACAGAATGTACGTACTTTATCATCAAATGTCGGGGTATGGTAAACCAGTTTTGCCTCATAGAGGTTCTGGTTTAAAAACTCCATGACCTCATCACGAACCTCAACACGCACACCAATATCTACCGTACCTACCTTTGTTTCAATACCATGCTGTTCGCAGATATGTGAAAACCAGTCTGCTCCTTCACGTCCAACCGCGGAAATAACCTCTGAAGCTGCATATTCTTCATCTTTTTCAGTAATGATTCCTTTGACCTTATTATCCTCAATGATAATATCCTTGACCATGGTATTAAATTCCATCTCAACACCCTGCTCTAACAGATGCTCCTGCAGTCTGGAATAAATCTTGTATCCCTCTTCTGTTCCAAGATGGCGGATCGGACATTCGATGAGTTTTAAGTTTGCGTTGATCGCTTTTCTGCGGATCTCACGGATCTCTTTTTCTTTATCCACTCCGTAAACTTTTGTATCTGCACCGAATTTTAAATAAATATCATCGGATTCTTTTAATAATTCTACCGTTTTATCATAACCTAAAATTTCCGGCAGATTTCCGCCTACATCCGGAGAAAGTGACAGTTTACCGTCAGAAAATGCACCGGCACCGGCAAATCCGGTCGTGATGGAACAAGGCTTACAGCCAACGCAGACTTTCGTCTTACGCTTCGGACATTCTCTTCTTTCGATCGGTCTGCCTTTCTCGATCATTAAAATTTTAAGATCCTTTTTTGCATGGATCAGTTCATATGCGCAAAAGATACCGGATGGTCCGGCTCCTATAATAATTACATCGTATTGTTTCATTATTTTTCCTCTCTTACTTTCTTTCTGTCGTTGTTCTTCTGTACTCTTGCATTTAACACCACTGTTCACGTATACTGCGTGGTCAACAGTGCTTTTCCCCTTACGCTTCCACGATCAGGTATCTGCCATCCGGAATTGAAAACACTTCCTCAGCCTCTGCTAAATCTGCATTGCTCATTCCTGCAATGTCAGCACCCTCATCTTCAAAATAAGCACGGACTTCTTTGATATTTTTACAGACAACTGCCATGCAGTCCTCTAAAAACTCTTCTGCTTCTTCCGGCGTTTCTGCAACTTTTTCTTTCAAAAGCTGTAACTGATTTTCCAAAAAATACTGTACTACCACTTCATCGTACATAATGATCCTCCATTTTCATGTGTAAAATTTTTCACTGCCGGCTTACCATGTATATGGGTCAATTCCAAGCCGGTCAAGCTCTCTGTAAATCGCTGCAACCGGAAGTCCTACCACATTATTATAGTCGCCGTCGATTTTGTCAATATAAATTGCAAATTTTCCCTGGATTCCGTATGCTCCAGCCTTATCTGACGGCTCTCCTGTCGCAATATAACGCAAAATTTCACTTTTCTTTAACTCTCTGACAAAAACGTCAGTCTTTTCGTAAAAAATATGTTCCCCTGCCCTGCCTGACTGATCAATAAATACAAAAGCAACGCCGGTATATACCGAATGACTCTTTCCTGACAATAAAGAAAGCATACGGTATGCATCTTCGTCATCTTTTGGTTTTCCTAAAATTTCACTGCCCGCGGCAACAATGGTATCTGCACCGATGACTAAAGTATCCTGCGGCGTCATTAAATTCTGGTGCTCATTACCATACGTTTTCAACATGGATGCAACTTCTCTTGCCTTTCCGGCTGCAAGTTCCATGACAACATCTTTCGGTTCTTTCTTTGTAATGATCTCTTCTCCCTTTGCCGGACAGATCTCGAAGTTAAGGCCGATCTGTTCTAAAAGTTCACGGCGTCTCGGTGACGCGGACGCTAAAATGATCTGTGACACGTTTTTTCTTCCTCGTCTTTCTATAAGTATCTTTTCTGCTTCCCTGACTTTATGCAGAATTTAATTTTCACACCGGGATCACTTTTCCAAGCCGGAAAGAATACAAAAGTCTTTCCTTTACTTTAAGTGGATTCCCCTGAGCATCCGTTTCATTTTCATACACGCGGTTTAATGCTTCTCCATACAGTTTTAGCTGTGCCGCATAGCGTTCTGACAGTTCTTTTTCTGTATCTACACGGTCTGTTTTATAATCCAATAGGACAATACCATCTTTTTCGATCCAGAATACATCAATGATTCCCTGGATCAATGTCAGTTCTTCTGATACTTTTTCCAGAACTGTTGTATGTTCTGCAAAACCAAAAGCCTCTAACTGATCATCTGAAAATCCCATGACAAATGGTTTCTCACGATACATTTTCCCACTTTTTTCCGCTTCACCCATCCGCTTTCCAACACCTGAATTTACAAAGTATTCCACCTGTGGAATACGGATAAGTCCGTTCATTTCCGGTGTGATCTGCTCATTCTCCAACATACCTGCAACCTGTTCTTTCGCAGACATACCGGAAGAAAACTGATAACACTCCATAATGCGGTGCATTGCCGTACCGCGCAGTGCTCCAAGATTGACCTCCTCGCTTTCCTGCTCTATTTTTCTTGCAAATGCAGGCACATATGGCACAACCTCTTCTGATTTAAAAACAGGGACGGACTCTTCTTCTTTTTCAAATGCCTCCCGCATGGCGCGGTGCTTTAACTCTGACACGGAATATTTATTTTTCCTGAGTACATCATTTTCATATGCATAATGTCTGTGAAAACGCTCCGAAAACTGCTGCACCTTTTTTTCATCAGCCTGCGCAGCCTTTTCCATACAGGCAGACCGGTTCCAGTCATCTTTGATCTGCATTTTCAATTCTTCCTGCACCAGTTCTGCCGCCGCGATCAGGCGTATCTGATATTTATCCTTATAAGATGCAACTGCGGGTAAGATCCAGTCTAAATAACCTGCCGCACTCTCACGCCCCAGATAGGATAAAAGCTCCTCAGGAAACGCTTTTGCATAAGCGATTGTCTCTTCTGCTTTTTTGAGGCTTCCGGTTATGATCAGTTTTTCTTTCGCCCTTGTAAGTGCCACATAAAGAACACGCAGCTCCTCACCTAAGTTTTCCATATCAATCTGCTTTGCGATCGCACGCTTTGCGATCGTCACGGATTTTACACGTTTTTTTCCATCCATATAGTCTAAACCGATACCAAGTTCCGGGTGTAAGACCAGACGGCTTCTCGTATCCTGCCGGTTAAAATTTTTCCCCATTCCGGCAACAAATACGACCGGAAATTCGAGCCCTTTGCTTTTATGGATACTCATAATGCGCACCACGTTTTCATTTTCTCCGATCAGATCCGCCTCACCGAAATCCACATCATATTTCTGCAGTTCATCAATATAGCGCACAAAATGAAACAGCCCCTTGTAACTGGTATTTTCATAAGCGATCGCCTTTTCCACAAGCATCAGAAGATTGGCACGGCGCCTGTCTCCGGCAGGCATGGCAGTGGCATAATCCCCATACCCTGTCTCTTTTAGCAGCAATTCAATTAATTCATGAATCGGTGTATCCGGCACAAGTCGGCGCAGTTTTTCGTAAGTAGTATAAAACCGGTACAGCTTTTTCTCCGAAGCATCCCGGTTCTGCCCCGGCTGCTCCTCTTCTTCCTGTTTTAAACGCTCACATTCTTCCAAAACACATTCATAAAACCGTACTTCATTGTCTTTCAAACGCAGTTTGGCAAGTTCTTCATCCGAAAGTCCCCCGATCGGTGAACGAAGCACTGCCGTAAGTGGAATATCCTGTCTCGGATTATCTAAAATACGCAGCATGGAAAGTACTGTCTGCACCTCCACAGTGCTGAAATATCCTGTTGAGGAAACCGTATGCGCCGGAATACCCGCATCATTTAACACAGCCGCAAAACGGTCTGCATACCCGCTTAAGCTGCGCAGCAGAATGACCATATCCGAATACTGCACCGGGCGCAGTTCTCCGGTCGCTTTATCGGTCACAAGCTGCGTTTCCCTAAGCTCTTTGATCCGCTTTGCGATCATCCTTGCTTCTAACAGCTTCTTATCATCTGCTGCCGAATCCTCTAACAGTTCATCATCCCCGTCTGCCAGTAAGATCTCTGGCGTAAACATATCCTGTTCTTCTTTATAAGAAGCTCCCGGATAAAGAGCTGCATCCGCATCATATTCCACATTTCCAAGATCACGCTTCATGATACGGTAAAAAATATCATTGGAAAATTCAATTACCTCGTTTCTGCTCCGGAAATTTTTATGCAGGTCAATGCGCTGCATCTTTGCATCCGAAAGACTGTAAGTATCATATTTTCCCATAAAAAGTTCCGGTCTTGCCAGACGGAAACGATAGATACTCTGCTTGACATCCCCGACCATAAAAAGGTTGTACTCGCCACGTTCTTCCCTAGAAATTGCCCGCAGGATCGTCTCCTGCACCTCATTGCTGTCCTGATACTCGTCGATCATGATCTCTTTGAAATTATCCCGGAACTCCTCCGCGGTCTTTTTGACCTTTCCGGTCTCTTCATCCACAAATATGTTTAGCGCAAAATGCTCTAAATCATGGAAATCCACCAGATTTTTGCGTCGTTTTTCCGCTGTAAATGCCTCATCAAATTCTAATGTCAGACGGACTAATTCAGCCGCCATCGGTGCTGTTTTTTTCATCTGCTCCGCCATGATCTCCGGTGATGTAAAGAAATACTGGCGGTTTATTTTTTTGACCGCATCTTTTCCCATATCACGAAGTTTTTTGACAAGTTCTAATTTTTCTTCATTCCCTTCAAATCCACGGGAAGATGCTAACCTGTCATAAGATAAATTGCGGTAGTTCTGATAAAATGCTGCAAAACTCTCACTCTCTGCAATCTCCTGATATTTTTTCAGGTCACTCTCTAATGCTTTCGCATACATATCAGGTCCGTCATCATCCTGTGTCAGTTCATAACCATGCTTTGCAAGTACGACAAGATCATTTGTTACCAGTTTTAAATTCTGAAGAAAAGACTGCATAAAGGATGCACTTTCCAAAGATGCCGCATCCTCTGTATCATACCCTTCTGCCGCCGCAAGGAGCCATTTTTTCGGCCACGGATAGCTTCTCGAAAACTCATAAAGCTGTAAGATCATGCCGGAGAGTGCCGCATCATTTCTACCGGACGCATATCCATCCACAAATGCTAAAAATTCCGGTGTGCTCTCCTCATAATTTTTCAATAAAACTTTTGCGAGTACATCCTCTTTTAACAGCTTTAACTCACCTTCATCCCCGATCCTGAAATTCGGTTCAAGATCGATCTCATGAAAATGATTGCGGATCACATACAGACAAAAGCTGTCAATCGTGGTGATCTGGGCATTGTGCAAAAGAGAAAGCTGACGCTGCAGATGCTCATCATCCGGCTGATCTTTTAAGGCATTTTCCAGTGCATTTCCGATTCGCTCGCGCATCTCCGCAGCTGCCGCATTGGTAAATGTCACGATCAAAAGGCGGTCAATATCTACCGGACGCTCTTTGTCTGTAATGATCTTTATGATCCTTTCCACAAGCACTGCTGTCTTGCCTGAGCCTGCTGCCGCGGAAACTAATATATTTCTGTCTCTCAGTTCAATGACCTTTTTCTGGTCATCCGTCCATGTCATTCCCATGTTAATCTTCTACCTCTTCCCGGATATGTGCAAGGATCTCCTCACTGCTGTCAAACTTTTCAAACTGCTGATAGGAAAATCCCGGCATCCGCACATCAAATCCACAGATCGTGTGGTATGGACAATAATCACATCCGCTTCTGTCACCTAACAGATATGGCTTTACTGACACATTTCCTGCAAAGATTTCTTTTCCTACATGCTCGATCTTCTTGCGCACATAATCAGACATCAGTCCAAATTCATAGGCGCTCGCCGTCTTAGAAGCTGCCTTTAAGGAACCATCTGCCTTTAATGCCACCGGGATCACTGACGATGTGCCTGTAAAATCCGTATCCATCGCACCGTAAATTTTCGGGTCTTCATTGACCAGACCGCCTACTTTCAACTGTTCTAAGATACTCCGCCTGATCTCCTCTTCAGACTCCCCTCCATCTGAATCCACCATTGGATCTGTAATGTGATAGTAAAAAATTCCAGCCGGTTCTGTGTCTTTCCCCTTGTACATTTTCTTAGTGAGCTCTAATGCCACGTTCATATAGACGACAAGCTGCAGCTGCAGTCCATAATAAAAATTCAACAGTGAAAAACTTGTATTGCCGGATTTATAATCAATGATCTTTACATAAACTTTGTCATCCGTCTCATAAGTATCAATACGGTCGATCCTGCCGCGCAGACGCATTTTCTCATCCTCACCTAATTGAAACTGCACCGCATCTAACCGTTCGGCGCGTGAAAATGATACTTCAAACCCGCTCGGCACAAATTTCCCTTTCCGTACCTGTAACATCAATGCCCATATCGTCCGTTTTGCCGTCGTCTCCATCCGTTTTAACAGATAGCTGTTTCTTGCATCCTCAAACACATCCCCGATCCCGCTTCCTGCGATCGCATCTTCCATACTCTGGGAAAGCAGGGCATCCTGTGCTTCTTGTGGAATATCAAACCACGTATATTCGGACATCTCGATCCCTTTTGCAAAACGCTCTAACACATCATGATAAATATTTCCCATGTCCACGCTTGCAAACTGCTGCAGTTCACGTTCTCTTAATCTAAGACCATAGCTTAGATAATGTGCAAATGCACAGGCTGCAAACTGCTCAAGTCTTGTCACGCTGTTATCTAACGTATTTCCATACAGAGCCTTCGTGACAGCCTTGCTGATCGCATCATCCTGATGCACACCAAACGCTGCATCAAAAAGCTGCAATGCCTTCTCTCTGTCTCCCTCATCCGATAAATACCATGCCAGAAGTGCCGTCCATGCTTCTTCATCTTCCACCGGCTTGTTTAATCCTTCCATCAGAAACGGCAGGGCACTCTCTGCAGTCAGAACGCCCTCTAACGTCTCCTCCTCGGATGGTTCTTCCACCACAAGCTGAGGGAATAATTTTAAGAGTGTTCCGATCAGATAAGAACGGCGCAGTGCTTTTCCATCCGAATTAACACGGCAGAATGTCACATAAAGCCGTTCGGACGGTTTTGTCATGTTTAAGTACAGGTAAAACTTCTGGATAAATACTTTTTCCCTTGCCCCCGGTGCCAGTTCCAGATGATATTCTGCCATCTTCTCACGCTCAAACTGTGAGATAATACCACCCTGATTTCCTGCTTTCGGAACAACTCCGTCATTGACACCGACAAAAAATAAAATCTTTATATGATTTAATCTTGTCCGCTCAATGTCTCCGACCGTTACAGTATCATTTCCCGGCGGGATAATACCAACCTTTGCCGCCTCAAATCCGGCATCTAAGATATCACTGTATTCCCGGATCGTCATCGTCTCATCGCCCAGCAGGGATGTCACTTTATCAAACAGATCCATCACGATCTTATAGATCTGGTCGTATTCTTTTGCCCTCGCCTGATTCCCATTTTTCTCAAAAAACTCTCCGCGTTCTTTTAGGAGCTGCTCCATGTCAAGACGCCGGATCAGGCTGTATAATTCAAATGTCTGTGTACTGACGGTGTTTTCCTTTCCCCGAAAAGCCATAAGAAGCGGTTTAAAGTTCTCATAAACCGCCTCGCGGATCTCATTTAACCGCTCCATATCTTCTAATGTTCCATCCGGCATCACAAATGTCCATGGCTTGCTCCAGCGGGATGCCCCACGGATTCCGCGCGCAAGCACATAGTTTTCCAGACGGTCGATCTCCTGTTCCGTAAGTCTGTGAATTGTCTGCTCTTTACATTGTGCAGACTTTTCACCGGTTTCTCCATCCAATTCCAGTTCCATGGATGATAGTTTCCCCTGTGGTATTATTTTTTCAGCAAGACCGCATCTTAAAAACCGGAAAACGCTTTCATACGAAAAATCATATTCGATCATCTCTAAGATTGCACGGATGCACTCAATAAACGGATGAAACAGGATATTTTTTGTCTGATCGATAAAGTATGGAATATGGTACTGTTCAAAGATTTCCGGCACATAATTGCCATATTGCTGCACATCTCCTGTGACCACCGCAATATCACGGTAACGGTACCCCTGCTCCCTTGTCAGGCGCACGATCTCGCGGGCGGCAAATTTTAATTCTTCCCTTGGATTCTTCAGGGATGTGATACGGATATCCGGTGTCTCTTCCAACTGGCTGTCTGTTAATTTTTCATGGTTTTTATTGCTTTTCATTGCTTTTTCCGACACTTTATATCTGTAACTTCCTGCTCCCGGACGGAATAGATTCTGCTCCATGAAATAAAGATCCGGTGCACCGGCATAACGTCTCTTTTCTCCAGTTGGAAGCACGATCGGCTCCTCGACCGGAACTTTACATAATTCTGCCACTTTAAGCAGGGATGCCACCGTTTTTTTACTCATGGCAAAAAGTTCATGCACACCTCTGCACTGATAAAAATCTTCCCTGACATCCATTGTGACAGAGACACTGACCTTCTTTGCCAGTACGAGCAGTTTTTCCATCAGACGGTTCTGGATCGGCGTAAAACCCGTAAACTCGTCTAATACGATCACACTGCCGCAAAGCAGCTTAGACTCTTCTGCCACATCATAGAGAAGCTCTAACACTTCCTCTGCTGTGATATATCTGCCTTTCAAATACTCCGTAAATCCCTGATACATGGTAAGAACATCCTGCATTTTTAAGCGCAGTCCCTCTCCAAGCGGCTCTTTTTCCAGAAATTCTGCTAACGCATCCGGGCGTATATTATACTGCATCAGTTCTGAGATCAGGGATTTTACCTCACCGACATATCCCATCTTATTCATATTTGCACCAAGCACTTTCAGTTCTGCTTTTTTCTGTTCTGCCACCTTGCGCAGTACAAGATTTTTTCCAGTCTCTTCCAGCACAACCACATTTTGTTTTCCAAGGTCGTCAAATACGCGGTATGCCAGTCTCGCAAAGCTGAGCACATCCACGTTCATGATCGCATGCTGTTTTTGTCTTTCAACCAGTTCTCGCTGTGTCTGCATTGTAAACTGCTCCGGCACTATGATTAAAAACTGCTGCTCTTTATTTTCTTTCGCCTGTTTCAGCACGGAATCATACAGAAAATCCGATTTTCCGCTGCCCGAATTGCCAAATATAAATTGTAGGGACATCTGTTTTCTCCTGAAAATTCAATCTTAAAATATTGTATCACACATTATTTCTTTTGAAAAATGTTATCCTGCGGGTTGGAGTCAAATAGTGCATTTAAACTTCTTGATTGACAAATTGCACAAAGCCGTGCCTGTTTTGTTCCGTTGTCCGAAAAGCAGTCTCGACTTTGTGCAATTTGTCAGCCGTTATGTTGTGAATACACTATTCGACTCAAACATCGTAAGGATTCGGGTGTCAAAAGGTGGTTTTCAAATTTTTCACACCCGAATCCTGTAATAAAAGAAATGCCGTCAAAAACATCAGCAATTACCACAGGCATTCCGATATCTGCGACCAGATAATATACCATAAACGGCACCAGTATGTCATTGAGACCATTCCCGCAATCATTGCCCTCTTTTTCTTCTCTCTTTCCATTTCCTGCCCCTTTCTGCTCTGTCATTCTATTTTGAATGTTAGTCTATTCTAACTCTTTTGTCAATTCAGGAAATTTCCACTGTCATATCATGTATCAGAGAGAATTTGCACCTGCCAGGTTAATTGCCCTTTGCCGGACGCACAACTGAAAGTTATGAAGCAGTCCAATGATATGCAATTCTTGGTGTTCCATTTTTAACATATATAATACCGCATTTCATAAAACCATTCTTTTCCATCAGCTTTTGCATGATTTGATTATCCGCATGGGTATCTGCCCTGATATTTTGAGAAATATTTTTACAATAATTTAAAACACACTGAAACAAACCATGCACCTGACCATCCCCAGCAAGTCTGTGAATAGTAAGATAAGGCTCTTCATTCAGCCAATTCCCATTCTCAATATGCTTATAAGCAGGTTCTGCACCTTTAAACAATGCAAATACCCCATGTCTCCCATCTTTGTCATATATTACCCTGCATACATTCTGACAAATATCAGATTTTATTAGCTCTGCATCCGGATAAAAATGCCCTCATTGTGCAGGATTTCCGGACTTTATCATATAATCCTGTGCATATTTATAAATTTTCATAATCTGTTCAAAATCTGCCATATCAGCATTTTTCACATTCAGCATATATTTTATTCACCTCCGCAACCGCCGATTTACGAGTTTCATGATTCTTTGTCTGTTATATCGCTGAATCATTACAAACAACATATCAAACAATGCTGTCAAAATGCAAACGGAAAATTGACCTCCTCTCCTGCAGAAAAAACAGCCTCTCCTGATGTCTCTGTAACCTTAAAACTTGCGCCATCCCATCCGTTGATTTTGATGGTTCCTTTTACACTTCCGTCATCTGATGTGAAAGCCAGCTCCCCGTTTCCATTGTCAACAAATGTTCCTTTTGTTTCTCCCTCTCTGTAAATGGAGATAAGCGCTTCATCCTCTCCTTCCAGCCCCTGTCTGGTGATCAGGGAACTGTATACGCTGCCAGTCCCCTGATTGTCCACAAACAGACCGTACTTTGCTGATTTTTCCGGCATAACAAAGGATTCCCCCTTTATCTTTGCCAGCTCATTTGCAATAACATAAGCCCTGTTCTTCGTGATCTCCTCCAGATAAGAATTCTGAAGAAGCGGATACATACTGCCGTTTTCTTCGTAAGATCCAATGTGAAGCAAGGTCACTTCTTCCTTCATAGCGATCCAGTTTCTCTGTTCTGCAAGGATCTTCTCCTTTGTCTGCGGATCTGCCAGATCACTGAATCTGCTCCAAAGGTTATTTAATTCCGTATCCCATATGTCGAAAAACCATCTGGATGACAGATTCATTTCTGTCTGTGTCTGGGCTGCCTGCGCCAGCGGCGTATATTTCTTTACGATGTTCTCAATATTCTCCAATTCGTCCTGCAGTGATGCGGAACCTGATACCACATTGTCAACATCCGCTTTGATGTCCTCCGAATAGTCATAAGTAAAATCCGTTTCTTCATTTAATACGACGTCATTGTATTCTGTACTTTCTGTATTTTCTGTGCTTTCTGTGTCTTCTGTGCTTTCTGTGTCTTCTGTGCTTTCTGTGTCTTCTGTGTTTTCAAAACTGACCGAATCTTCCACCTGGGAAGATTCGCTTTCTATTCCTGTATTATTATTTTTTACTCCTTCTTTGCCACATCCGGCACAAAGTCCGGTCATTAATATTAATATCATGCTGTAAATTCTTTTTTTCATGTGTTTATACTCTCTACTTTCTGATTCATTGGGTGTTCTTTCCAGTTTTCTCTATCAGCAATTATAAATGAACATGAGAAAAAATACCAGCGGCCCCGTGAAACTTTGCATAAATAAAAAAGCAATACCTGAATTTAAAATAAACTCAAATACTGCTCATGAAACATCTAATATTGTATCTTTTTAGCCGAGGTATAACATTTCTCTCTATATTTAACCAAACTTGAAGTTACACTGCCATTTCCCATAATAATGATGAAACAAAAGGTTGAAACAAGAACATAATAACTACGACAGAACTGCATATTACATAAAAGTCATTCATTTTTGAATTTAGCAATACTCTTTTTTTTAACTACCTGTTATCCAGCGTGCAATAAAATATCTGATTATAGTCCCAACCGTATTTGTAATAATATCGTTTATATCTGTGGTTTTAAAGGTAATAATGTGATGTATTAAGAACAGATGAAGATTTGTTTAAATCTTACCGAACGGACAGCGTCAAATAACTTCCCATCTGACTGATCACTTTCAAATATCAGAATAATTTATCTCATTTTCCATATTAAAATTCCAAACTATCCACATTTAACAGAAAATACTTCATACCCATAATTACAAAGTGCTTAACTTTACATTTCCATTTCTTCTATCTCTTTTAACATAAATTCTTCGAGTTTCTTCTTGTCAGGCAAATGTAACATATACGTTGAAACAAATAACTGGTTATCCATTCCAGATAAGGCATATTCTACCATCTGAGAACCTTTATCTGTACAAAGCAGTATTCCTACTGGAGGATTATCTCCCTCTATCATCTCATTTTTCTTATAATATCCTACATAAGCATTAAGCTGCCCTCTATTTTCTCACTCCGGTTCCTGTAACAGCCGGTGCAGCAGATGCTCCCTGTTATTGATAAACATTTCCGTCACGATATAGCTGTCCGTCTCCTCATATTCACAGTGTCTTATTTTCCCGCTGTCAAACTGATAGATCTCCGTATCTGGAGTTCCAAGCAGGATCGGCGAATGTGTCACAATGATAAACTGTGCCCCCGCTTTCGCACACCGGTAAATATCCATGAGCAGTGTCAGCTGCCTTTGTGGTGACAGTGCCGCCTCCGGTTCATCAAAAATATAAATACCATCCGGTCTCATATATTTTTGTGCGATCGCTAAAAAACTCTCCCCATGGGATTTTTCATGATATCTTTCAGATGGATGCGCAATATCTGCATATTCTGTCTCTTTGGTCGCCACATTGTAAAAACTTTCTGCCCTCAGAAAATATCCCGACTTTGGTCTGCGGATGCTCTTTATGACTCTTACCGCATTGCATAATTCTGAATGGGAATCATATGTAGAAAAGACATAATTCTTTGTTCCGCCTTCGGGATTAAACCCATACGCAACGGCGATTGCTTCTAACAATGTCGACTTTCCGCTGCCATTTTCCCCTCTTTCGTATATATGGATTATACCCCATTTTCACCTGAAACCACCAGCACATCTTTGCCCTGAAATGCAAATCCGAGTTTATAGATTTGTCCCCGTCCGATGCCTGCCGCGATCAGATCCGCCTCATAATTTTTCTCTTCGATCTGCTTTAATGCATTCGCGGCTGTCTGCTCTAAACTCCGTTCTTTTTTCGCATCAAACACTTTGAACTCCATGATAAATGCATCCTTATTTCTCTCTAACGGATACATTGCGATATCATACCTCCCCTGTCCGCTTTCCCTGTTTGATACGATCCGGTATTGATCTCGCAGAGATACGATGAGTCCTAACACCAGTCCACGATAAAAATTTTCCGGTGTACGCTCCGGGGGACATTTTCCAACATCAAAATAACTCATGGAAGTGTATGCAATATCCAGCAAAATATCATTCAGATCTTCCATGCGGTGTGAGAGCAGTGCTTTTGTAAAATCATTATAAACGGCATTTCCATTTTCAAACATCGCAAGGATTTCATAGCGGAACATTCCCATCACTTCCCGGTTTGTGACCGACATATCGCACCATGTGCTCTCTCCCTGCTTTCCAACATTTTCCGCTTTAATATAGCCATCTGCCAGAAAAAGTGACCAAAAACTGTTCTCGTCACCGTCAAGATATTGAAACGTGATATTTTCATTGATCTCTTTATGAATGATTTCCCCTGCCATAAGCTGTTCAATCTCATGTTTGCTACGCACAGGATGTCTGCGGATGATCTCCCCGATCAGTTTGTTACTGCTGGTATTGATCCAGTAGGACTGCAATTCCCCGGACCTCATATAATTACAGATGGACCACGGATTATACATATCTTTTTGTTTTCCAAAAATAAATCCATCATACATTTCTTTCACATCATGCATCGTATCCATGTTCTGGCACTTTAATGCATCCATTACTTCCTGTTCCGTAAAACCGAAGCAATCACTGTAAGCCTCGCAGGTAACCGTATCCGTTTCAAGGTTATTCAGATCCGAAAACAGCGAATTTTTTGAAACCTTCGTCACTCCGGTAATCAAAGCCCTCGCATAGTAAGGATTTTCCTTAAATGTACTGTGAAATAACTGACGACAGGTACCGATCATCTCACTCCAGTACCCATCCGTATATGCTTCAAGCAGAGGTGTATCATATTCATCCCCTAAAATGACCGGCAGGATCTGGTAGTGCAGATAGACGAGACGGCACAGCCTCTGTATTGCAATTTCAATCCTTCCGGTATCTCCCGCACGGAACAGTTCTCTCAGACTCTTATATTCCTTTAGATCCTCCGCTTCCAGTCTGGTGCTTTTCAGCAGATATCTGTGTGCTTCATACATATTATAAAAACTGTCTGCAATTCCTTTTACCGCCTGTTTATAGTCTGCTCCCTTACAGTTCCCAAAACTGATGGAAATAACAGGAACCATTCCAAACAGTTTTCGGATCTCTTTATCCCCCAGACCCTTAACTTTTCAAAATATTCCGGATGGTCTGCAAATCTCGGATCAAAAAAAGTCTCAACTGTACTAAGAAGTGTCGTCTTGCCAAATCTTCTTGGTCTCGTGATCAGCGTGACTTTTGCATCCCTGTAAACCCATTCTGCAATAAAATGTGTCTTATCCACATAAAACTGTCTGCCACATGCAAAATCTTTAAAATCCTGATATCCGCACCCGGCTCCCGCATTCAGATATGGATTTCGTTTTAAAATATTCTGCAGTCCATCCACATACGCAAGCAGCCGCTTTTTCTCTTCCGAAAGCTTTCCCCGTTCTTCAAACTCTGCCAGTACCTGTTCCCGCTGTGATAGCTTAACATAACAGCTGACTGACTTTCCCTCCACTGTCTGCTGGATATACGGCTGTTTTTTACCGTTAATATTCTTATAAGTCAGTGTTCCCTTCGGCAGTTGTTCTAACCGGTTATCTATCTCTCTGATACGATCTTTCGGATTTCGTATTCTATTCCTCCATCTGCAATCTCATACTCCTATGCATCAAAAATGGTTATGTATGGTTATATCCATAATATAACCATACATAACCATTGTCAATTCGTATCAATCAGTTTTCTTTCAATGTTTCCCTGCAAGCCCCTCCTGCAGCGCATCTAACACACTCTCCATATGGATCGGCTTTGCGATATAACCATCCATACCTACCTCAAGTGCACGCTTGCGATCCTCCTCAAACGCATTGGCAGTCATCGCGATCTCTGCATTCAGATCATTATCCTCCGCCAGAAGAATCTTTTTATCTGCAAGTACTTCCCTGACGTCATCCCTGCGCTGTCGTCTGCGGCTCTCTTCGATCTGTTTTTCACTTGCAATGGAAAGCGGCAGATCCACCGTAGTCTTTGTCCCACCCCCCTCCTTGCTCTCCACCCGGATCGTACCGCCCATCAGGTCAACTAAAGCTTTTACGATCGGCATGCCAAGTCCGGTTCCGACAACTTTTGTCTCAGTGCTTGTCCTCTCCCGGGCAAATTCTTCAAATAGATGTGGCACTGTTTTATACATCATCTTTTATTCATGCTGACAGATCTACGTCTGAGCCTACTGCCTGTTACTTCACAGAAAAACAATACTTTGTCTGAGAATGATAAGTTTCTCCCACATGTAAAACCGGGGATTTAAAATTCGGTTCATTCACTGCATTCGGAAAATACTGTGTTTCCAGACAGAATGCGTGGCGAGAATCATAGGATGCACCGCCTTTTCCTGTCTGTTTCCCAATGAAATTTCCAGCATACAACTGGATACCGACACAGTCCGTATAGACATCCATGCAGATACCGGATTCCTCTGATCTTGCGCGGGCTGCAAGCTGCATTGTCCCATCAGCCTTATCTAACACAAAATTGTGGTCATATCCACCGACAAACTTAAGCTGTTCAAAGTCTGCGCTGATATCCTGACCGATCTTTTTCATCTTACGGAAATCCATCGGTGTTCCGGCAACCTTTTCCACATCACCGGTCGGGATCGCCTCTCCATCTTTTACCGGAGTATAATAGGAAGCTAAAATTTCAAGTTCCTGATCTTCCATGCTGCCGGAATCATGACCATTCAGATTAAAATAAGCGTGATTTGTAAAGTTTGCAACCGTATTCTGATCCGCAACTGCCTCATATGTGATTGCAAGTGCATTGTCCTCCGTTACTGCATAAGTAACTTTCGCAGTCATATTTCCTGGAAAATCCTGTTCTAAGTCCTTACTCAGATAAGAAAATGTGATCTCATTTTCCTTCTGCTGCTCCACACTCCAGATGACAGCGTTAAAACCGTTTTTCCCACTGTGCAGGTTATTTCCGTTGTCATTTTTTTCAAGCGGGTACTCTTTGCCATCTAAAACAACTTTTGCTCCGCCGATACGATTTGCATTACGACCGATCACTGCTCCAAAATAACACGTATGTTCCTGATACTCCTCTGGTGTATCATACCCTAACACTACATCCCGTTTTGCACCGTTTTGATCCGGCACAAGCACAGATATGATCGTTGCCCCAAGATCTGTCACAGAAACTTCCATACCATTTTCATTTTTCAACAGATATTTCGTAACAACTTTTCCTTCTTTTGTCTTTCCAAACTCGACACTGTTCATGCTATTTTAATCCTCATTTCCTGACAGCTTTATTTCTGTCATTTTTAATTCTGACCGTAGTATGCATTTGCGCCATGTTTGCGGTAAAAATGCTTTTCTTTGATACAATCCGGTGCCGGAAGTACTTTCGGATTCAAAAGTTCTGTATTCTTTGCCATCTTCGCAACTTCCTCTAACACAACTGCATTGTGCACTGCCTCTGCCGCATCTTTTCCCCAGGTAAACGGTCCATGATTCTTGCAGAGTACCGCCGGCGTATACATCGGTTTGATGCCTCTTGTCTCAAAGGTCTCGATAATGACTAACCCAGTGTTTTTCTCGTAAGCTTCCTCGATCTCCTCCGGTGTAAGATTTCTTGCGCACGGA
>OHAQ01000965.1_pt1 | contig 22995 bp, 14 predicted proteins | sample 1577111 | NCBI WGS metagenome assembly OHAQ01 (sample SAMEA3541549, study PRJEB24748) | human gut metagenome | biome: human gut; feature: human-associated habitat; material: faeces | place: China | collected 2012 | reverse complement strand
ACTCGGTAGCGGTAAACACACCGCCGACAACGCGGAACACCACGATGAGCCAGCAGCGCCTCCTCGTCCTTGGTCGAATCCAGCTCCCGGTAGAGCTTCAGGCGCTCGGCCTGCTGCGCCACATAGGAGTCGGGAAGACCGGCTTCGACCTCGATTTCGATATGCGCGTCGTCGATATAGCGCAGCTGCTCGACCACCTCCTGTTCCGAATCGTTCAGGCCCGCGACGTGCAGTCCCTCGGCGCGCAGTTCTGCGATCGCTTCGTTCATGATCTTCTGATAGGTCTCGAACCCGATGTCGGCGATGAATCCGCTCTGCTCGGCCCCCAGCAGGTTGCCGGCGCCGCGGATGTCGAGGTCCTGCATGGCGATGTTGAACCCCGACCCCAGGTCGGAGAACTCCTCGATGGCACGCAGACGCCGCCGTGCATCGCTGCCGAGCAGTTCGTCGGGCGGCGACAACAGGTAGCAATAGGCCTTGCGATCCGACCTCCCCACACGGCCGCGCAGCTGATGCAGGTCGCTCAGACCGTAGTTCTGGGCGCCGTCGACGATGATCGTATTGGCGTTGGGGATGTCGATGCCGTTTTCGACGATGGTCGTCGAGACCAGCACGTCGAACTCGCCGTAGATGAAATCCATGACGAGCCGTTCGAGCTGCTCGGCCGGCATTTTGCCGTGACCGACCCCGACCCGCGCCTTGGGGCAGACGCGCGTAATCAGGCCCGCGACGGTTTGGAGATCCTCCACGCGGTTGTGGACGAAATAGACCTGCCCGCCGCGCGCCAGCTCCGCTTCGACGGCATCGCGGACGATCTCCTCCGAGAAGACGTGCGACTCCGTGACGATCGGCTGGCGGTTGGGCGGCGGCGTCGAGATGACCGACAGGTCGCGCGACCCCATGAGCGAAAACTGCAACGTACGCGGAATGGGCGTCGCCGTGAGCGTGAGCGTGTCGACATTGACGCTCAACTGCGTGAGCTTCTCCTTGGCCGCCACGCCGAACTTCTGCTCCTCGTCGATGACCAGAAGCCCCAGATCGTGGAAGCGGACGTTCTTGCCCAGCATCTTGTGCGTGCCGATCAGAATGTCGATCCGTCCCGCTTCCAGATCGGCGAGAATCTGCTTGGTCTCCCTGGCCGATTTCGTACGGTTCAGGTATTCGATTTTCACCGGAAAGTCGCGCAGCCGCTCCATGAACGAACGGTAGTGCTGCAACGCCAGAATGGTCGTGGGAACCAGTACGGCGGTCTGCTTGCCGTCGCAGGCGGCCTTGAAGGCGGCGCGGATCGCCACCTCCGTCTTGCCGAAGCCCACGTCGCCGCAAACGAGCCGGTCCATCGGTTCGGCCGACTCCATGTCGCGCTTCACGGCCTCGATGGCCGCCTGCTGGTCGGGCGTCTCCTCGTAACGGAACGAGGCTTCTAGCTCGTGCTGCAAGTACCCGTCGGCCGAGAAGGCGAAGCCCTGCGATGCCTTGCGCTTGGCATAGAGCGCGATCAGCTCGCGCGAAATATCCTTGACGGCTTTCTTGGTAGCCGCTTTGAGCTTCTGCCAGGCGCCGCTGCCCAGCTTGTAGACCTTGGGCGGCTCGCCGTCGCCGCTCTTGTAACGCGAAATGCGGTGCAGCGAATGGACGTTGACAAAGAGTACATCGCCGTCGCGGTAGACCAGCTTGATCGCCTCGTGCGTGCGCCCGTTCTCGTTGATCTTGACCAGACCGCCGAAACGCCCCACGCCGTGATCGATATGCACCACGTAATCGCCCGGTTTGAGCTGGTTCAGCTCGGCGACGGTCATCTGCTCGTCGCGCCGGATCTCGCCGTTGATGCGGTAACGCTGGTAACGGTCGAAGAGCTGGTGGTCGGTATAACAGCAGAGACGGAGCGTATGGTCGACGAACCCCTCGTGCAGCGTGAGCGACACCGGCGTGAAGACCACCCCGCCGCGGCCGACCTGGTGGAAAATATTTTGCAGGCGTTCGACCTGGGCCTTGTTCTCCGATAATATATAGGTGCGATACCCTTTCTGTATCGCGGCGGAAAGGTCGTCGGCCAGCAGCTCGAAATTTTTGTTGAAGGAGGGTTGCGGCGCCGTGCGGAACTCCACCGCGACCGTCGCCGGCCGCTCGGCCAGCGTATCGCGCGCCGCGAAGAGTCTCTTTCCGGCCAGCGCGTCGAGCAGCTGCCGGCGGCTGGTCAGCGCACGGTCCACGCCGGCGGGATCGTCCGCCTCGGCGAGCATCCGCCGCCGCAGATCGTCCACGCGCCGCAGGGCGTAATCCGCATCGAAAAACCAATAGCACACGTCGCCCGCCGCTTCGACGAGCGACACCCGTCCGCCTTCGCGCGCATTGAGGTTGGGAATGATCTCGGCCTGCTGCAACTTGTCCTGCGACAGCTGGCTCGAAATGTTGAACCGCCGGATCGAGTCGACCTCCTCGTCGAAAAAGTCGAACCGGTAGGGCAGGCTCTCGACGTAGGAGAAGACGTCGACGATGCCGCCGCGCTGAGAGTACTGCCCCGGCTCGTAGACGAAATCCACCCGCACGAATCCGCTCTCGTCGAGCCATTCGACCAGATCGGCGGGGCGCAGGCGGTCGCCCGCCCGCACGGTCATCGTCTCGCGCCGCAGCGCCTCCGCGTCGACGACCCGTTCGGCCAGCGCTTCCGGATAGGTACAGAGCGCCAGGTATCCCGCCGGCGGCGTCCGCAGTGCATTGAGCGCCGCCGTGCGCTGCACAACGCCCTGCGCATCCTCGGCGCCGTAGACGATCGACCGCTTGTAGGACGACGGGAAAAAGAGGATGCGCCGCTCGTCCAGCAGCGCGTAGAGGTCGTTCAGGAGATAGGCGGCCGCATCGCGGTCTTCGGCGACGAAGACGTGCACGCCGCCCGTGCGGCGTATGGTCGCTGCGGCATACAACGAAAAAGCCCCGCCGACCAACTCCTTGAGATGGACGGTGACGCTTTCCGTTTCGTATTCGCGGCACAACCGCCGGAGGTTCTTCGACCCCTCGACGAGTGCCAGCATCTGCTCGCTCGCAGTCATAAAAAAGTAAGGCCGTTAGTACTCAATGCCCCGCGCCGTTCGCCCGGCTCCGCTTACAGCAGTTGTTTGCCCCGCTTGTCGAAGAAGCGCGTATCGACGATGCCGACGCTCTGGTCCGCGACGATGTGCAGCCACGTCTTGTAGCGCCACATCCAGCGCAGGCGCAGCGACCATACGCCCCGGTGAAGGAACGCCGAGACATAGGGGCTGACCTTCAATTTGAGGTATTTGTGCCCGCGGTCGATCGTCAGGTAGGAGATGTTGTTCTCGATCTTCTTGTCGAGCAGAATGGTCGGCTCGATCTTGCCCGTCCCGCCGCAGGTGGGGCAGACGTCCTTCACCTCTTCGACCGCCACGGGACGCACGCGCTGGCGCGTGATCTGCATCAGACCGAACTTCGTGAGCGGAAGGATCGTATGCTTGGCCTTGTCGGTGGCCATCAGCTTGGTCATCTCGTCGTAGAGCGTCTGCCGGTTGACCGCCTTGTGCAGATCGATGAAGTCGATGATGACGATGCCGCCCAGATCGCGCAGGCGAAGCTGGCGGGCGATTTCGCGCGCCGCAGCCAGATTGACGTCCAGAGCCGTCTGCTCCTGGTCGTCTTCGGCCTTGGTGCGGTTGCCCGAATTGACGTCGATGACGTTCATCGCCTCGGTATGTTCGATGATGAGGTAGGCGCCCCGTTTCAGCGACACGTACTTGGCGAAGAGCGACTTGATCTGCTTCGAGATGTCGAAATTGTCGAAAATGGGCACCTTGCCCCGATAGAGTTTGACGATCTTCTCCTTCTCGGGGGCGATGACGCGGATATAGTTGCGGATCTCGTTGAACATCGTCTCGTCGTCGACCGTAATCTGCGAGAACGACGAGTCGAGCGAGTCGCGGATGATGGTATTGGCGCGGTTCTGCTCGCTCAGGAGCAGCGCCGGAGCCGTCGATTTCTTGACGTTCTGCAAGGCCGTGTGCCACTTGTCGACCAGCGAACGGATGTCGTGTTCCACGTCGGCGTCCGAAGCGTTCATCGCCGCCGTGCGGATAATGACGCCGAAATTCTTGGGCAGCACCCCCTGCGCGATGCGTTTGAGCCGCTTCTTCTCGTCGGCGGAGCGGATCTTCTGCGAAATGAAGACCTTCGACGAAAACGGCACCAGCACGACGTTGCGGCCGGCCAGCGAGATGTCGGCCGTCAGGCGCGGGCCTTTGGTCGAAATGGCCTCTTTGGCCACCTGCACCATGACCGTCTGCCCCACTTCGAGGTGGGCGCCGATCTTGCCGCTCTTTTCGAGCGCCGGTTCCAGCTTGATTCCTTCGAGACGGACGCCGCGCTTGCCGGGCTGTTGCGCCGCCACGAGCTTTTTGAGCGACGAAAACTGCGACCCCAGATCGAGGTAATGGATGAAAGCGTCCTTTTCGTGTCCGATGTTGACGAACGCAGCATTCAGGCCGGGCATGATCTTGCGAACCTTGCCCAGATAGATATCTCCCACCGAGAAGCCCGTCTGACACTGTTCCTTGTTGAGCTCGACGAGCACCTTGTCTTCGGCCAGCGCAATGGAGATTTCAGTCGGGGTTACGTTGATGATTAATTCTCGATTCATATGGTTTTCCTGCAAAAAGGCACTCCTGCGAACCGGCCCGCCCTTCACGAACGGGCTCGGACCCGTTTCGCGGAAAGCGGCGGCGAACGCCTCTGCGGCACCGCCGGCCGGCGAAGAAGGATTTCCGCATTCGCTTCCGACCGCCGTTTCCGGAGCCGGAGACGCATACCGCCTCTTTTTCAGCCGGTTCCGGTCTGAAAACGAAACGACCGGCCGACCGGAAACGGAGCGGGGCGGAGTTGCCTACGAAAAAATAGTTAAAGCTAAAGGCTTTCGGACCTTTAGCTTTACTATCTGTCAATACATAAGAGTGCTACTTTTTCTTATGACGGTTCTTGCGCAGACGTTTCTTCCGCTTGTGCGTAGCCATCTTATGACGCTTATGCTTCTTTCCGTTCGGCATAGTTGTAAATTTAATGGTTTGACTTTAAGTTTGGATCCGGTTCGGCCCTATTTCACCTTCGCGGCGAAGCTCTTGGCGGGCTTGAACGCGGGGATGTCGTGTGCCGGAATCGTAATCGTGGTATTCTTCGAAATATTGCGGGCTACCTTCGTGGCGCGCTTCTTGACGATGAAGCTGCCGAAGCCGCGGAGATATACGTTGTTCTTCTTCTCCAGAGATCCCTTGATGCTCTCCATGAAAGCCTCGACAATGGCCTGTACCTGTACCTTCTCGGCACCGGTGCTTTTGGCGATCTCGTTTACGATATCTGCTTTTGTCATAGTTGTAAAAAATTAAGAGTTAATATGTTAATTCCTTTCTATCCCTGCTTCTGCCACACCTTCTACACCTTTCGCTCACCACGGCAACCGCCCGCCTGCGGGTCGGTCGTTCAGCCTCGGATTCCGGAAAAAATCGCTTTTTCAGGTGTGCAAATATACTATTTATTTGATTAATCCACAATTCGCTAACATTTTTTTTCATTTCCGGCATCCGCGCGGCACCCTCCCGCAGGAAAAAATCTATCCGTCAGTGTGTGAGTACCATATAACAAATAACGCGCCAAGCAGGAGGAAATTGCATGGCGGCCGGCCGGCGATGCGGAAAAAACGTCCGGCACGCAATATTTTGCCCCGAAATTGCATTATCCTATGGAAAACGTTACTTTTGCACAACCTAACCGACAGCGACATTATGGTGAAAATCCTATGGGTGGACGACGAGATCGAACTGCTGAAACCCCACGTGCTCTTCCTGCGTCAGAAAGGGTATGAAGTCGACACCTGCAACAACGGGTACGACGCGATCGACATGGCCACCGAAGGCGGCTACGACCTGATCATCCTCGACGAGATGATGCCCGGCATGACCGGACTGGAAACCCTCCCCAAGATCAAGGAGGTACGCCCCACCACGCCCGTCATCATGGTGACCAAGAGCGAGGAGGAGAACATCATGGACAAGGCGATCGGCTCGAAGATCGCCGACTACATCATCAAGCCCGTCAACCCCAACCAGGTACTGCTGTCGATCAAGAAGAACGTCCACCAGCAGCAGCTCGTCACCGAGCAGACGACGGCCGACTACCGCGTCGAGTTCGGCCGCATCTCCAATGCGCTGCAAATGGCCGAGAACTTCTCCGACTGGTGCAACATCTACCGGCGCATCACCTCGTGGGACATCGAGTTGTCGGAGTCCAGCGACGCTTCGATCAAGGAGGTGATCCAGTTCCAGAAGTCGGAGGCCAACCAGGCCTTCTCGAAATTCGTGCGCCGCAACTATTTCGACTGGATCAACCGCCGCGACGACCTCACGCCCGTCATGTCGCATACGCTCATGCGTTCGCGCATCCTCCCCGTCGCCGACGAAAATTCCAAGACGACGCTGCTGCTGATCGACAATTTCCGCTACGACCAGTGGCGTTCGATCAACCCGCTGCTGCGCGGCTACTACGACGTGGCCGTCGACGACTTCTACTGCGCCATTCTCCCCACGGCGACGCAATACGCCCGCAACGCTATCTTCGCAGGACTGATGCCGCTGGCTATCGACCGTCTGATGCCCGAACGGTGGCTCAACGACAACGAGGAGGGCGGCAAAAACCAATACGAGGAGGAGTTCCTGCGCCGCCAGTTGCAGAGCAACGGCAAGAACTACCGCTGGACGTTCGACAAACTGGTGCGCCCCGAAGCGGGCCGCAAGCTGGTGGACAACATCCAACGCATCTACGACGCCGATTTCTCGGTGATCGTCTACAACTTCCTCGACATCCTGTCGCATGCGCGCACCGAGACCGACATCATCCGCGAGCTGACCGAGGACGAGGCGTCGTTCCGCTCGCTGACGCGCTCGTGGTTCGAACACTCCGACCTCTTCACGCTGCTCAGACTCCTCTCGAAGCGGGGACACACGGTCATCATCACCTCCGACCACGGCACGATCCGCGTCGACAACCCGATCCGCGTGACGGGCGACCGCGAGACCTCGCCCAACCTGCGCTACAAGACGGGGCGCAACCTCTCCTACAACCCGCGCGAAGTCTACGAAATCACGCGGCCGGAAGACATCCAATTGCCGCGCATCAACCTCTCGTCGAGCTATATCTTCGCCTACAACACCGATTTTCTCGTCTATAACAATGACGCCAACCGCTTCATCCGCTACTACAAGAACACGTTCCAGCACGGCGGCATTTCGATGGAGGAGATGATCGTGCCCTATATCGTATTAAAACCCAAACAATAAGCATGAAAACGCTCGCTATCGATTCGCTCGACGACCTTCCCGACGCAGCCGAAGCCGTCATCGACGCCCTGGCAGGCCGCACGGTGGTCGCCTTTCGGGGCGAAATGGGCGCCGGCAAGACGACCCTCATCGGCGCGATCCTCGACCGTCTGGGTTCCGCCGACACGGTCACCAGCCCCACCTTCGCGCTGGTCAACCAGTACGACACGGCCGACGGACGCCCCGTCTTCCACTTCGACTTCTACCGCATCGACCGCATCGAGGAGGCCTACGACTTCGGCTACGAAGAGTATTTCTATTCGGGCAACCTCTGTCTGGTGGAGTGGCCCGAAAAAATCGAGGAGCTGCTCCCCGACGACACGATGACGGTTCGCATCCGCGTGGACGGCCCCGAGCAGCGCACGCTGTTCATCGACTGAGGCGGCCCGACGAACCGGCAGGGCGGCGCACTGTCGCAGTGCGCGCCGTGTCGTTCGCCCCGCAGGGGTCAGATGCGCGGTTTCTGCACGAGGCGGATCACCAGCGAAAGCGCATAGATCATCATGCCGTACATCACGGGGATCAACGACACCTTGAACCCGTTCAACAGCAACCCGACCGAAGGCCACTCGCCGACCTCGGCGACGACACCGGCCGCCTGAAACAACCCCGCAAACTGCCAAAAGCAGCCTGTGACCAACGCCAGCAGGCCGATTTCACGCACCCACGCGGGGGCTTTCCACGCCGCGAAAAAGAGACAGACCAACTCGACGGAGAGCAGCGACATCGCGCCCGGACCGCCTGCAATGAAAAGATCGAACATAACGCACGGATTTTTAAGGTTCAACAATTCGGGGAATCCCCGCTGCAAAGATAGGCCGTACGCCGCACGCAGCCAAACGATCGGGCCGTCGAATCCCCCTCTCGCAGTGCAGAATCCCGTCGTCGCGCTTTTCCGGCGCCGGCGCACGACGGAATCGGCCGAAAATCGCTACCTTTGCGTTCGCAAACCGACCGTCCGCACATGAAACGACTCTTCCCGCTGTTTTCGGCCCTCGCCGCCGTGCCGTTCGTGGCGCTGCTGCTCGTCAGCCTCGGTTACACCCTCGGCGAAGCGTCGCTGCTGGCCGTCATGTTCCTGCCCGGTCTGTTCGCCTTCCGCCATTTCCTGCCGCAAATCCGGTTCGCCGAACGACGGCGCGGGGCCCTGCAACTGTTCTATCTGACGGGGGCCGTCCTCACCTTCGAGTACGTCGCCCTGATGCTGACGAATTACTACCTGCGCTACAACGCCTCCGTCTGGCGCTACGACATCACGATGCCCGATCTGCTGCAAAACCCGCTCTTCATCCTGCTGCTGCTCGCCGCCTGCGCGCTGCCGATGCACTGGATCGAACGCCGCTGCAACACGCAGCCCGCCCGCGACCGCTACGTCGAATTCATCTCCGACCGCCGCCGCGTCCGCCTCGAAACGGAGCGGATCTCCTACCTCGAATCCAACGATTCGGAGGTGTGGATCCACACCTCGACCGGCGAATCCCTACGCACCAAGACCAAGATTTCGCAGTGGGAGCAGCAGCTCGACGACCGCTTCCTGCGCATCCACCGCTCCTATATTGTCAACGCCGACCGCGTCGCAAGGCACACGGCCGGCGCGGTGGTCGTCGACGGACAAACGCTCGAGGTTTCGCGCAAATACCGCGACAGCGTCCGCGCGGCGATCCCCGAAAGCGCGCCGTCCGCCCGCGTCCGGCACATTTCGAACGACAAGCCCTCCTGAGCGGTGCGAAAGTTGGACGATTCCGGAAAAATCGTTATTTTTGCTCCTCCGAAAACAACTACGATCATGCAGGAATATACCTCCCGCCAACAGCAGATCCGCCGCTCGGCGCAGCAGATCTACGATGTCGTCAGCCGATTCGACAACCTCACCCCCGCCCTGGCCGACCGGGTCGAGGAGTGGCAGGCCGACGAAGACACCTGTTCGTTCAAGGCCAAAGGCTTCACCGTGAAGCTGCGCATCGCCGAAAAGGAGGCGCCCAAGACGATCAAGATCGTCGGCGGCGACGGCGGCGTACCGATGGATTTCGCCTTCTGGCTGCAACTCAAAGAGGTGGCACCCTACGACACGCGGATGCGGCTGGTGCTGCACATCGACCTGAACATGATGATGCGCATGATGATCGGCTCGAAGATTCAGGGTGCGATCGACCAGATCGCCGAGGCGCTCGCCAAGTCGTTCAACGCCGCCCCGCAGGTCTGAGCGGACGCCGCCCGCAGGGCGAGCGAGGAAGGCCGGAGGGCCTGCACCGGAGGTGCAAAGGCCCTCACGGACGGACGAGTCTCGCTTTTCGCAAGAAAAGCCGTCCGCCATACCGCCACAGGCGAAACGGTGTTTGCAGGACGACCGACACCGCCCGGCAAACGTCACGGTCCGCATCGGCCGACGCTGCCGATCCTTTTTTCCGACGGCGGGATTTTGAAATCCCGCCGAAATACGTTATATTTGTAAGAACTATCAACCACCAATACTCGGCTCATGGCACACCACGTTTTTATCAGTTACGCAAGTAAAAACAAACAACTGGCCGATGCGCTCTGCCACACGCTGGAACAACACCGCATCTCCTGCTGGATCGCCCCGCGCGACGTCCTGCCCGGAGAGCCCTACGCCCGCGAAATCATCCGCGGCATCCGCGACTGCCAGATCATCGTGCTGATCTATACCAACGACTCCAACGCATCGGAGCACGTGCTCAACGAGATCGACAAGGCGTTCAACTACGGGAAGGTCATCATCCCCTTCATCGCCGACGATACGCGCATGAGCGACGAGTTCGACTACTACCTCAGCCGCAAGCACTGGCTCACGGCCTTTCCCAACCCCGAACAGCACTTCGCCAAATTGGTGGAATCGATCGCCCGGACGCTGAAACTCGACACGACGCCCGTCGTGACGCCGCCTCCGACACCCACGCCTCCGCCCGAGACGACGGGCCCCGCCACGACGACTCCGCCGCCCGCAGTGCCGCGCCCGACGATTACTCCCGTCGACGTTCCGCGCCCGCTGGCCGGACGCAATCGCACACGCGGCAAACAGAACTACGACAACGGCGACAGCTACGAAGGCGAACTCTTCGACAACAAACGCGACGGGCAGGGCACCTACACATGGAAAGACGGAGACAAATACGTCGGCGATTTCATCGATAACCAGCGCACCGGAAAGGGCACCTTCTACTGGGTCGACGGAGAGCGTTACGAAGGCGAGTTCCTCAACGGAAACCGGCACGGCCGCGGCATCTATTTCTTCAAGAACGGCAACCGCTACGAAGGCGATTTCCGCGAAGGGAAACGCACGGGCCGCGGCACGTTCCAATGGGCCGACGGAGACCGTTACGAAGGCGAGTTCATCGACGGCGACCGCACCGGCAAAGGCTCCTACTACTGGAAGAGCGGCTCCCACTACGACGGCGACTTCATCAAGGGCAGCCGTACGGGCAAGGGCTCCTACTACTGGGCCGACGGAGATCGCTACGAAGGGGATTTCGTCAAGGGGAAATGCCACGGGACGGGTACCTACTACTACAAGAGCGGGAACCGTTATACCGGCGCTTTCGTCGACGACAAGCGCACCGGCAAAGGTACGTTCTACTGGGCCGACGGCGATCGCTACGAAGGCGACTTCGTCGAGGGGAAATGCCACGGCAAGGGTACCTACCATTGGAATTCGGGCAACTATTACGTCGGCGACTGGGTCAACGACGAACGCACCGGCAAGGGCGTTTATTACTGGGTCGACGGCGACCGCTACGAAGGCGACTTCATCGAGGGCTCGCGCACGGGAAAAGGATGTTACTACTGGCCGGACGGCGACCGTTACGAGGGCGACTTCGTCGAGGGAAAGAGTCATGGCAAGGGTACCTACTACTGGGCCAACGGAAACAAATACGTCGGCGACTGGGTCGCCGACAAACGCACCGGCAAGGGTGTCTTCTACTGGACCAGCGGCGACCGCTACGAGGGAGATTTCGTCGAGGGGAAATTCAACGGCGAGGGCATCTACTACTGGGCCGACGGAGACCGTTACGAGGGAGAGTTCTCGGACGGCGATTTCCACGGTTACGGTATTAAATACCATGCCGACGGCACCCGCCAGGCCGGCCGGTGGGAACACGACAATTTCGTGGGATAAACGACCTTATCGAAAAAGCGGACGTCCGACGATTCAGACGCCCGCTTTTCCAATCCCTTCTGCCCGCCTACAATTTGGCGAAAACCCGCCGGATAGTCGGAAAAGTCTGCTGCAAATGCAGTTCTACCTCGTCAGGCGTACACCAGCATACGCGGTCGATCCCCTCTTCGGTCTGCGGCCGGAGCGTCGCGTCGGCCGCGGCCGCCATCTCGAACCAACGGGTGCGTTTCATCTCCCACTCCCCGCGCAACTGGTAACAATGGAGCGTGTCGCACAGGTGACGTCGGATCGAAGCCGCGACGCCCGTCTCCTCCCGAACCTCGCGCAGGGCGCACGCCTCGATCGTCTCGCCCCGCTCCCAATGCCCCTTGGGCAGATCCCAACGGCCGTTGCGGTAGATCATCAGCCGCTCGCCGCGGTCGTTGACGACCGCGCCTCCGGCCGCCTCGACGAGCCGGAACGCCGCGGCGAAGGCCGCGAAACAGCGGTCGGGGTCGGGAGTCACGACCGCCACGAAATTGAATGTTTCCAAAAAATTGAGTATCTTCGCCTGCGGAAGCGTCGTGCCGGCTTCGAGCGGAATCTCATGGTAAGGCTCTCCGACGGGACGCGATGAAAAAAGCAGAATCTTATCGGCGAAATAGATCGTTCGGCACATGAAGCATACGATTTGTTCCGGCAAAAGTACGAAGATTTGAACGAAATGAAGAAACCCAACTCGGCAAATATGAAAAAATTTTTCCTGCTTATGGCATGTACGGTTCTGGGACTCGGCTCCTGTACGGAGCGGCCCCGACCTCTCGAAATCGACAACGCGCTCACGGCCGAAGAGATCGCCGCGGGACGTTTCACCCCGGAGGTGATGTGGAAGATGGGAAGGCTCGGAGGGTCGCAGCTTTCGCCCGACGGCAAACGGCTCGTCTACACAGTCACCTATTACAATCTCGGCGAGAACCGCGGCGTGACGGCGCTTTACCTGCGCGACATGGCATCGGGCAAGGTGCGCCAGCTGACCGACCACACGTCGAACAACACGTCGCCGGCATGGTCGGCCGACGGGCGCACGCTCTATTTCCTGTCGGACCGCAGCGGCACGCAGCAGGTATGGCGCATGGCCGCCGAGGGCGGCGAGCCGCAGCAGGTGACCGCCTTCGACGCCGACGTCGAGGGCTTCGGCGTCAACAAGCCCGGCGATGCGATCTGGTACGTGCAGACGGTAGCCGTCCCCGGCGCCGAGAAGTGTTCGGCCGACCTCTATAAGGACATGCCCCGGTCGAAAGCGCACATCTACGACGATCTGATGGCCCGCCACTGGAACTATTGGGACGAGGGGCGCTACCGCCACCTCTTCATCGCCGCCCTCACCGACGGTAAAGCCGCCGAGGGCGTCGACATCGTAGGCGCCGACGCGGCGTGGGACGTACCCACGGCGCCCTACTTCGACACGGCCGAGATCGCATGGAGCAACGCCGGCGACCGGCTGGCCTACACCTGCAAGCCCCTCACCGGCACCGACTACGCCCTTTCGACCGATTCGGACATCTTCGTCTACGACCGCGCGAGCGGCCGCACGGTCAACATCTGCAAGCCGATGGAGGGCCGCGTCCGCTTCAACGCCATGGTACACCGCAATACGCCCTTCCCCGGCTATGACAAATACCCCGTCTGGTCGCCCGACGACCGCTACATCGCCTTCCGCTCGATGGCCACGCCCGGCTACGAGGCCGACAAGGAGCGCCTGATGCGCTACGACTGCCGCACGGCGGAGATCACCGACCTCACGCCCTCCTTCGACTACCACGCCACCAACGTGGCGTGGGCCGACGACCGCACGCTGTGGTTCATCGCCCCGATGGAGGGAACCTACCAACTCTGCCGCCTCGCGCTGCCGGCCCCCGACGCCACGTGCGGCACCGTCGACCTGCCGACGGTCGTCACGTCGGGCGACCACGACATCAACGCCTTCACGATGGCCGGCGGACGCATCGTCGCCGAAGTGACGACGATGCGCATGGCCACCGAACAGTTCGAGGTCGACCCCGCCGACGGCAAGCTCACGCAACTCTCGGCCGTCAACAAGGAGATTTACGACCACATCCGCCTGGGAACGGTCGAAAAACGCTGGGTCGAGACCACCGACGGCAAGCGGATGCTGACGTGGGTCGTTCTGCCGCCCGACTTCGATCCGGCGAAGAAATACCCCACGCTGCTCTTCTGCGAGGGCGGCCCGCAGAGCGTCGTCTCGCAGGCGTGGAGCTACCGCTGGAACTTCGCGCTGATGGCCTCACAGGGCTACGTCGTCGTGGCGCCCAACCGCCGCGGCGTACCCTCGTTCGGGCAGGAGTGGCTCGAACAGATTTCGGGCGACTATTCGGGACAGAACATCCGCGACTACCTCTCGGCCATCGACGACGTGGCGCGCGAACCGTGGTGCGACCGCGACCGGCTGGGCTGCGTGGGCGCCTCCTACGGCGGCTATTCGGTCTATTTCCTGGCCGGCTGCCACCAGAAGCGCTTCAAGGCCTTCATCGCCCACTGCGGCATCTTCAACTTCGAGTCGATGTACGGCCAGACCGAGGAGCTGTTCTTCATCAACCACGACTACGGCGGGGCCTACTGGGAAAAGGATAACCCCACGGCCATGCGTTCCTACGCCAATTCGCCGCACAAGTTCGTCGACCGCTGGGACACGCCCATCCTGATCGTCACGGGCGAATACGACTTCCGCATCCCCTACACGCAGTCGCTCGAAGCCTTCACAGCCGCCCGTCTGCACGGCATACCGGCACGGCTCGTGGCCTTCGAGGACGAAGCGCACCAAGTATTCAAGCCGCAGAACTCGGTGGTCTGGAACCGCGAATTCTTCGGCTGGCTCGACAAATACGTCAAGGAGGCCCGGTAGCCTCTTCCGACGAGCCCCGCATCGGGAGCGCACCCCTCCGGACAGGGATGCGTTCCCGATGTCGTTTTACGATTACTCCGACCTGTTCATGATGAAAAACGGGGTGTTCGTTGAAATTTCACCTCCGCCGCTTACACTCAAGTTATGCTCTTGAGAAGTCGTAAAGTTTTTCAAGAAAGCGTCATACCAATTAGTATTCCCATAGCTTCTCTGTCCCCATGCCCAATCATTCTGTCCTTCTGCTTTTTCGATTCCATATTCAAGTTCTCCACGTTGATATTGTAAAATTTTATTCAACTGAGATTGACCAAAAGGAGCATTTCCTCCACTATTAGTATACGCATCATTAACCATGAGAGCATACGTATAAGAGTCAACAGGATTAGGTACAGCCACAGGCTGTGATATACGAACATTTCCTGTATAATTAACTCTCAATCCTTTCTCGCCAGTTTTTGTAGTAATTAAAATAACTCCAAAAGGTGCACGAGAACCATAAATAGAAGCAGCAGCAGCATCTTTCAATACAGAAATATTCTCAATATCATTAGGATTTATCGTATTTAAATCACCTTCCATACCATCAATCAATATTAATGGAGATGATATAGAGCCATCACCAATAGAGCCTATACCACGAATGTTTATATTCATTTCTTGTCCTAAACCACCACCAGCATCATTTGTAATATTCAAACCAGCAACGGCACCTTGTAAACCTTGAACAGCACTAGCTACAGGCCTGGCTTCCAAAACTTTATTATCCACAGTTCTCACAGAACCTGTAGCATTGATTTTCTTTTGAGTGCCAAAACCAACGATCACAACTTCATCGATCATTTTAGCATCATCTTTCATCGTTACCTTTATTGTTTTTTGATTACCAACAACAATTTCTTTTGTTTGATATCCAATAAAAGAGATAACCAATACGCTCTTTGTGCCAGGAACTGAAATAGAGAAATTACCATCAAAATCAGTAATTGTTCCCGTTGTCGTTCCTTTCACCGCTACGCTTGCTCCAGGAAGCCCTTCATTCATCTCATCAAGAACCGTACCGGTAATCTTTATCTCTTGAGCATACATTAATGGTGCAAACAAAGAGAATAAACATCCTATAATTATTATAATTTTCGTCTTCATATTATCAAGATTTATTCACAAAAACATTAATCTTTTTCGCCTTTCTGCCCAAATACAAGTTTATACATTATAGTACTATCAGAGGTTAGAATATACTGTTCCGCATCTACCGTACGCTCATAATTCTTGTTTTTTGTTACGGCAATAATCACTTCTCCATCACCACCTCCTGCCAAATTCTGAGTAAAGAACCATTGTACTTTTCCTCCACTACTTGGCATAGGAGCTTTCCATTTTGCATTACTTCTCAATGCAACTGTTATAGTATCAAGTTCAGGTTCTAATACTATTTTCTTTAATTCAATAAATTTAGCCGTAATGCTACCATTATAATAAACTGAATCAGTCGTGACCTGATACTTTCCACCTTCAAGTACATAATTTCCCGATTCGTCTTTCAATGTATCTTTTTTTTCATAAAAATATTGATAAGTTGAATCAATACTTCTAAGAACTTCCATATCAAAGACTTTACCCGATTTAGAAGTTATTCCGCGGACTTCAAGTTCAGACTTTAAACTAAAATCTCCCGGATTTTTTGCTTCCTTCTCACAAGAAGACAAATAAAGTAGTCCTCCTATTAAAAAAATAAAATATAATAACTTTTTCATTGACTCTATTTTTTATTTCTTAATAAACATTCCACTCAACATTTTACCAGATGTAGTCAACAAAGACACACTATACATGCCATTAGGAATCTCTTTTATTCTTAATTTCTTATCAGTACCCTCTTTATTGATAACACATAATCCCGACATATTAAAAACTTGTACTCGAAAAGGTGTAATATCCGATTGCAGAGCAAAAGACACAAGATCTGTTGCCGGATTAGGATAAACAGTCATTCTATTAGTTTTTTCGTTTTTCAATGGAATTACAGCTGAAGGATTTAGATCCACTTTTGTTACTAAAGTATCAACATTACTATTTAATCCGAAACTGGAAGCTTTAACTAAACTATATTTATGATTAGTCTTCACATCATTACCCATATCCCAATAAAATATTCCTGCTAATTTATTTTCACAAACAAATTTACTACGTTCATAGCTTTGATTAAACCCTGTTATATAACGATCATAAGAGCCATCATTCACAATATCCATATCAGGAGTATAACTACCATCCAATAAGCCATTTCTTACCCCTATTGGTGCAGAAGCCGCAACAACAGAGCCATTTTTATAACCTTTCGATGTTGTTGTTGCATATGAAAGTGATATTTTATTTAAAGGATATCCTTGTTGCACAAAACTATTATATGCATTCTTAAAAGTATTCCAAGTGAAATTCTCACCTTGTGGACCATATATTTGGAAAGTAAAATAGTCAACCCTATCCATATATTTAGGACGTAAATTATAAGAAACTCGATGAGGAGAAACTGTTAATATTTTATCTTTTCCTAAAACCTTATCTATTTCCAATAATAATTCACCATAGTTATCCCAGCATGACTGAGAATAACACCATTCGAAATCCAAATCTACCCCATCAAATTCTTGAGCTATTTCCGATAAGTTTTGAGCAAAAATCTTACGTTTATTCGCATCTGCAAAAGTGCCTTCCCAACCATCGTGACCTTTAACACTCATTCTAACTTTATATCCTCGATAACCATCATAAGCACCTCTCATAATACCAATAAAATGTTTATAAGAGTATGAGTCATACCCCAAATCATCAGGGTTATCATAATTCCAATAAGAATTTGCATTCTGCAACGTTGCTGCCGTTACTGTCGTATCAAACCCGGGCATTGGCAATCCGGACATATCAGAGGTTACTTCACTATTTCCACGAGTAATATGCCATATTACGGTATCATCAAGTTTAGCTTTCAGATTTTCTCCTACAATAGCTGAAAAATTACTTATACCTTGGGGAATCCAGCTTCCTTTTTCCGTTCCACAAAGCCCTTTACCTCCAAAATATGATTTACCATTATAATAGAAAACAAATGTTTCTTCAATTGTTAAATCTGTTGCATAAGTAGCGACTCCAAGATGTACCCATTGACCTACATTCAATCTCTTTTGATTTATATACTCATGTCCGTTAACCCGTACTATCACCTGTTTGCTATCCGCATTACCTAAACGAATTGAGAAACCTTGTGTACCTTCCGTATTTTCTTTTTTGAATATATATGCGCCTTCCGTCCACTCTTCAAGATAAATCCATGTTTCAAATGTATACTTATCCGAAGGAGTAAAAGCATTCTTTCCAACATTCATTCCTACACCATTTCCATTCAAAGACAATACACCACTTCTTCCTTTATATTCAGACAAATATGAACCATTTTCTATATTCCCATGATTATAAGGATACGGTAACTTTAATGTACCATCACTATAAGACTCTATACCCAATATCAACAAATCATTACTTAACAAATATTTTTCTTTATCAATAGCACGATCAAAAAAACGAGAGAAATCTGTATAAGCAGTATTAATATAATATTTAAAGTCCTCATTATCAGTTACGATATCACGTTCCGCACCTGTATCCGAGAATATTCCATGATGTTTAAACTTATAATCCACAACATTTTCGCATAAATTTTGGTCAAATTTATAATAAGCAACTAAGCTTTCCCATTGAGGTACCCATTTATTCAGAGTATTACAACGAAAATAGCCATAATCCATAGCTAATAAGTCATTCCAAATACGGAATTCATCAATTCTACCAATAAATCCCCCACCACCGATAATAAAATTATCCTCTGAAGCCGGAATCTCTGATATTGTACCTTCATACACTACATCGCCATTCACAAGAATTTTACCGAAACCTTTATCACAGAAGAAAGAGACTTGGCACCATTTATTAGCAGCCAATTCTTGAGATGTAGCTTTAATAGTTTTATCTCCAACAACAAATTCAAGAGTATTTGCATCTCCCAAATAAGATTTAAAATTGGTGCCTCTACTATAGATAACAGCACCTTTGTTCCATGTTGAAGGATTTATCCAAAATTGGACTGTATAAGAAGAAAGGTTATTTAATTCAGGCATTGTCCTAAAATTCACACTTCCTTCAGCGGTCAGTTTCAACGAATAATTATCTACTTGAGCACATAAACTCCCTAAACCAGCAAACAACAATGCCAGCGAACACATAATATTTTTCATAAGTTATCAGAGATTAACAAAATTAACAGAAAGGTAAGCAGTGTTATAACTGCTTACCCAAAGATCTATTTAAATCAATTATTTAACAGCAATCTTAACTGATTTTTGCCCAACTTTTGCTACATAGAAGCCTTTATCCAAACGAATGGCATTATTAGCCCTTACGTTTGCTATTTTTGCTCCCGAAACAGTATAAATTACTGCATCTTCAAAAAAAGTAACAGCATCTCCATCCAATGAGTAAAGAACTTTATCTAAAATCTGAGATACTATATTATCAGGAGCGTCCGGAGTATACGTCACATATTCTCTTCTTACAGGTTCACCGGTAATATCTGTAGTAAAACTAAGCTCTTTAATAAATAAAACACCTGTTTTCAATTCATCAACTTGCATTTCCATTTTCAGACGGGTAGGAACGCCTGTCTCTGCTGCAGCCCAAGTATCAAACTCATAAATCATCCATCTCGTAGGATCATACACCATATTTTCATCTCTATCCACAACTGGATCTCCATCTTCATCTAACAAACAAAAATCAGATGAACGAAAATTTGTATGATTGCCATTTCCATCTGCATCTCCCTTAGGCACAACATCATTTGAGTAAGTAGATGCATACATTTTAAACAATGTATTATTATTTAACACATTCTGGGTATATGAAAATACTAAACGGACACGAATTTTAGCTTTCTCAATGGCATCGTCTCCCTCACCAAACTTTGCAGCATAAGGAGTATTGGCCGGATCTGTATAGAAATTCAGATTAAACCAACGAATATCTGTAAAATCAGAATTCATTGCTATACCTTTATCATATGTGCAATCGGCACCTTTCCAACAAAGAACTTTCCCTACTGTTCCGCCCAAATCAACAATATTAAGACCAGACTGCACTGTTTTTGCACCATCACTGTCAATCCCTGTATAAATAGGAGGTGCACCTGCCAACATAACAAAACCATTATTAAAATTTTCAACTACTGCCGGTAAAGCATTTGCCGGATTTGCTCCTGCATTTACATAATCAATCTGATATAAGCCAACTTCCTGATTCGAAAATTTATAACGCGAAGGAGTTATATCTGTCTGAGCAGAAACATTAGCAGCCATTATCAAAGCAGCTGCAGAAGCAAGTAAAAATCTCTTTTTCATAATAAATAAAATTTTAAGTTATTAAATAAGTTAAAGATTAAGCCCACAAAGGAAAAAAGCATTAATCTGTTTTGATTGATGCAAATGTATTGAGAGTTCACAAAAGCCATGTTCAATAATAGCTAATTAAGGTTCGTTTTTAGCTATTTCTGATACAATAAAATGCTTCATAGCAATTTACAGACGCCTTTTAGACAAAATTGGACTAATTTAAATTAGTCTCTCGGTGCCTTCACTGCAACAAGTTACCAATCAGCCATAAAGGAATCAAGAGTGATAAGGTGAAAGCAAAAAAAGTCATTTCCATTTATGCAAATACAGTATGAAGTTTCTAAAAACAACTTTAATGTTTAAAAGAAACCTACGGTCGATTGGGAACAAACATACGGTCGATCGAGAACAAAGGACCGTACCTTTATCTCCAATCTCCTATTGTTTATTGTTTGCTTTTATATCACAGCATAATCCCATACTAAATATCATCAGAAACTTCTACTTTAATTAGAATACTTTCCCTTTTTTAAATCAATAAAACAGTAAAAATATAATTATTTGCTATATTTGTATCATAAATCAAGAATACTATGACACTAAAAACACAATATGGATCTTTTTTACTTGGAATCTTATTTGCAATTACTCAGGTGTCAGCCAATCCAGAATACTATTTCAAGCAAATATCTCTTCAAGATGGTTTAACCCAATCTACTGTCCGATGCATATTGAATGATCATAAAGGTTTTATTTGGATAGGAACAAATTCCGGCTTAAACCGTTACGACAGACATGAATTGAAAACCTATTTGAATATTCCGGAAGACGATCAGCATAGTCTTCCCAGCAACTATATCCATTTTGTCGCAGAAGATTCTTTAAATAACATTTGGGTATCAACGGAAATAGGTCTTGCACGTTATAACCGTAATGACGACTGTTTTATACCTGAATATTATAAAGGAAACCACATAAAGGTACGCTCTTTCATGTTGACAGATGGCGGAATATTATTCGGTGGGTCAAACAAGATATACAAATACAATTATTCAACAAAAAATATGGATCTGCTCCCGATAAAAACGGAAGAATCTCATACTTCTCTATTTAATTCACTCCAGCAATGGAAAGATAATCTAATCTTGGTTGGTAGCCGCTGGAATGGCATCTGGACGTATGATTTACAAACATGTGAGTTAAAAAGGACCACATTCTATCACGAAAAGAAAGTCATTTCACAATTTATAGATTCTAAAAGAAATGTCTGGATATCCCCTTATGGCAAGGGAGTTCTTTGCTTCTCTCCATCCGGAAAATTATTACGCGAATATACTGCACAAAATTCAAATTTAAGTAATAATGTAATTCTGGACATAGAAGAAAAAGACAACCAAATATGGTTTGCAACAGACGGTGGAGGTATCAGTATTCTAAACCCGACCAATGATTCTTTTTCTGTTATCGAACATATACCAGGAAACATATACTCATTGCCTGTAAATTCTATTTTCTGCCTTTACAAAGACAATGAGGATAATATGTGGGCAGGCAGCATACGCGGAGGACTATTAGGTATACGACAAGTATTCATAAAAACATATCGTGATGCTCCACTCAACAATCAATATGGATTGAGTGAAAGAACGGTATTATCAATATTAGAAGATAAAAATGACCTTCTATGGATTGGCACTGATGGAGGAGGAATCAACAAATTTGATCCTGTAACAGGATTATTTACACATTACCCTTCTACATACAAAGATAAAGTGGCATCTATTACCGAATATAAAGAGGATGAATTACTGGTTTCCATATTCAGTAAAGGTCTTTATATTTTCAACAAAAAAACAGGAAATACACGTCCGTTTATTCTTATTGATAAAGAAAGGAATGAATTCATATGCCGTTCCGGAAGTTCCGTGAATATTAATAAATTCTCAGAAGATAAAATCCACTTCTTTGCAGATAAGATATATGTATACGATATTAAAAAGGACGAATTCAGTACAGTCAAATATATCGGGCCTAAAGCTGCTATATTAAGCTCACTTCAAATAATATCTTCCAACGAATATGTGACTTACTTGTTTGGACAGCATAATATTTTCGAACTAAACAACAAACAAAATACCATCAGTTCAATATATACTCCCGAAAACAAATCAGCAATGATTACCTCTGTATGCCGTGACGGGAAAGGTCGGTTCTGGATAGGTACAACAAAAGGGTTGGAATGTTACGATCCTTTATACTCCACCACCCGTAAAATTGAAACAAAGCTCTTTCACGAAGTATCTTCAATCATTTATGATAAACAGGAGAGGTTATGGATCGGAGCACAAAGTATGCTTTTTGCTTATATCATTAACGAGAACAAATTTGCCATTCTCGGAGAATCAGACGGAGCTTATCCGAACGAATTTCTTAGTAAAGCCAAACTAATATCGCGCACCGGAGACATCTATATGGGAGGAATAATGGGATTAATGCAAATAAACAAAAATATTCAATTAGATGATGACACTCCCCCATTCATTGAACTTATCGACGTAATGCTCAACGGGATATCAATCATCAACAAAGTGAATAAGGATTTAACCTTGTCTATACCATGGAATCATACGTCTTTGGTTATCAAGAATATGGCAAGAGAGCAAGATGTCTTCAGGAAAAAGATGTTCCGTTATAATGTCGTCGGCTTAAATAAATACTATATTGAAACATACGACCATACATTGACATTACATTCACTCCCTGCCGGAGAATATGAAATATTGGTATCTTGCAGTGCCAAAGACGGCAGTTGGAGTTTCCCTGTAAAAGTATTAACCATATCAGTTACCCCGCCTTGGTGGAAAAGTTCGTGGTTTATCAGCCTGGTCATCGTATTGATTTTAGGAGGAGTTATTCTTACCTCTGCCATTATTATTCGTCAAAAAGAGAATAAGTTAAAATGGGATATAAAAGAGCATGAGCAGAAAACTTATGAAGAAAAAGTCAGACTCCTTATCAATATAAGTCATGAATTACGTACACCGCTTACACTTATTTATGCACCCTTGAAAAGATTACTTAGTCGGGATATACAAGACAATGAAATGAAACGGCAGCTTACCGGCATCTACAAGCAAGCCAAACAAA
>OHAQ01000960.1_pt1 | contig 23037 bp, 37 predicted proteins | sample 1577111 | NCBI WGS metagenome assembly OHAQ01 (sample SAMEA3541549, study PRJEB24748) | human gut metagenome | biome: human gut; feature: human-associated habitat; material: faeces | place: China | collected 2012 | reverse complement strand
GCATATCTTCTCCGAAGAGGACAAGAAAAACCTGCGTGAAAGCGGCAACATGGTGCTGCATACAAATGCCGCCCTGCGCAAGGAAGGAGTCGCTCTCGTCCGCTTTCTGCTTTGTAAGCAGAAGAATGCGGTACCGCGCAGGCAGATTCAGGGCGCAGTAAAGGCCCGCAGCGCCGGTGCCAACGATGACTACGTCAAAATAGTCATCCATATTAGCCATTTTCATGTGGTTTCCTCGGTTTCTTCTGTAATTCCAACTTTGACAGTATAGCACCGTTCATTACACGTGTCAAGACACGTGTAATGATATATAGTGACACCCCGCCATGCGCAATAAACTTCTGCAGAAAAAACAACAGGAACACTGCTGTACACTGCAATGTTCCTGTTGTTTTTATTAGGTTGGCCGCTGCAAAGCGTTACAAATCGTTCCGCAGCTTTACGGCACTCCGTTCGGCGATGCACTGCTTTAAGGCGTTGATCATCTTGGCTTCGTCCAGCGGTTTGGCCAGGTGAATATCCATGCCCGCCAGACGGCTGTCCATAATATCCTCGGAAAAAGCATTGGCGGACATGGCAATGATGGGGATGATTTCCGCGTCGGGGCGGTTCATGGCGCGGATGGTTCTGGCGGCGTCCCAGCCGTTCATACGCGGCATCATAATATCCATATAGATCACGCCGAAACAGCCGGGTGCGGACTTTTCAAACAGCTCTACAGCGCACCGCGCACAGCACCTGGGTCACATTGCCGGCCTCATCCCGTTTCTTTGCAATGAAGCGCAGGGAATGCCAGCTTCCGTCGCACATGCGGTATTCTGTGGAGATATATTCTCCGTTTTTCAGTCTTTCCGCAAGGGTGGGCACATCCGTGAAACGGCGGACCAGGTCGCGGTATTCGGGCACCACAGTGGCATCGCAGAGCTGATACAGCTTCTCCGAGGCACAGCCGTTGTTTCCGGTCAGGCGGTGCGTCGTAAGAAAACTGTCCCGGAAAATGTGTTGCCGCGGTAAGTTGACGGGCGACCAATGGTCGCCTCTACACACTCAATAAGGCAAAAAAGCAATTTCTTGACGGTCTGATATATACTATATCAGGTCTACTGCAACACACCGCAAAAGGCAGCCCGCCCCCTATAGTTCGCTAAAGTTACATTTAGCGAAATGCTCCCGACATCCAACACCATACCACACGCTTTTCGGTTTTGGACGTGCAGCCCTTGCTTGCGGCCAGCTTGCCGAGGTTCTGCACCGCAGTCTCGTTGTCGACCAGCGTTTCGACCGTTCCGGCGCCGCCGAGCTCCTGCATCGCCTTCTGCGTCTTCACAACAGGAATGGGGCAGGCGTCGCCCATGGCATTGACTTTGATCGTCATTTCTATCGCTCCTTATCACAGGGTTTGCACCCGTTATTTCTTTCTAACTATAACAGATTCCGCGCGAAGTGACACAACTTTTTTCTCCCGCCGCGAATTTTTTTCATGGTTTTTCCCGTTTTACCGTGCTGTTATCATTGATTTTTTCGATGGCAGTCTCCGCCTTGCGCCGTTTGCAGCAAATTGATAAAATGAGAAAAAGTTTGTATCTTTCTGCGCATTCCGCGCTCTAACAGGCAGAAAGAAGCGGAAAGGAGGCCCTGCATGGACGAATTTGACGAGATCTGCCGGCGCTGCACACCCGTTGTCTACCGCTTCCTGCTCTCGCTCTGCAAGGACGCCTCCCTCGCCGACGAGCTAACGGCGGAGACGTTCTATCAGGCGTATCTGCACATCGACACATTTCGCGGCAACTGCCGCGTCGAATCGTGGCTCTGCCAGATCGCCAAAAATGCCCTCACAAAAGAGCTCCGCCGCCAAAGGCGCGCCGTCCCCTTCGAGGAAACGCACGAGCTCGCCGCGCCGGACGACATTTTTGAGCTGCTGGCCGACAAAGAACAGGCCATGCGCATCCACGCCTCCCTGCACCGGCTCAAAGAGCCGTACCGCGAGGTCTTCACGCTGCGCGTGCTCGGCGAGCTGCACTTTCGCGACATTGCCGACCTGTTCGGCAAATCCGAGTCCTGGGCAAAGGTCACATTTTACCGCGCCAAGGACAAGCTGATCGAAGATATGGAGGAACACCATGAACATTGACTGCCGCGTCATCGGCGACCTGCTACCGCTCTACGCCGACGAAAGCTGCTCGGACGCGAGCCGCGCTCTCGTGGACGATCATCTCAAAACCTGCCCCCGCTGCCGCGAAACGCTCGCGCGGATGAAAAGCGAGCAGTTTCTTCCCGCCGCGCAGGCCATCGACCCGCCCGCCGTCGCCGACTATGCGCAAAAGGTCAAACACCGTCGCCAGAAACGCGGCACACTCCTGACTGTCGGCGTCATCGTCCTGATCGTATTGCTCTCGCTCGCCGCCGCCGCGTGGATGAACCTTGTCCGCGCACAGCACCCCTACATCCCCGTGGTTGAGGAGAGCGTCTGCAACCTTGCCGCCGGAGAGGTACAAACCTTTGCCGACAGCTGCGACGGCCGCCGTCTTTTTACGAACAGCACGCGCATCGCCGTCACCTTCCGCGCGGATACGCCGCAGAACGGCACGATCACGCTCTGGAACATCACCGATGTCACAAAGCCCTACCCGAGCCTGCTCTTACTGAGCATATCTGATTGTTTCAGCTCCATTACAACAGCCCGCGCCGTTTTATCAATGATTTCGGTCACTGTCATTGCTTGTCGCCCTCCTGTTCCATGCCTGCGACGCTCGCGGTTCATGCTCCGCGCCATAGAAGCATACATCAGCCCCGCAGTTGTCGCACATAAACATTACCGTTTGCTGTAAAGGCGATATGAACTTTCTTACCTTTTCTCCGCAGAAAGGGCAAGTTTTTAGAGTTGGTTTCTCTACAGCTTTCATTTGATCTCACCACCTAACGACCGTATCTTACTAACGTGCGAGCATTTGAATATGCAGTTGCCGCAGAGTATTCCGCAATCATCTACCACGAAGTAGTACTTTTTTGGCAAATACAGATTGCAATTATTTTTGAACTGCTCCTCGCCAGTTTTGTGCAGAATACCACTATATGTATCACCATCGAAGATTGTTATTTCAACAGTTTTGCCTAAGAATTTTTCAAGTTCTGAATGTTTCATCTTTCTTCACCGTCCATTCTAGCACCGCAATTCGGGCAGAACTGCGATTTTCTGTTATTCCACATATCACAACAGGAAGATACAACACCCTCTTTAATTGTCGTGCCACTTCTATATTTGTTCTGCCAATATCCGTGCTTGACTTCCTGCACGTCGGCGGCAGGCAGCTCACCCACCCTTCTATTCCACGCGTGAACGGATTTTTCTTCGCTGTTGCTGCCAGGATAATTAAAAAAGCCCTGTGCTGTTGCGTGGCATTTTGTGCATATCGCATAGCACAAATAACTGTCCTCAATATGTTCTATTTTTGCTTCCCCACCGCAAAACGGGCAGCTTTTTAATTCTTTTTCAATTGCTTTCATCGTCACACCTCCTCGATTCCCAGTACGACATAGCCGTTTTTTATCCCCCAGCCATTGAGAATATATTTTATCTTGTATGTGCGCTCTGATATTTCGTGCTTGGCGTGTTCTATTGTTCCGCCGTCCAACTTACGATGAAAGATACCGTCAGTCGGTGTAAATCTTATTAGATCACCCGTCTGAAAACCTCTGTCATTCTTCCGCACCTCGAATGTTTTCTGCTTGTTTAGAACAGCGTCACAAAATTCTATGTCAAGTTTAAGCTCATGCGTTTTCATTTTCCTCGTCCTCCTCATTCTCAAAATCTCCGTCAGTTCCCGCCGCGCACAGCGCCCACAGTATACCCGCTATGGCGGATAATATAACGGTAATTATAATTGCAGCCATTTTCATTCTTCTTCCTTTGCTGATTCATCAAAACTATATTCACTGAATATATTGTCTGTAAATCTGATAGCCGTCGGGTCGGTCACGCGCAGAATTTGACCATCTTCACGTTCGACAATGCCGATAACTCCACTAACGACCCCGCCGTTATGTCCTCCCAGAGTGATTGACGGCGGTATGATCTCAGAGCGATTTTCCCAACAATGGAATATCGCTTTAAGCTCACCGTTCACAACGCATGGGCGTTTTTCCATTCTTATTACGATTTCGCCAAAATTACTTTTCATTTGATAACCTCTTTTTGTATGATTTCCTGCTTGCTTTGCGCTGATAGTCCATACACTCAGCACAAAGTACATGATCTTTTGCAGAACGTGATACACCGCAACGCACGCATAGCCCCTTAGCTTTCCTATACTTGTACCTTTCATGCAGTTTATTTCTTTGCTTGGAATCATAGCGTTCATGAGCACGACGGCGGCAGGCTTCACAAAGTACCTTACCATTGGTAGCTTTACATTGCCTGCATGATACACATATCCCGTGTGATTTGTACCAGTAATAACTAGCTCCCATTATATCCCCTCCTGTTCCGCTTTCGTCGTTCACAAACACGCCGCATACGAACAGATATATAAAAACCGCCGTTGATCTCGTTATAAAGCGGACGAGCATATGAAAACACATAATTCGGATATAATCTCTCGTACTCTTTGCTGCCGTCATTGCCCAGCGTGTATAATTCGTATGCCTTAGATTTGCTTATCCGTCCGTCACGTTTTGTGATTTTCGGCTGTACTAAATTCCTTGAACTGCTCCACGCGTTCCCTAACCTTTTATCCTCGCTTTCGTCTGCTGTATTTGGCTGCTTTTTCTTGCAGAAATACTTTGCAAGCCCCGCGACCCCATCGCTATCAAATATAACGAGTGAAGCATACGCATATCCGTTGCCCCACAGTTTATCAAGCGCTGATACTGACATATCCGCGCAGTTTAAGATAAGGTGATGATGATAACGCCCCGAGCGCTTACCCTTTTCCGTCGTGGCTATGTATTTAAGTTCCGGCAAGCCATTTCTCTTGCGGTATCGTTTTAGCCGCTTAAAAAAATTCTGCAAAGCCCGCTTTGCTGCTACATCATTCGGGGGTAAATTTTCATCATTGTACGATGGGTTATAAAACACGGCTTCGCCCTGCTTGAAATTCGTCATAACCAAACGTTCAAGCTTCTTAACTCTGCACTGGTGATTATATCGTTCCTGCGTCAGTGATGTAGGTTTAGACTTCTTAGCGCGCTTACCCTTGCTGCTGTGTTTCAGCACTGGGAATATATCTATATCAAGATAATCATTACAATCATGCCTTTGTTCTCGATACAAAACACGCATAGCTTTAACCTCCCTTGCTTTACTAACGCAGGGGGAACGGGGGAAGTTTCCCCCTTTTCCCCTGCAACCCCTTTGCCCCCTCGAACAGGTCTTATAATCACGGGCACAAAGTTAATATACATTACAAGCCCTTAACGCCTGCGAAGCAGACTGTTTTAAAAACGATACTATTTACAATGATAAACGTGGAATACCTATCATGTATCAAGTATTGTGCTCGCTATCATATCCGCCGTGTGCGTATACAACACGTTCGGGAATTGCGTAATAGCATATCTATAATTGTTCCAGCGCTCCTTGTCGTCAAACGCGCCCATATGCCAACGTATGCACGCTATTTCCTCGTCTGTCAACATTCCGTACAGAAGTTTTTGTGCAATTATTACCGACTTATCGCCGTGGCCGTCAAGAACCGTGTCCCTGACATACTCAAAATGTCCACCCGATTTATCGCCGTTAGAAACGTACTTGTATGTATCGCACTTGCAGAGATCGTGAAACATACCGACAACATACGGACTGCTCGGGTTTTGCCATTTCAGGCCTAGCTTATCAGTGAGGTCTACGAGCTGCTGCGCTACAATCTTTGAATGGTCGAACAGCCCGCCGCTATATGCGCCGTGATATTTAGTTGACGCAGGCGCAGTGAAAAATCCCATTTTGTCAAGCTGATCTGTTATATTGCGAGAAACGGCGTTAGCCATGATGGCCTTAAACTCTGCTATCCGTATAGCTTTGTTTTTGGTATTCTTCTGCATGATCAACCCTCCTCGTTTCTGTTGCCGTCAAGCAGCTCCGTTCGGCGACTCAATATGAGATTATCAGAATTAAATAAACAAACCGGGGCGAGCCCGTGACTGCTGCGCGCACTGTAGTCGCTGATAGCTCCTGTCGGGATGACGCCACGCACGCTGCAAGCGTCGCCGGTGTCGCACCTCCACGGAGTAAGCGTCCACATACATTCTTCAAAGAGCGGCACATAATCTCTATACTTGCGGTACTGGTAGCAAGTGAGCAGCGTTATATAATCTTCACACGTTCCGTAAGCTTTATCGCCGTTATCGGCAATAAGATCAGACGTTTGCTTTACAAGATGTTCCGTGTTAAAATGTTCCTCGAGTACATCTTCGTTAAGAAAGCGGCGGAGAGTGGATTTCTCCCAGTTGTTGCAGCCGTCCTTGTACTCCTCGTTAAAACGCTTTTCACACCAACATTCAGCCGTTATCGCTAAGTAGTTGCCGTCGATAATGTCGAGGCAAATAAAACGTATGTTGTTATACCAAAACTCCTCGCCTGGTCTTAAATTGATTTCATGCATTATGATTCCTCCTATTCAAATATTATTTCACGCAGTTCTACGTCTATATTTTTCAGAGAGAAGTAAACCTCCTTAGCTGTTTCGTAGAAAATGTTCATTCTGCACTTGTTCGCTACATCTTCATCGCCGAAATAAGACAACACCTTGTGCGTTTCCGTACCTTCTAAAACAATATCTCGCCGCCGTAAGCAAATCGGCTCTCGTAAGCAAATCGGCTCTGCCTTACTAAGGCACATTCTTAGAGCGGCTGCAAGTGTTTTCCCTGCACGCCTAGCAAAAGATATTTCCTTTGGCAATGGCTTATTGTAAAAAATGTAGCCGATTTGCCAATCGAAAAGAGATATATTAAGGCATTTGTTGATTTTCTGAACTGTTTCTTCAATCTCTTGTGGATATTCCCTCATTGGAACAACTTTTACTTTCATGAAATTTCCTCTCTTACGGTATCTGGTTTAGCTATCGTAACGCTATTTGTGCTTCGGTCGGCAAGCTCAACCGATAAAGCAGGCTTGCCATTGACCAGCCTATAAATAAGCGCTGATATACACTTGTAATGAATATCTGACCTCGCCGAACGGTTACGTTCAACTACGCTGCATTGTTTCAAAAATGCTTGCTTTGCTTCTTCATCAGTCATTTTATCAACTCCTTTAGATTTCAAAACGGACACGGCATTTTTTCATCTAGCTCTTGTTCAATTTTTTCAAAGCCCGCTTTAACGTTTTCATTGTTCTTATACTGCCTTAACAGTTCTTCACAAACTTTATAAAGACTTATGTAATCGTCAAGCGTTAATTTTAGGCGTTCAGCTAAACGCCTATTTTCCGCTATTATCTCCGCAGTTCTTTTTTCACTCACGATGTTTTCCTTTCCTATCAAAGTCCGGAAAAACACTCATGAGCGCCTGATAACAACCTGCGTTCGTCACTGCCCATCATGTAACCGACTTTGGTAAGCAATGCGTACCAATTTTCAAGCCTTGAATTGCGGCTGTATCTGCCGTAATAATCGTGAAGTGTTGTCTTATTTGTGCTTATGCCCTCATATATCGTGCAGAGCATTACAAGCATAACTCTTTCGGGGTGTTTTTTTACGCATTCGCGATATTCCTTGCACTTAAAAAAATCCCCCAGACTTTCTGCCTTTTCGTATTCCGTGCTAACGTCAAGCATTTTTGCAACATCATCATATATAATATCGTAAAGATAGGGCTCAGCAAGAAAAGCTTCTGTAAGTGTTTTTATATGCTCCTTATTTGCAAAGCTCTTTACAAAATCTTTGCGTAGCTCTTGCGCCTGCTTTTCCAACTTGCTTACTCTGTCTACACGTTCTGCGCGGCGGGCTTCTTCCTCTTTTCGCTTTGCTTCGGCTTCTCGTTCTTCCTTTGTCAACGTCTTGCCGTCATCATAGACAGCTACCCACGCATATGATGATATGCCGTAGTATTTTGCGCCGCTTTCGATTTGAGTTTTTAGCCAATCCGCGAATTTATTAACGTCCTGGGTAATTGATATACTTGTCAGCATTCTACACTTAACGCTTTCCTTGTTATCTATCTGTTTAAGCTTGCTGTCAAGTAACGCTTTGTTCGCAACTGTATTAAGCGCTTCTTTTTCGGCTCGCGCTAATCTCTCTACGGTCCACTTGAAGTTCGCTGTACCCACTGCTTTTAACGCTTCGTTTTTGCTTTTCGGGTCTTTGATTTTTTCAAGCTCGATATAATCCGAAAATGTAGCCTGCCGTTCCTGTGCCTTGCGAAGCTCCTCTTGGTCGAGTTCAAGCAATTTAAGGCGGTGTCTGATCGTGGATTTGCTAAAGCCTGTCTTTTCTGCTATCCCGTCTTGCGTTTCTCCAAGGTCTAACATCATTTGAAAGCCTTGTGCTTGCTCGTATACGGTGAGATCGGAGCGCTGCATATTCTCGAGCAGCATTGTTGCCGCCTGCTCTCGCTCGTCCATTTCAACTACCATACAAGGAACTTGCTTTAAGCCCGCTTGCTTAGCTGCCGAAAGCCTGCGGTGTCCTATGATAACGGTGTAATCGTCTGCCGTCGGCGCACCTTTGCCGCCCTTTATAACCGTGAGGTTTTGAAAAATGCCGTTTGCTTTGATACTTTCAGCAAGTTCTGCTACGTCCCCGACGTCCTTTCGCGGATTGTCAGGGTGTGGATAGATCTTGCCTATTGGCAGATCTATATTTCTTGATACTACTTTCATTTATAATCACTCCTTGTTTTTTACTAGAAAGCAACAACTAGATTGAGAATAGCCGCTGCGAGCCAATACACACCGCCCCTAATGTCTTTACGAATAAAGCAGACGATAGCGGCGAGGACGTTTATAATAATAAGAACAAGCGGCAATATCTGCTCCGGTTTGATCTTCATTGTTACCCTCCTATATCCACTTGAATTGACCGTCATTCTGTATAGCTATTTCAGCGTCGTACTCGTTTTCAAGGCCTGTTCCCGTCAGATCTACAAGCTCGCCAAATTCATCAAAGGCACATGGACGGGTATCTAGCAACGCTTTTGTACTGCCGAACTTCGAGATCATGCGCGAACTTGTACCTTCGTCCGTGAAACTGTCAAATATGTTCACGTTACGCTTCAAGCGGAACAGCTTGTACAACTCTTCGCGATAACCGAAGCTTTCCATACAAACCCGCCAGGCTCGGGGGTGCGTTTGCCGCAAGATAGATAAATGGTTATCCCTGTACTGAATATCTGTACCGCACATGATACAGCCGTTGCGCGTGATATGCTGTTTGTTTCCGTCGGCGTCCGTGTACTCAATATCGTAAAGCGGCGAATACTCGAGATCATACTTGTGGATATATGCCCACACGTCATCATCAGTCCAAAACGCAAGCGGGTTGACGTGATAAAATGCGCCGTCTTCAATATGTGGTCTATGACTTGCGAAGATATGCCCGCGTGTTGCAATGCTGGTAAGTCTTGAATGGCTCTCGGCAGCCATAAGACCTTTGAATATAACGTCAACGTCTAATTCGGCTTGCAGGCGCTCGGACGGCTCTTTTTTCAGAAGCTTGCAGCAATGCTGCGAAAACTTGCATTGTTGAAGAATGCCGTAATACTCTTTCAGATCGTCCTTTTCTGATAACGAGTTTGAGTATTTCAAAAAACATTCGATGTTGATTCTATGCGCGTCAAGCCTACTCGCCGCTTTACCGAGCAGCGGCGCGCCGTATTGCTCAATGCAATACGCAAACGTCTTTCTATGCCCTGCGAAAAAACAATTGCTGTGATCTAGCCGATAACAGCGCTTTTTCGCGGCAGCTATCAACGCTTTTTGCCCTTTTAACTTGCCGTCGGGCTTTAATATCTCATCAAGAGCGCCCTCGTCTTCCAGCTCCTCTACAAGTTCGCGGGCGAAATCATATCGCAATTCATCTTCTTCAAGCCTTGACAGCTCCGTTTCGTGAAATCTGTCGGCGAAGTGTTCACGCCCGTATTTGCGCGCAAATTTCAAACTTTCGGGGAACTCTATACCCGTGTTGCCGAAAATGCAATGTACTCTTTTGAACTCTTCGGGAAAATATCTCTCAATAAGATCTGCGACAACCTCACTATCTTTTCCGCCCGAAAACGCGATCGCGGCTTTATGTCGGCAGAGCTTTAACGCTCGCTTTATTACTTCAACTGATATTCGTTCCTTTGTTTCAAGCGAAAGCTCTTTTGTATATGTGTTGATCTCCTTGAACGAATATGACGACCTTATATAGCTGTCTATATCCTCAGACATTGGAATCACTCCGTTTCAACTCTTACTTTTTGAATAGTTCCTCAATAGGTATATCAGGGAAGAACTTTTCGTGAATGATAATGGCCTGCGCAAGCGTGAAATTTGCATTTCTCTTCCCGTGAAGCTTCACTGAAAGCGAACATTTAGATATTCCAAGCGCTTTTTGAATAGCCTTATGTTTGATCTCTCGCTTGCCTATCTCGTTTAGCAGGCGGGTATATGGTCTTTCGATGGCCTGCTTTTCCACCTTAACGCTCACTGTTTTTCCTCCTCGAGAAAGGCGGCGAGTAAGTCAGCTATATAAAGCGGTTCTGTGTCGCTCCAATCAACTAGCGACGAAATAGCGTCGAAAACTCCCGCCCTAATGTGTTTCGATTTCAGGTTCAGGTCGAAGTATCCGCCATTCCCGCCCCACATCTCAAGCCCTTTTCTGGGGCGTTCGGTGTACGCGTATACCTTGCCGTCGCTGTCCTTTGCGATGTATCTGAACCCAAGCAGGTTCAGCGCCTTAAATATCTCGACCTGCTTGTCTGTCAGCCTGCTCTCGGGGTGAGCGTCCGACCATGCCTGCACGCGCTTGATGTGTTCGGGCGTGATGTCGTCCAATTCGCAGCCCAGACCGTGTAACGGGCAGTCGAAGCAGCCTCCTCTGTATGTTCTGCACATACGTGCTGCTTCGTGCACATAGTCCAGCGTGTTGTTACAGTTGTATTTCATGATTTTACCTCCTAAATATAATATCTCTCCTGGTATATCATATTATCATGATATACTAGATGTGGTATTTTCAACGCCGTAGCGAAAATAATTCACTATCGCACATATAAACTGCTTGTTAGATGGTCTTTCATCATAGCCAAACATTTCTTTGAATAATTCGGGCTTGCGATCATACGCGTATTCTATTGAACGCTGTATCATTTTCTCAACGTTATTTCTGCTTGCAGAATTGTTTTTTCTGTTGAGATACTTTTCGCCGACCGTAGAGAATATATCCCCCATATTATTGCTTTTGCTTGTATCTGCCGAAATCGCAGCTTCCATGATATATTTGAATCCATCGTGTCCTGCGGGAACGCCCAGCTTTACAAGCAGCTTATAGATCTCTGCCTTGTTCATGATATTCACCCCTCTTCCTTTTTCGGAACGTTTTCATTCGTCCATCGACGAAAGGCTTCAAGGCCTGCTTTAGCTTCGCGCGATTCCGCAAGGCTGATCTTCTTTTCCTTTTTGGGCTTTAGCTTTGTATAGTCCATCTGTCCTATGTCCCATTCGTTTTCAATGCCAAACGCCTTTATCTCTTCAAGGGCATTGATGCGACTTGTTGTAAGCAGCGTTTTTATAAGGCAGCCTAACCGCTGTTTTCCGAAGCCGTAATCGCACGAAAGCTGAACGAGAGCAAGCTTGACATTCTCAGCTAACACAGCGGCGTTTTGCCAATTATGATTTTTCAAATGTTTGCGCACGATCTTTATACAAATGTCCTCGTCTATCCCGCATTCTTCAACGAACTGCTTCATCTTGAAATCATACGCGCCGTCGTTCTCGTAATCGTTCATCATCTTGCAGCTATCGGCGAAATCCTCTAGCCATTCTTGCATTTTCTTTGCGTAGAAAGTCTTTGGGTAAAGGTCGTGAAGCGTAAGCAGTATGATACAGAGCATTTTGTAATTATCAACAACCACGTTATATGCTATTCTGTTTTTGCGGTAGTCTTTGAACTTTCGGTTCGTCAATCTTATCACTCCTTTCTCGGTTCGCGTCCTCTGAGCTCGAGCCTGCCGCTGACGAAATCTGTAACAGTGATACCTTTGCTACGGCATATAAGATATATTTCAGCAAGTGTCAGGTCAAGCGGGTGCGATGTACGGTTTGTTACAGTACCCTTTGAGCAGCCCATGATACGGGCGGTGTCCTCGACCTTATCGAATGCGCGCAGCAGCTTGAAGTTATCGCGCATTGTGCTTTCAAAACGGTCTATTTCGCGCAAAAATGTTTTCGGCATAAAAACGCCCCCTTTTTGAATTTTTATTTTGTTTTTCGCACAAATTTTTGTGTTTTGCTTGACAAATCTCGCAGCACCAGTTATAATAAAGTCATGGGCATAATAAGTTTTACACGGGCTTAAATGTTCTAACTGAGTGCTACTTGTGAGATGGTCGGCGCTCAGAACCCTTTCGTTTTTCGGGAGGGTTCTTTTTTTATTTCTCCAGCTCGTCGGCTATCCTGCGATCAGCGGCGTGCTGATATTTGCGCAATCTGCGCTCCAGCTTGCTTCGGCTCGCCGACTCAGCGAGTATCAGCATGAAAATTGCTGTTGATACCGCCATGCCCGTAAGGCTGTGTGCGAAACAGGCTATTATCTGTGATACGCAGAATATAACAGACAGCACGCCCGCTTTACGTTCGTCATTTTTCATTTGTTTCACCTCTCAATCTAATTTGAACATTTTGCCGACTACCTTCCTCGTATAGTCGGCAATTTCTTCATCTGTCGGCTCTATGGACTTATCCTTGCAGAACCATACTAACGCCCGGGTAGAAATTTTCCATTTTAGCGCCGTGATTACTGATATTATCAGCAAAATACAGACTATCAAAAAGCAGAGTTTCATTTGCTTCACCTCCCTTCTTCACTTCATGTTCAGGCGCTTTCTACGCGGGGTTCAAAAAGCTCGTTATAATCAACATTAAGCCCGCGCTTAATATTGATTATATCGGTATCTCTTATGGTGAGATAGCCGTTAAGCATATTACTGAACACCTTAGCTGAATAACCACAAAGGGCTGCTGCGTCCTTCTGCTTAATATTGCGCTCATTTATAATGCGCTTTACATTCTTACCAATTATAGTTAGCATGTATTTTCCCTCCTTTAAATCCATTTTAACTGGTCTTCAATTATATTATAATCCATTAAAATTGAATTGTCAAGCTATTTAGTCCATTTTTCGTGGACTAATTCGTAAAATTTAGTCTTGCTATTTTGGATAGTTTCAACAAATTTCCTCAATTTTCAATTTTTCTTTGCAAAAGTCTTGAAATACTGGACTTAATATGTTATAATAAAATTATGGAAAGAGGTGATTGAGATGATAGGCGAACGTATAAGAGAACGTCGCAAAGAACTAGGAATGACCCAGGACGAACTTGCTAATAAAGTAGGCGTAAAAAAAACATCAATAAGCAATTACGAGGTCAACACAAACTCTCCACCTGAGAAAATCATAATCAAGCTAATGGAAGCCTTGAATTGTGACGCTAACTATTTATTTGCTGACTGTGATAAGCAAATTAAAATAGCAATAACGCCGCACGAAGAAAGGCTAATCAAAGCGTATCGTCAAATGCCCGAAATGCACCTAGCAATTGACAGACTATTAGGCATTGAAGCAAAAATAACAGTAAGTCAGAAAGCTGCCCGAAGCGGTGATGACCGCGCAATAGACACAGTGAAAATGACTTCTGAGCGCACAGCGAAATTTGAAAACGCTGAAACGGACGATGATATTTAATACATAATAAAAACCTCGCAGGGTATACTACCTTGCGAGGTGATAAAAGTTGATATATGGTTCATACAAAAACGCTCGTAATGCCGCGTGGCAATGCCTGATTGATTTTGATATAAAAGAATTGCCCGTTAAACCGTCTATGATCGCTAAGCAATTAGGTATAAAGATAATAAAAAACAGCTCTATCAATGAGCTGTCAGAGGGTGAAAGCGGCGCAACATATCTTATCAAGTCCAAATGGTATATCGTTTATAACGATACAGAGCCTAGACAGCGTTGCAGATTTACAGTCGCACACGAGCTCGGGCATATTCTTTTAGGGCACATTATGTGTGACAAACACTATGCTCGTACATTTGACACGTCACGCCCGACCATAGAGCAGGAAGCGGACGTTTTCGCGGCAAGGCTGCTTGCTCCGGCGTGTGTGCTATGGGGATTAGATATTCACACAGCGCGTGAGATCTCTGAGCTGTGCGACATATCGCTTACGGCCGCGCAGGTAAGAGCGGAACGTATGGAAATCCTATACTCTCGGAATAAGTTTCTTACAAGCCCGCTTGAAAAGAAAGTCTACTCCAATTTTCAATCATATATACAGCAAAAAAGGTGATAATGTGGAGATCAAGGACCGAGTTAAGGCACTCCGAAAAGAAAACCACTTGACACAAGAAGACATGGCAAACCTTTTGGGAATATCGCCCGGAGGTTACAGCGCATTAGAAACGGGCAGAAATGCTTTCGACATTGATAAACTTGCCATAATGGCTGAAAGATTTCATGTATCTATTGAGTATCTCGCCCATGGCACAAAAAAAGACACTTCGTTGGTGGACGAAGTGTCAAAACTACTTAGCGGATTATCCCGTGAAGAATTACTGGAAATCCTCAGATACATAAAATATGTGCGCTGGACACGCGAAAATGACAAAGAAGTGAGATAATAGATATGAAAATTGATTTACATAAGAATGCAAAGCGAATACGTTATAAAGGCGAAAGCTTGTTGGAAAAATTATCAGATTACACAGTTATTGACCTTGAAACAACTGATAAATATATAAATCATTGTGATATTATTGAACTATCAGCGGTCAAAGTACGGAATAATCAGATAGTTTCAAACTATTCAGAGCTTGTTTGTCCTCCTTCCTCCATTCCGCTTAATATACAAATGCTCACTGGTATTACGGACGAAATGGTAGCTAAAAAACCTAGCATTGATGATTTGATAGAAGCTTACATAGATTTTTTAGGTGATGATATACTCCTAGGACACAATATTGCAAGTTATGATACCAATATAATATACGATGTGTACCAGCGTGTAACGGGGAAATATCTGAAAAATGATTTTTTAGATACATACAGATATTCACGCTACTGCAACATCAATGCCAATGATCTTAAGCTCAATACTATTGCTGCTTATTATGGCATTGTAAATAAAAACGCTCACCGTTCGCTTTCAGACTGCATAACTAATCATTATGTTTATCAGAAAATGAAAAACGATTTTTCTTTATACAATTACGCAAGCGTGAAGAAAAATAGCCATTCGTCTTCCGGTAAAAGATATATAACCGCTCCTACTCCCGAAATGAAAGCTGTTCAAGAAATATCAGAAACTTTACAATACATTATAGACCATGACGAACTTTCCCCCGAGAATGTGTTCACAATAGACAAATGGCTTAATCGTCATGCTGAGTTTCTTGAAAAATATCCTTTTGCCGACATATATCGTTCAATAAATATGGTTCTTGAAGATGGTATAGTCGAAGATAGCGAGATTGAATATCTAAAAAAGCTTTTCATTGTGCTTGTTAATCCAACGTCGGCGCAAACACACGAAAATGAAACGCTAGAAATTGCTGAGAAAAACATATGTTTATCTGGCGATTTTACGCATGGCTCAAAAGCTGATGTAGGTGAAGAACTTGCAAAGTATGGCGCAATAATAACCAAAAACGTGACCCAGAAAACAGATTATTTGATAGTTGGCGACCTGGGAAGCCAAAACTGGCGCTGCGGCAATTACGGCAACAAGATAAAAAAGGCACTGGAGCTGCAACAAAAAGGCAAGGGCATTGAAATATACAACGAAAATGAGTTCTTCGATAAAATGATTTCCAGGTTCAGAAAAAGGTGATAAATATGTACATGGATAGATTAAAAGAGATTATAGCCAACGTCGAAAAGGATTATAATATATCGAGGGACGGCGCTTCTGCATTTACTATCAAAACACTTGCTGATAATAAAACAAAGTCGGTTTATCTCGGCTCAAACTTCGCCTTACGCATAAAGCGTATGAAATCAGTTTACAGGCTTACCATTAGCAACAAGCTAGTTGATGATTATGATAGTCTGCACTGCGTTAAATATAAAGAAAACGCCATTGACAGAACCATAGATATAGACTACCCACATGATACGCTCGATGAATTGTATACATACGCGGATATAGCGCTAAGATATACAGCCACGAACTATATGCCGTCAAATCTGTTTGGCTGCTGTTCAAAATACATCGAGTGTTCAAAAGCGAAAAAGTGTCTGCATGATGATTTGTTATATTCAAAAGGCTGCTGGTATCGCTTAAACATTGAAAAGGGTAAAATACTATTCGACGAATAATGTAAATATCGAAAAATATGCACATACGTTGTGCATATTTATTATTGCAAATTTGTGAGGTATATTATGGGCAAAATAGAAAAGACTGCTTCGGGCAAGTACCGCATGAGAGTATACAGCGCAAAAGCAGGCTGCACAAAGTCATTTACTCATGCGAAAAAATCAGTAGTACAGTCGATGGCGGACGAATGGCTGAAATCACTTGAAACGCGCCCATTATCCGAAAAGACATTTGCGGAATGCGTAGAAGATTATATCAGCATGAAGTCTAACATACTATCCCCGACAACCGTTGACAAATACCGAAACATACCTAAAAACCAGCTTTCAACGGAATTTCTAAACATGAAGCTCGACCGTATCAACGGCATAATGATACAAAATGAGATCAATAATCTCGCTGCTAGATATTCCCCTAAGACCGTGCATAATGCGGCCGGGCTGATTTCTGCGGTAATGCGTACATATTATCCCGCGCTCAACTACAAAGTAACTTTGCCGCAAGTGCAGAAACAGTACAAGGAATATCCATCGGCAGCGGAAGTTCTTAGCTGGTTCAAAGATTCACCGATTGAACTACTGGTGCTGCTGGGTATATGGCAAGGATTCAGAGTTTCAGAGATACGCGGTTTAAAAAAATCAGATTTTCATGACGGTACATTGCTTATAGATCGTGTAATCGTAAATGTCGGCAATACACCCATTGAGAAAAAAGCCGCTAAGACAGTAGAAAGCCGACGTAAAATGACCGTACCACCTATCATACAAGACATGGTAGATAAGGTCGATGGCGAATACATAACAAAGCTAAGCGGCGAAAGCATATATAAGAGATTTAAGCGTGTTGTCAAGAAGCACGGTTATCCAGATCTAACGTTTCACGACCTCCGTCACCTAAACGCGTCAATAATGCTGTTGCTCGGTGTACCCGATAAATACGCGATGGAACGCGGCGGCTGGTCTACAACATCAACGTTGAAACGTGTCTATCAGGAAACATTCAGCAGCGAACGTGAGAAAATGGACACTAGAATTGACAGTTACTTTGAGAACCTTTTGAACAATGACTTGACAAAAATTTGACAAGCATTTTTCAGAACCCTTGTATTTACAAGGTATTAAAGGGGTTTTACTGGGGGTTCGAATCCCCTATGCTCCACTTCACAAAGAGAAACCGCTGTAAAATCAGCGGTTTTTTTGTTATATGCAGTTGATAAGTCCGAAAAACCGGACACTAATTTTCTTTCAGCAGACCGTATTTCAAGACCACCCGCTCGATCGAACGTATCATTCGCGGCCCTAAGATCAGCAAAAACACAACGTTTGAAAACGCATACACCGCACAAAATGGCGCTGAGCCTGCCGCATAAGCGATAAATCGCGCCAAATTAAAGCCGCCGTCCTGCCAAATCACGCTGAAAACGTCCATTATAAAGGAGTATAGGACACCTGAAAATGCTCCAAATAGATATATATTCCATTTATATTTGCCCAACTGCGAGCTCAAAATGCCCGAGAGAACGCCGATAAGCCCCCAACTGAACATCTGAAATAACGTCCACATTCCCTGCCCAAAGTAGATGTTGGAGATGAGAGCCGTCAGCGCACCGCAGATGAAACCCGCGTCCGCGCCCAGCGACACGCCGGCGATTATGATTATCGCAGTGCACGGTTTGAAACCCGCGAGCGGCGTGAAAACAATGCGGCCGACGACCGAAAGAGCCGTGAGCACCGCCGTTATCGAGATGAACCCCGCGCTCTTGCGGCGAGCGGTCTTGACAAGGCTGATCAGCAGGAAAATCGCGCAGACTGACACAAAAATTAGCGACGGAATCGAATTATTCATCGCCATCACCTCGCTCATTTTTGCGGCTGACTGCACTTGAGATAAGCTCGGAATCGGTCATTGTCTCGTCAAAATAACCTCTGCCAATCAGCGAAGCTGCCGTCGTATAAACAGAATTTTGCATGATAAATTGCCGCACAGGAAGACTTGAAACAGCCTTTCCACCAAAAATCAGAGTGACATCATCGGCAGTTTCAGCAATAAAATCCATGTCGTGCGTAATAAAAATCACGGCTTTACCCTCCGCCGCCAACTCTTTTAAAAGCGTTGAAAGCTGCCTTTTGCACCGCTTATCAAGCCCTTTAGTCGGCTCATCGAGCAACAAAATTTTCGGCTCAAGCAGCAAAAGTTTGACCAAAGCAGCCCGCTGGATCTCCCCTCCTGACAGATCGTAAGGGTGAAGATCAAGCAATTTTTCGGAAATATTCAGCCTTTTGCAGAACGTTTTTACGGTTTCAAAGTCGTATTTTTCGCCGTCGGGAGAGGTAGAAATGTCCTCTTTAACACTCTCGCAAATGAAAATATCGTGTGGGTCTTGCGGCAGAGAAGCTATCAAATTTCGATAAAGAGCGCCCGATTTGTACGAAGAAATGTGCTTTCCGTCAATATAAATTTTGCCGTCACGCAGAGTTTTTAGACCGCTTATGAGCTTAAAAAGTGTGGTTTTTCCCGAGCCATTAGCACCGCAGATCGCGTGGATTCGTCCAAAATCAGCATTAAAATCGAGGCTATCAATGACATCTTTGCCGCGTCGCGTGTATGAAAAGTAGGCATTTTCCACCTTAACAGCATCACCATTCAAGTGATTTTTGCTCTCTATGAATTGCTCAGAAGCATCTTTTTTGTAATGATTTCGTACGAAATCCATTGCTGAAGAAGTCGTGAAAGCGGGGCAATTGTCAAGTTTAAACGATGAAAAAAACTTAGCTGAAGTAGGCAAAAAATCATGATTTACAGCTTTTTTTACGAACAAAGACGGATCATCGAAAGCAAGCTGGTGACCATTTTCCAGATACAAAATCTTATCAGCAAAATTGAAAAACTTCTCGGTATTGTGCTCGCTAACAATGATCGTAGTGCCCATTTCACGCCGAATCCGCAGAACTATATCGCTAAATCTCTCAGCAGAAATGGGGTCTAACTGGGATGTTGGCTCGTCTAAAATCAGCAATTTAGGGTAGGCTGTCATGACAGCGGCAAGGTTCACAAGTTGTTTTTGACCGCCTGAAAGGTTGCAAATATCTGATCCGATGATAGATTCAAGTCCGAAAAAAGCGCAGATCTCAGCTATCCTAAGTTCGATAGTTTCGGGTGACAAGCCTAGATTCTGTGGTAAAAATGCAAGTTCAGAATATACTTTTTCGCTCACATATGCGGCATTTGGGTCTTGAAAAACATAGCCAATCTCGGCAGCAGATGCTGTTTTAGGCAAGTCATTTAAAAATTTTCCGGCGTAAATTATTTTGCCGTCAAGCCTTCCATTAGGAGAGATTTCGGGCTTAAGAAGACGCAAAAGAGTAGATTTTCCCGAACCACTTGTCCCACAAATGAGCAAAAAATCACCTTGTTCAAGTGAAAAATCTATATCATGAAGTGCAAAACCATTCAATTTATCACCAGCATAAGGATAGGAAAAATTTAATTTTTCGCATTCGATAAATGCCATTTTAGTCTATCCTCCAATTCAAAAGATGTCGGTAAAAGAGTTAAAAACGTGAATAAAATTGTCGGGAGCATGGAAAAATCCGTTTTAAATGTCGGGTAAAACGAGGTTGAAAGTTTGTGAGTGAGGGAGAAAACTATCACACAAACTGTAATGACAAGCGTCAAAATAAGCACAAGAAGTTCGTTAAATTGAAATTTTCTGTGCGAAATTTGCGTGCGTTTATGTAATAAATAACCTCTGGCGTTCATTGAAACAGCCGTATTTGCCGACTTTTCAAATGAGAATTCAGCGAGCGACATAAATATTTTCAGATAGCTTTTGACTTTTTCAAACCAAGTATCCTCACATATCAAACCTGCTGAACGATGAGCATCGGCAATTTCGGCAAAACGTCGCTTGAATTCTGGAACATATCTCAGCGTCAAAGCAGCGATCAGTCCTAATGTTGCAAAGCGTTTACCATAAATCTCGACAATCTTTTCAGCAGTCATTAGTGTAGAAAAAATACGAAACCAAGCCAAAACTGCGATCATGGAAAGCGAAAAATTAGCTCCATACGCCATTGCTTCAAGCGTTATTGGTGTGTTTTTCACATAAAAAAGTACTGTATTTCCTCGGTGAACAAAAAGCGGATTTGAAACTGTGATAACCAAAAACACGGCTAAATAGAACCGAAAGTCCTTAAAATAATCTGTTATAACATCAAAAAAACATGCATTTATAATCGAAATCACAAGAGAAATTGCACGCAAATAGACGTTCTGAGTGAACATTGTGATGCCGATCACTGACAAAAAAAACAAAAATAGAACTCCAGAATTGAGTTGCGAAAACTTTTTCATACGTCATAATCCCTAATAAATCGTAAAATAAATGACAATATTATCGCCATCTTCAAGGAGATAATCCGACATTCCAACATTCGGTTTATCACCATTAACCGTATAGACCCAGCCCGATCTCTTCGAGCAATCGCCCTCATAAAGCCCGCCTATACCTTTAATATAGGCTGTTTTATAAATGTTTTCAGACGGTTTTTGATAATCAAGAGATATATTTTTTTCCTCACAATAACATAAAAGAACATCAAATACCGTGTCATTCTCCGAAAAACTAATCGTTTCATTATCAGCAAAGTAATGTTTTTCAGGCAAAAGATCGCCACTTTTCAATTCTTCTTTCAGCCTTTTATAATTCTGTTCGGCATATATTTGATCGAAATTTATTGAAAGATTTGCATGATAATTTTGATTTTCTTTATTTTTATCATGATCATCTGTGGTCGAAAGATGAATATTTTTAATAAAAAAAATTGCAAATAATGCAAATATAGTGACAATCGCCGAATATTCAGCAACGCGTTTTTTCTTGATTTTATCCATTAATACTCCTTAAATCAAAAGTAGACCTTTACAGTGTACATGAATTTTTGATAACAATTTAAATCTGCAAAAGCCGATTTTTTTACACTTTTATAAAGTGAATCTAAAGCTTGATATGTAGAATGATTTGAATACATTTTCTCCATTAAAGCGCTCTGGAAATCATCAAGCTGGCTTTGTAAATCATCACTTAATACAGAAAAATCGTAAATCCCATTTGCCATTTCAACATGCTTTTGCCGGTAATTAAGGAGAGAAACGCAAGTTTGAAGTGCAAATGAAGCATCATATTTCAGCTTATTCCTTATATATAGAACTCGCACACCTACAATAATCGCAGCCAGAAACAGCGGAGCAAAAGCAAAAATCAAATAATAATTCTTCGTTTGCTCTTCATCATCTACAATTTTATCGGCAATTCTTTCGCCCGAAACCACATTATTTCCTTGCTGAATCGCAACATTATTTTGCGTCAGTTCCTGCAATTTTTCTGCTGAAACGCCATTTGGAAGCGGCATTTTATCAAAAAACTCGGGCGTAGACTCAAATGGGATCCATCCAATTCCCGTTAAATAGTACTCAGTCCAAGCGTGAAAATCGGCATCTGTAAGAGTAATTGGCGAACCGGAAAGCTTGTTTTTAACTGCATTTTTATCTACAATATACCCCTCTGCATAGCGCGCGGGTATGCCATAGTATCTAAAGATCTCGGTCGCAGCACTTGCAAAATGAATCGAATATCCCGATTTAGAAGTCTGTAAGAATTGTTCCAAAGTCAAATTAGAAACATCAATATCATACGAAAATCCACCAAGATAATCGTAAATAACGTTGGCAATGTCATTCAAATTGCCACGTTCAACATCATATTTTGCAAGTTCAGCGTCTAAAATGCGGTTGATATTATCGGGCAATTTCGTAAAATTTCGTGTGTAAATCTCGTCAAAAATTGCTGAATTTGAAATGTAATCATCGTTCAAATTGTCGTGTTCGTCATGAAATTTGACAGAAAACTCACTTGAATTTTGGATAAGATCTGCTATAGTTAGTGATGAAGCAGGCGTTTTATCGCCAATTTTTTTCGGATTTTCAAATCCTCCTGACGAAAAAAAGCGAGGTGAAGCATCATATTTTGCCGTTGCAGGAGTGTAATATACACTTGAATTTGCGCCAAGATTCGTCACAGTTACATTATTAAAAGAGAAATCATCAGCAAAATTTTCTGCGAAAATAACAGTCTGAGAATCTGCAATGAACCCCTGTGCATCCAAATAAGCCAACTTTTCTGAGTAATCACTGATCTGCGAATAATCTGCCGTCTGCCATTTGCCATCAGAATAATTATACCCCAAAAAACCGTGCAAATACATGGCTTCGGGCGTATCCATCACAACTTCAAGCGATGAGAAACCTTTAGGCCGGAAAGGTTTTGAATCACTTAGATCACCCATTGGCAACTGAAAACCATCGCCGCCATATACTGAATTTGAAATATTCATGGTGATTTTTTTTGAGAAAACCTGCATAAATTGCGCAGAGATGAAGATAGATAATGCGGAAATTATCACAATACTTCGGGCTATAACATCCAAAAAAGAGCGCTTTTTATTATAAAAAACCATTATTAAT
>OHAQ01000944.1_pt1 | contig 23226 bp, 22 predicted proteins | sample 1577111 | NCBI WGS metagenome assembly OHAQ01 (sample SAMEA3541549, study PRJEB24748) | human gut metagenome | biome: human gut; feature: human-associated habitat; material: faeces | place: China | collected 2012 | reverse complement strand
GGTCCCGCATTAAAATTATGCTTTTTCATTTGGAAGTTTGTTTTGGTTAAACATTGGGTTAGTTCTTACACTTGCGAATTTAGTGATTATTCCTAGACTTCCAAAAGTTTTCGTGATAATTTTATGCAAAAAGAAAAATATTTCTTCATTTATGCCAGCAAGCATCCATTTTAAGTAACAAATTGACACATGAATATAAGCTGGGGCCTGAAGAGATAGTCTGAAGCCACAGTATGAAAAGGCTGAAACCCTTTTCTGCCAATGAGAAGATAGCACAAAGTTATTATTTTGCCAGTTCTATCAAAGCTTTTACCCCCTTTATCTTTTCATTTTGTATCATTTTTAACATTTGTTTTACTTTCACACGAGAAACAGCGGCAAAAGCATAATGGTCTTTTACGTCTATCCGTCCAACGTCTTCCCGGTTCAGGCCTCCTTTTTTAGAAAGGAAACCAACAATGTCGATCCGGTTAATTTTATCCTTTTTCCCTTTTCCTATATAGAGAGTCACAAACTTGGGCAAAGCCGGTTTCGGCAGCTGTTCAGGCAAGACATATTCTTCTGAAATCTCCGGTAACCAGGAAGGCAGTTTTTCTTCAGAATGAAGAATCAGATAAGCGGAACCTTCAGCTTCCCAGCGGGCCGTCCGGCCATTGCGGTGGATAAATCCATCCTCCCCCACCGGCAAATGATAGTGTACAATATTCCGGATCTCCGGAATATCCAGTCCGCGGGCAGCCAGATCCGTTGAAATCAGGATATGACAACTTCCGTTACGGAATTTATACAAGGCCCGTTCCCGGTCATCCTGTTCCATTCCTCCGTGGAAAGCTTCACAGTAAACTTTCTGGGAATGCAGATATTTCATCACCCGATCCACACTTTCACGATGGTTACAGAAAACAAGTGTAGAAGCATCGCCCAGCGAGCAAAGCAACTTATAAAGAGTTTCCAGTTTATCCTTGGCCGGTGAACACACCTTATATATATGTAAACGTTCAGAGACCTGTTCTTCCGGATTCAGGAAATCCAGTTTGACCGTCTGATTCAATCCCGTAAAACGGGGGATTTCTTCCGTATCGGTTGCCGAAAGAAGGAAACGGCGACGTAAAGCAGGAAGTTTTCCAATGACCTCCGCCATCTCTTCCTGGAATCCGAACTCCAAGCATTTGTCAAACTCATCAATGACCAGCAGACGGACCGTCGACGCGTCAAAATTCTGCTTATCCAGATGGTCGTTCATTCGTCCCGGCGTACCGATAATGACAGACGGACGTATTCCTTTCATGGTACGATGTTCTTCCATCGCCGGACGTCCGCCATAACAGCTCATAACATTCCAGCCCGTACCCATGGCCTTGAATACCTGCTCTATCTGCAAAGCCAGCTCACGCGAAGGAACCAAAACAACTGCCTGCACGCCATCCACTCCTTCCTTCAGTGAAGAAACCAAAGGAAGCAAATAAGCTAAAGTCTTACCGGATCCGGTCGGTGAAAGGAGAATCAGATCACGTCCTTCCTGAAAGGCTTTCAATGATGCCTGCTGCATGGGATTCAATTGCTCAATCTTCAGATTGGCTAAGATAGTCTGGATATTCATAAGAGATCTTTCATTAGTCATTTGGTTACAAAGGTACAAAAAGCAGCCAATCCGCACAAAGTTTTCCGTCAAACCCTTAGATATTGGCCAGATTTTTACCAACTTTGCAAGCAATATCAAGATATGAACGATTCTTATGGCAGATAATTACATCGAACGACAATACGAACAGTACGAGGCCCGGAAAGCCGCCTGGGAGAAATCACGCAAAACGGTCCGTAAAAAGCCGGCCGTACAACAGCCGGAGCATAGAGCCGTATTACAGAACCAGGTAAAAAAGATTGTAGCCGTGCACGACCTTTCCGGAGTAGGACGTGTTTCCCTGACAGCAGTCATTCCCATTCTTTCTACAATGGGCTTTCAGGTCTGTCCCCTTCCAACCGCCGTACTTTCCACGCACACCCAATATCCGGAGTTTTCTTTCCTTGACCTGACCGAAGAAATGAAAAAGATCATTGAAAAATGGGAAAAGCTTCATATCAAGTTCGACACCTTTTATACCGGTTACCTCGGCTCTGCGCAACAGGCTCAGATCGTACAGTCCTTTATCCAGCGCTTCCGCCGTCCGACAGACCTGGTTGTTACAGATCCCGTATTGGGAGACAACGGTCATTTATATACAGGCATTACAGAGGAAATGGTACGGGAAATGCGACAGCTGATCCGTCATGCAGACATCATTACTCCTAACCTGACAGAACTGTTCCTTCTTCTGGACAAACCTCACCAGACCAGTTTATCGGATGCAGAACTAAAAACGTATCTCAAGGAATTGTCGGACGCAGGCCCTGAAATCGTAATTGTCACCAGCGTTCCCGTATGCGACAATCCGCACATGACTTCGGTCTATGCATACAACCGGAACGGAAACCGATACTGGAAAGTAACCTGTCCGTATCTGCCCGCCCATTATCCGGGCACAGGCGATACATTTACCAGCGTCATTACCGGAGCCTTAATGCAAGGAGACAGTTTGCCGATTGCTCTGGACCGTGCCACCCAGTTTATACTTCAGGGGATTCGTGCGACCTTTGGCTACGAATACAACAACCTGGAAGGCATCATGCTGGAAAAAGTGCTTCCCAACCTGAAAATGCCCATTCAGATCAGCAGTTATGAACTGCTGGAATAAGAATCCGGCTGACATCCGTCACGACTTCTTCAAAATCGAGCATGGCATTAAACAGGCATATTTTCCGATATGCAGGCAGATCTGCTACCCGGATATCCCGTTCCTGAATAATTCCCTGATCCAATAACCTCTGACGATGGGTTCCAGCCAGCAACGGACGGGCCGGCGTATCCCATCGCCGTCCGTCCCATAAGGCAACATTAGCTATGGAAGTATCCGTAATCAGCCCTTCCCGTACAATCAGCACATCGTCAGCTTCGCCCCGTAAAGCATACAGCTGATCCAGCAAGGAACGGTCTGCCTGTTTGTAACGGTATTCAATCGTATCACAAGCCAACAGCCTCAGCCGGCGAACCTGACGGGGCTGATAAGCAAAGTATTCCACGCTCTCAATCTCACGGCCATAAACAATCCGGCATCGCGTCCGCTCCGTATACTCCGGCACAATATAATCTTCCACATGCAAATCCGGCATTTCGCCCCACCAAGCGCGGCGAGTTGCGTTCAACCGCTGGTTGTGATAACCGGCATGCAGGATTCTTCCATGCTCCAGGCGTATGGTCTCAATAAATCGGCACATAAACTTTTCTTTTCATTTCCTCATACTCACTCTTCACATCACTCTGAAAGGTTATGCCTCCCCCACTTTTAAAAACCAGCCTGCCTTCGGGAGTCTGTTCCAGGAAACGGATCAGCACCGCACTGTCCAGATTCTGTCCGTCAAACCATCCTGCAACTCCCGTATAGAATCCGCGTTCTCCGGTTTCCGCTTCATGGATTATGTCCACCGTTTTCTTTTTAGGCGCCCCGGTAACCGATCCCGCAGGAAGCAGACGGAAGAAGAAAGTTCCCAGATGCTCCAGATAGTTTTCCGGCAAACGTCCCCGTACCTCCGAACTCATCTGAAGCAGCGGTCCGCAATGAGTCTGCAAAGTTTCCAGATAACGATAGCGGGGGACACAGACCTCCGTAGCAATCTGACTTAGATCATTCCGGATCAAATCGACAATCGTCGCATGTTCTGCCGTCTCTTTTTCATCAGCCAGCAAGCGGCCGGCAGCATCCGGCAAGGTTGCATCCAACGTACCTTTCATCGGATAAGAATAGATATATCCCTTCTGAATACGGACAAATATTTCCGGAGAGAAACAGGCAAAACAGTCTTTCAGCCAAACCCGATAGCGGGCCTTTGCATGTTCAAACACCTGCAAAAGAGTCAGATCGGTATCAACCGGAGTCATACAGGTCAGATTCGTCAGAAAAGAATTCCCCGCATGCAAATTGCGATAGACAATTTCAAATGAACGGCTATACGTTTCGAACGACTGCGGATGAGAAAGCCATGAGAATGACTGCGGATACGGGGTTTCGCACTCTCCGGCATTAGACATTCCCGGAAAAGCAAACCGGAGTTCATCCGCCGGAATACGGTCAAGCGGCTCTACCAGACACTTTTCTCCGTCAGCATCTGTCAGAAAGAAAAAAGGAACTTGCCGCCTTCCCCATTCATTCATACGGGAAACAGCCTCAGCCCGGGTAATAAAACTGATATTATTCATGTGTGCGACGTGTCTTAAAAGAAAGCAGATAAACAGTAACTCCCACGGCAATGCCTCCCATCAGCAACCGGAGCCACCAGGAGTCGAAAAGAAATACGATGCAATGTACAGAGGTAATCCACAATAAAGACAAGGCCAGTACCTTTGCCCGCAACGGGATGGCGCGATCCTCACGAAAGCTGCGGATATAAGGTCCCAGCCACCGGTGTTGCATCAACCAGGCATATGCCCGGGGAGAACTCCGGAAAAACAGGGCAGCCGCCAACAATAGAAAAGGAGTGGTAGGCAATACGGGAACAAAAATCCCGACAAAGCCCAAAGCGACTGAAAGGAAACCTATGACAAGAAAAACACATTTCATGGCGCAAATATACGATGAAAAAAATGATCGCACAAAAATCAACGTTCAAATGCGAAGCCGCCCGTGCCCTGCCCTTTTCCCAAAGCAGCTTTACCCTGTTATCTCAGCTTTCAGCCAGACATCTCCGCCGTGTCTTCCGGTCACAATACCGTTTACACTGCGCACAGATGTCATATCCCAACATGGCTCCCAAGATGAAATCCTCTTCCGGCGTCAACAGATTCAGCGGACGGTTCACCATCATACGGATAGCATCGATACATTCCGGTTTGCCGAAAAACAGATTGATCCGTTCCTCATCAACAGGCTGAATGACAAAACGAATACGCTGACTTTTCAAGCGGCGTACAGCAAATGCTTCATACTTCCTGTTAGTTGTATAAAGAACCATCTGCCGCACACCTTTCTTGTATCTGTGGAAAAATAGAAATTCATATTCTCATCTACATAATTCCATGCATTTGGTGTCAGCGCCCGGTTAAGCCCGGCATCACTGTTTAACAGTTTATACTCTAATTTCCTCCCGGACAAAAGCTCCTCTTTATCCACAACATAGATCCCCGCTGACCCTGGTATAAACAAAGTATGGTCGATTCCCTCCACAATATCATAATTATTATAATAAGGAAATTTATCAAGACTCCTGATTTTTCCTTCCGTATCCATGTAACAGATTCCATTACTTGTTACAATAAATACACCTCCATCCTCATTTTTCACCATACGGAGGATCACCTCTGAGCTTAATCCATCCTCTTTGTTGTAAACATCATTCACTTTTCCATTTTTTATCACCGCGATTCCATTTCCATCCGTGCCGGCAAATATGGTTCCGTCTTCCTGTTCTAATACACAAAGAATCTTCGGTATCGTAAGTCCATCTGATTCACCGGTCACTTTTGTAATCTCCCCGTCCCGGATAAACGTAAGTCCCGCATCTCCTGCCGCAAGTATCGTCCCGTTTTTTAGTTCTTCGACGGTACGGTATTTATTACCATTTGCCCCATTGGCATTGTCATAGACAAAAGTCTCTCCTTTTGCTGTAATCTCATAAATGCCCTTTCCCGTTGTGCAGATCCACAAGTTTCCACAGCTGTCTGTCCGAAGACATCGTATTCTTGTGCCAGCTAAGGTTTCCGTAATATCATCCGTATATTCTTCTCCGGTTTCTTCATCCATTACCTCTAATCCACTGTCCGTTCCTATATAAAACCTGTTCTGCCATTTCGTAACTGAATTAACAACCTGATTTTCCTGTATAGCTCCTGTCTGTAACAATGTAAATGCTGACTTACATAAACGAAGAACGCCAAGCCTTGATGATGTAAACCAGAGATTTCCCTGATAATCCATCAGCACATGATCAATCGAACTGTTAAATGTATCTGTATTTATCATTTTAAAATCTGTCCGTTCCACAAAATATCCCACTCCGTTATCGGCACAGACAAACATGGCTCCGTTATCTAAAAAATACAGTGACTTTATATTTGATAATTCTTCACAGCCTTTCGTTTCCCTGTATTTCCACTCTCCCGTATCACAGCCATAGCAAAGTATCTCATTCTGTGAAGTTCCGGCATACAAAAGCCCGTTTTCATCAAACTTACAGCAGGAAAAATCAGCTCCCTCGGATGGCTCCACAATATCCATGATCTTTCCCTGCCTGATAAAATACAGTTTTCCATCATCGGTTACCGCTGCAATTGTTCCATTTGCATCTGCATCCATACTTTTTACATACACAATATCTTCCATCGTCTTTTTCACATTTAACCCACCTGCTAATGTGACAATGGAAAGTGCCCCGGCTGTTCCAACATAATAATTTCCATCTGCGCACTGTGTAATACAGCGCACCGAATCCGATGCAAGTCCCTGTTTTTCAGTAATAACATTTGCAACCGTATCATTGATAAAGATGGAAAGTCCGCTGTCATTCGTTCCAACCCACAGTCTGCCTTCCTCATCCGTATACAGGCAGTTCACGGTTTTTATCGATTCATATTCATTGATCCATTGAAATTTTGTGCCATTATACCGGTACAGCCCGCCATATGTTCCAATCCATAAAACGCCATCCTTCGTCTGCACAATATCATTGGCACATCCACCCGGTATTCCATTTTCCCTGCCATAAACAGTCTGAAGATAACTACTGTAATCTTCCTGTTCTGTAACTGTTTTGGCCGTTACTGTCCCTCCCCGGATTACACCAAGCACCAATATACAAAGAAACATCATGAGCAAAGTATGCTGTCTTTTAGATACAATTTTTTTCTGAACCAATTTTATAAGAGAAAATACTAAGACGATCGTTATAACCTTATCAAGAAAATCAAGATAAAACTGTCCCATACAGTGACTGAAAAAGCTGTTGAATCCAACTTTTTCCATAGACTCAATAACACCGTCTCCCCAGATATTCTGCGTAGAACCATCACAATACAGATAATTAAGCGGGACAGAAAGTGTCACCGATAAAACCGCTATTAAAAAACTTGTTGAAAGTACTCCATAAAGATTTTTTAAAAACCCTTTTTTCACACATATGCCGGTCGTTATGCCGACCATAGCACTGACCACTGCGTAAAACATATTTGTCCAGGAATATAAAATCCCATAGGTAAGATTTACCGTCATCCCGACCATAGCTGCACAGAAAGGTCCCAGCACATACGCCGCCGTTACTGTTCCAAAAGAATCAAGCCACAACGGCAGCTGCAGCCTGTCAGACAAAATCCTGCCGGCAAAATTTACCACTATACATCCAAGTACAAACGTGCTGATCACATACCATTTTTTATTTTTCATAACCTTTTCCTCATATGTACATCAATAACACAGGTGCTATTGCTTTATCCCAGGGTAACTCTACTAATATTTTAACAAAAACCATTAAAAAGACAACTGTTTCAGGCGATTTTATACATTAATTTTTTAATGTGCGAAAGCACAGGGTTGCAGGATTTCTATTTCATTTAAAATTACAATATGTTAGAATAAAGCAATCACTGTAACTTATCGAATGAAAATGGTTAAAAAATACCGTACAGGTATGGAGAATAATGTGCAATGGAGGAATATCATGGAACATCAGACAAATTCATGCTTTACAGATTATTCCTGTAAAGATTTTATCACCGTTTTATCCGGCAAGTCTCCGGTTCCGGGAGGCGGAGGTGCCGCTGCCCTCGCCGGCGCGATCGGTATCGCTCTTGGAAATATGGTCGGGAGTCTTACCGTTGGAAAAAAGACCTATGCCGCTGTGGAAGAGGATATCATTCAATGTAAGAAAAAAGCGGACGACATCACGGCACGGCTTTTAGATCTCATGGAAAAAGACGCCGAAGCTTTTGAACCGTTAAGTGCCGCCTACGGCATGCCTAAAAGCACACCGGAAGAAATTGAAAAAAAGGCAGAAGTAATGGAAGCCGCCTTAGTGGGAGCCTGCGAAGTTCCACTTGAGATCATGCGGACCTGCGCAGAGGCGATCGATCTGATTGAAACCTTTGCCGAAAAGGGCAGTAAAATTGCCATCAGCGATGCCGGTGTCGGCGCCACGCTGCTAAAATCTGCCCTGCAGGGAGCATCCTTAAATATCTACATCAACACAAAATCCATGGCTGACAAAGAAGCTGCCGCTTCCTATAATAAAGAGGCAGACATGCTACGTGAAAAATATGAAAAAAAAGCGGACGAAATTTTTCAATCTGTCTGCAATAAAATCCGCTAAATCGGAAAACCATATATTTTTTCATCCGCTATTTGGTGACGATATCAACTGAATCAACAGAATTAAAACATCATTATTATATGGAGGTACCTATGGCTAAATTATTATCAGGAAAAGAAGTTACCGCTTCTTTAAATGAAGAGATCCGTAAAAAAGTAGAGACACTGAACGCACACCAGATCACACCAAAACTTGGCATCATCCGCATTGGTGAAAGAGAAGATGATATTTCTTACGAGCGCGGTGCGACTAAACGCTGTGAAACTCTTGGCGTTTCCTATAAAAAATTCCTGCTTCCGGAAGATGCCTCAGAGGAAATGGTTTTAAATACGATCGCACAGGTAAATGAGGCAGACGATATTCACGGCGTATTACTCTTCCGTCCTCTGCCGCGTCATTTAGATGAAAATAAGATCATCAACGCGCTCGCCGTAGAAAAAGACATTGATGGCATCACTGACCGATCCATGGCCTCTGTTTTCCTTGGAAAACAAACCGGTTTTGCACCGTGTACACCGAGTGCCTGCATGAAGATTTTAGATCACTATGGCATCGACTGCTCCGGCAAAAAAGCTGTCGTGATCGGCAGAAGTCCCGTCGTTGGAAAACCAGCCGCCATGATGCTGCTTCAGAAAAATGCAACCGTAACTATCTGTCACACGAAAACTACAGATATGCCATCCGTTGTAAAAGAAGCAGACATCGTGATCGTTGCTGCCGGGAGAGCCGGTGTCATCGACGCAAAATATCTGCGTGCCGGTCAGACTGTCATTGACGTAGGGATCAACGTAAACGAGGAGGGCAAACTCTGCGGCGATGTAAACTTCGCCGACGCAGAACCTGTTGTGGATGCGATCACTCCTGTTCCGGGCGGTGTCGGAAGTGTCACAACTTCTGTCCTGATCGAGCATGTTGTGGATGCTGCTCTCCTAAAGGCTGGATTAGACATCTTATAATTGTGCTGCACCAGTACATCATTTTTCTAAATAGCAACAGGTCACTGCACTAGAAAAAAGTCTCAACGCAGGCATAGCTTTCTACGTTGAGACTTTAAATCTACTCTCCAATCACAACTTTACAGTCCTTTTTATAGCCTAACAGAACGTCATACTCATCTATGATATAATAATAACCTTTTTGATCTACAAACCAGTAGTATCCAACTCTACGATCATCTGACCGAGTTTCTGCTCTTTTAACAGATAACACATATAGATTGGAAGATATGTCACAGTTCCTTCTGTTTCTACATTTCCAACGGAAAAAACATAGGCTTTCTCAAGATGATAATCCGGTATGTTCATAAAATTATCCAAAGCTTTGTGTGATTTATATGCCTTACCAGACTTAACTTCAATCGGAACAACTCTTCCATTCATTTCTATCACAAAATCCATTTCACCAATATTTTTCTTTTTACAGAAATATGGTGTAAAACCATTCGCCGTTAATTGCTGTGCGACAGCATTTTCAAAGTGTGCTCCGTTGTTCACTTCTCCGTTTTTATTAATTAATTCCATTTTTGTTTCTGCCGGATATGCACTTGTCAACAATCCAATGTCGCTCGAAAAAAGTCTGAATATATTACTGCTCTTGCTTGCTAAAAGTGGAATAACTGGTGCCTCAACATTATAAACCGGCAACGCCACACCTGCATCTTTTAACCACAAAAAACTATTTTCGTATCTGTCAAATTTCAGTTCTTTATCCAACATCGTAAATACAAACTTTTTATTCTGCTTATTTAATTCAGCAGGGATAATGTCATATATGGACTTTAACTTAAGCTTTCTGTCCTCAATCTCATATTGGGAAAAATCCTCTTTATAAAGCGTTGTTATATCACGTTGTACTTTGTCAACCTCTCGAATATCTTTTGTTTCTATATAAGTTTTTACAGCATCAGGCATTCCTCCAACAATAAGATAAACAAAAAACATAGACAAAAGCTTCTGATGTACAAATTCGTCCACAGGACTGGTGTTTTTAAATTTTTCATTTAGCATATCTAATGTAGTTACTGAGACATTATTCGCCATCATAAATTCTTCGAAATCCATAGGGTACATCTTTAAAACAGTCAGGTATCCAACCGGAGCCGAAGCGATACCTTTCAGTTCTACCCCTAATAAGGATCCGCTCATTACATACTTAAAACTTCCCTCATCTACAAGAAATTTTATTTTAGTTACTATTTCCGGACATTTCTGAATCTCATCAAAAAAAACAACCGTTTCATGCGATTTGCAATCTTCTGGCATGATCATTTTTAATTTAATCAAAAACTCTTCCGCACTCATCTCTGCATTTAAGTAGGAAACCATATCCGGCTGATCAATAAAATTCACTTCAAACTTAGTATATCCGCTCTTTTCAATCTCATCTCTTATGAGCCATGTTTTTCCTATCTGTCTTGCTCCCGTCACTAATAATGCCTTATTTGAATTTTTAATCCATTCGCCAATTGCAATTGAATCTTTTCTGTACATAAATTCATACCTCCAATTACACAATACACTATCTGCCCCGTTTTTTCAATCATTATCATTACAATTTGCCCCGTTTTTAAATTTAATATAATTATATTTTGCCCCGTTTTTAACATTGCTATTCACCAAGTCTGCCCCGTTCATCAAAAAAATCCGCAGGTGCGCTCTCACATCCTGCGGATTTTTCATATCAAAATAATTATTTTACAGTAGAAACAATCAGGCTCATTTTTCCCTTCATCTCAACTTTACCATATCCGTTTGGAAGAATAAAGTGATCGCCCTTCTTCACCGGACTGCTTCCTACGATACCATCTCCCTCTAAAACGGATACCAGAAGGAACGGATACTCCTGCTCAAATTCCATCGTTCCATTCACATCTGCCTTAAAGATCGTGTAATACTTGCAGGAATACAGTTCATTCAACTGATTCTCCGGAAGATTTAATGCAGATTTTACACTGTCATCCACTGATTTAGCCGGAACCGTGATCACATCAATACTCTTTTCTACATGCAGTTCCCTCGGCTTTCCGTTAGAGAGACGGTCATAATCGTACACACGGTACGTGATATCACTGTTCTGCTGTGTCTCTAAGATCAAAAGACCACCCTTAATTGCGTGAACAGTGCCCGGATCGATCTGGATAAAATCACCTTTTTTAACCGGTATCTCACGGATAAACTCTTTCCATTTTCCCTGATGGATCATATCGGAAAGTTCTTCTTTCGTCTTTGCATTATGACCGATCACAAGTGTTGCCCCTTCCGGCGCATCCATGATATACCAGCACTCTGTCTTTCCAAAAGAACCGTTTTCATGTACTTTCGCATAATCATCATCTGGATGTACCTGAATACTTAAATCGTCTCTTGCGTCAATAATCTTCGTGAGAAGTGGAAAACGGTCACAGTTGTAATTGCCGAACACTTCCGGATGTTCTTTCCATACAGCAGATAACTTCATGCCGGAAAATGCGCCGCTTCGAACGGTTCCGTCTCCGTTTGGATGTGCGGATATGCCCCAGCACTCGCCGATGTCATCACCCTCTACCGGATAGCCGAACTCCTCTCTTAACTTTGTACCGCCCCAGATATTGTGCGTACATACCGGGTCTAAAAATAAAATATCTTTATTTGCCTGATTCATACTAAGTATTCCTCCATTCGTTTCTATTACTTTCTGATACCAGAATGCCGAATCCTTTACAATGCGCTGCTGCGTTGTAAAGTCTACATAAATGATACCAAAACGCTGTTTATATCCATCGGACCACTCAAAATTATCAAGAAATGTCCACAGGAAATATCCCCTTACATCTGCACCTTCATCGCTTGCACGCTGCATGGCTCCGATATAGGAATCCAGAAACGTGATACGGTTTGGATCATGCACCCTGCCATCTGCGCTGATATTATCATGACAGGACATGCCGTTTTCCGTGATGTAAAGCGGCAATGGATAACGCTCTGTCAGAAATTTTATACCATAATAAAAAGCTTCCGGCGTTACCGGCCAGTCTGCTCCTGTCTTAGGAAATCCCGGTTCACGATCCACAAATTCCGGTTCACCGTTCTCTCCTGCACGGACATAGTAACCATTGTATATATTCTGTCCCATAAAATCAAGTGGCTGATGGATCAGCTTCATATCTTCTTCCGTGATCTCTGGCAGATACTGCGCAAATTTCTCCAATCCTTCTTTCGGATAATGCCCTAAAAATACAGGATCCGAAAACCATGCTACATTCCAGGTCCAGTTATCCATCGGATTATAGAAACCAAAATATACTTTTTTCGCAGCTTCAATGTCCTCCGGTTTATCCGTATAAGGATAAGCGACACCTCCGGTCGGTGCGTATCCGACTTTGATATCCCGGACTGCATATTTGCGCAGATTGATGACAGCCTGACCATGCGCTTTCATGAGGTTGTGCGCGATCTGGAATGTATCTTTTGCCGACAGCTTTAATCCCGGTGCATGCACACCGCTTAAATGTCCCAGTCCTACCACACACTGCGGCTCATTGATCGTAATGAAATACTCACAGATATCGGAAAAGTTCTCTGCAACGACTTTGGCATATTCCCCGAACCAGTCTATCACCTCTGGATTTAACCAGCCTCCTCTTTCATAAAGAGCCTGCGGAAACTCCCAGTGAAACATGGTAATATATGGCGTGATCCCATTTTCTTTCATACATGTGATCATATCACGGTACATCTGGATTGCTTTTTCATTGACACGTCCGGTTCCTTGCGGCAGAATACGTGCCCAGTTTAATGAAAAACGATATGCCTTGATGCCAAGATTTTTCATCAGCGCATAATCTTCCTTATAATGATGCATATGATCGCAGGTTGTATACGCATTCTGATTCTCAAAAATCCTGCCTGCTTCCGTAAATGCGTCCCAGACGTTTTTTCCTCTTCCATCGTTTGCGTCAGTTCCCTCTACCTGATAAGAACTGCTCGCAACACCCCAAACAAAATCATCCCGAAACATTCTTCTTTTCCTTTCCCAATGAGCTATTTTTCAGAGGAACCAATGACAGAAACCAGATAAAACGGCACCGCATCATCCTCATGTGTCTCTACCAGACGGACTTCCACCTTATGTACTTTATTTTCTCCATGTTCTAAGATAGTGTCAAGCTCTAATTTATCGCCCCATGTTTCATCAAAGTTTGCATCCAGACGAACTGCATGATCCGTTTCCCCATCTACGATGATCTCTGCGACCGGTGCCGGAAGTTTTACGGATTTCCGGTACTGCACCGAAACATTACAGCCTTCAATATCAAATGTGATCGAATCACCTTTCTTTGAAGCAGTCCATCCATGTTTGAAACAGTCCGTGATATCTCTCTGCGCAGATGTATCTGCCACAAATCCACTGCAGACTGCCTTTTCATCGTTGTTCTGATGACGGATGGATTTTTCATAAGTATTTTTTGTAAGAGGTGCCGGATAATCCGGTTCACTCAGTTCCTTTACATCTTCTGTTCTTACTTTGTCCAGAAAATAGGTAATAACTGATGCCACAAGTGCATGTCCGGCATCATTCGGATGCAGGTCATCCGGTGTGATATCACGGTTTTCAATATGTCCGCTAACAACCTCCGGATAGATCGTGCTCTGCATGCTGACAGCCGGAAGATCATAATGTCTTGCAATACGTCCGTGCATCAGTTGGGCATTTCCACCATTATTGTAAAATACATTATGCACCAAAAGAACTGCCGGTTTTGTTTTACTGGTATATACCTTGCGCACCAGTCCCTCATATGTTTCCATAAAATGCTCCGTGCTCTCATCATTGACAGAAAACTCAATGATCACAAAATCCGGCTCCTTCGAGAGCAGGTCATCTTCTGCACGTGCCACACCAAATTGTGATGTCGTTCCACCGATTCCTGCATTAATATAAGTAAAATCTGTCTGTGGGAATGTCTTTTTCCACCACTCATAAACATGATATGCATAACAGAGTTCCGGTTTGGTGGAAAGACTTCCCTGGGTGATTGAACCTCCTAAGAATGCAATGTTTAATGGTTCGCCGGCTTTTGCGCGGTCCATAACTTTTTTTAAGCGGTATAAGTTGCCGTGGTTGGCAATGCCGTTTTCGTATTTGATCTGATATTCCATGTTAATGTTCTCCTTTTTATTCCCAGATTTCATCTCCGAGTGATGTAATATATGCTGCAAGTTCGTCCGACATCTGCTCTGCCTCCGGGATACGGATATGTCCAGGTGTGCCGGAGCCATTTTTCGTGTAGAGGAAGTGATGAACTCTGCTGCTTCCAATACGGGTGCAGACTTCATCGATGGAGCGATCCCAGCTTTTATCATGACACAGGATCGTGGTAGCTAAAATGATCTGTGCTTTTGGATATAGTTCCATCAGTTTTTCGATAAATTCCTGGTAATGTTTTCTCCAGTTTTCGGATTTTTCACTGTCGTAATCTTCTGCCATATAGTCTACCGGATGATTATCGTTTTGTCCGATCGCAACAACGACTACATTCGGGATATATTGGGAAAAATCCCACTGTTTTGTCGGTCCGAGATCCGGGTGGTATTCGATCTTATCATAGCATGATTCAACACCTTTATAATGAGGTGCGGCAAACCAGCCGGTATCATCTAAAAGTGATATTCCACCCTGTGACGTATCATGGATCTGTGCATTTAATTTGCGCGCCGTCATCCATGCATAGGAATACCAACTGTTTGAGTATTGCCCATCATGCTCCGGGTCCGGTTTTCCGGCATATTCCACAGCCTCTGAAACCTCTCCGCAGGAAACACTGTCACCGAAAAATTCCATTTTTCGTTTTGGTTTTTCCGGCAGTTCCAGCACTTTAGCTCCATCATCGATCTCAAATCCGTAAAATGTAAATGTATGACAGGAATCCATCCTCTTAAATAAAAGCAGTTCATGTGTTCCTTCCGGCAGGTTCTCCGCTAAAGTATAAGTCTTTTTCTCCTCATCGGACGACAAGGTAAAACGCTTCTGTTCCCCGTCTATAAAATATCCCAGCTCATTCGTCCAGCAGGAACGGTGGTTTACGATCACTGCCTTTAAGGATGTTCCGGTAAATTTCATTCCGATCGAACTGCACGCATAGACAAGAACCGGTGCAAGTCTGTCATCAAAATCAATTCTTCCACTGTAAGATAACATTTCATTGTCTGGTTTAATTATCATGTTCTGATTTCTCCTCCAAAAATTAAATATGTAAGCAAACTGCCCGCTCAGCAGACATTCCATTATGATAAAATGCACGTTCTGCGGACACTCCATCACACGTTTCATGAATTACGCAACAAGGCTGCCGCAATTTTCATTGCACCTGGCAGCCTGTGTTACAATAAATTTTATAATATTAAGGATGAGCAGCAGCTCTTTTAGCGTCTTCCGATCTCGGTATCTTCCGGAGTTACAACGCTGTTTTCCTTGATGTAATCAATGATATCATCAAGTTCTGTAAATGCAAGACCAACATAGCTGTCTGCAGCACCGTAGTAAATTGCAATTTTTCCGGATTCGGAATCATGAATTGTTGCACATGGGAAGCATACGTTCGGAACAAATCCGCGCTCCTCATACCATTCTTCCGGTGTGAGTAAGAATGTCTCACAACGATATTTTACGATAGATGGATTGTCAATGTCTAAGATTGCTCCACCGATGGAATATACATAACCGTTACAGGTTCCGCTTACTCCGTGGTAGAATAACAGCCATCCTTCGGATGTTTCGATCGGGGCAGCACCTCCACCGATCTTTAAGGACTCCCACCACTCAGAGCCTTTGCCCATCACATGTCTGTGTTTGCCCCAGTAGGTAAGATCCGGGCTCTCACTTACGAAAATATCACCAAACGGTGTATGTCCGCTGTCGGACGGACGGGATAATAACATGAAGTTTCCGTTGATCTTTCTTGGGAACAGCACTGCATTTCTGTTAAATGGAAGGAACGGATTCTCAATTCTCGTGAATGTCTTGAAATCTGTTGTCTTTGCCATACCAATAGCTGCGCCGTAGAAATCCTGACACCAGATAATGTAGTAGGTATCTTCTACTTTTACAAGACGTGGATCATATGCGTAGCGCGGCATAAATGGTTTGCCTTCCTCGTCTACGAAATCGATCTTGTTTTCTTCGAAATTCCAGTGGATCGCATCTTTACTTCTTCCAAGATAAATATAAGGGATACCATTGGTCTGCTCTCCACGGAACACCCCGATAAATCCATCTTCATATGGCATAACAGCACTGTTGAAAATTCTTGCAACACCTTTTACCGGGTTACGTCCGATGATCGGGTTCTCATTGTATCTCCATACCGGTGCTCCTGTTAAGTTTTCCGGTCTTTCCTGCCATGGTACATTTGGTACCGGCTGGCTGATCATTTTATATTTGCTCATTTTCTTCCTCCATTTCTGCGTCTTACATCCACGCACCTGCAGATTCTATCTGCAATTTATTTTCGTCGTTCTTTTTTATTTCTTATTTATCTTCCTTTGCAAGAAACTCTAAATTCTTCTCGATCAGTCCGCATCTCTGTGCCACACACTCAACACTTCTGCCTGGGTCCTGCGGTGTATTAAATACATAATCAACCAGTTTATCAACGGTAGTTGTCGCTACATGCATTCTCGTATCCGAAGATGCATAGTAGATAAATACTTCGTTGTTCTCATTTACGATCGCGCCGTTGGTAAATACAACATTGCTTACATCACCGACACGCTCTTCACCTCTCGGTCCAATTAAAAGTCCGGACGGCTCTGCGATCACTTTTGACGGATCGTTTAAATCTGTTGCAAATGCATAGATGACATAACGAAGTCCTGCTGCGGTATTGCGGACACCATGTGCAATGTGAATCCAGCCTTTGTCTGTCTTGATCGGAGTTGCACCTGCACCGTTCTTTGCCTCAGTAATCGTGTGGTATTTACGGAGACTTGTCATTTTCTCTTCATCGATCACGGCGTGTGTAATGTCATCACAAAGTCCGAATCCGATTCCCCCGCCTGATCCTGTCTCGATAAAGTCATCCATCGGTCTTGTGTAGAATGCATATTTGCCGTCTACAAATTCCGGATGAAGTACCACGTTTCTCTGCTGCGGAGAATTTAAAGTAACAAGGTTTGGCAGTCTCTCCCAGTTCTTTAAGTCTTTGGTACGGACGATTCCGGCTGCTGCTACTGCTGCGGAAAGATCGTTTACGGTTGTGTCTTTTGATTCAGAACAGAACACACCATAGATGTAACCATCCTCATGTTTAGTCAGACGCATATCATAGACATTGGTCTCTTCCGGACAGGTATCCGGTAACAGGATCGGATAATCCCAGAAACGGAAACCATCAATTCCATTGTCACTCTCTGCAACCCCAAAGAAAGATTTTCTGTCGTTTCCTTCGATTCTTGCAACCAGATAATATTTTCCGTTCAGCTCAATCGCACCGGAATTCATCACTGCATTGATGCCAAGGCGCTCCATAAAATATGGATTTGTCTCCGGATTTAAGTCATATCTCCATGTAAGCGGGATGTGCTCTCTTGTCAGTACCGGATATTCGTAACGGTCATATACACCATTGTAAAAATCCGATTTTACATTTTTGCGGGAAAGCAGTTTTTCCTGCTTTTCTTTTTCTACATAATATCTCTCATGTAACATTCGTCGAATCTCCATTCTTTTTCTAAAAATAAATGAATCTGTTTTATGCTCCGATTCTGCGGATGACTTCTATACACATCCTTCCATTATGATACGGACATTTCCACGGCTCTACGATCGGTCTGTCTAATATCGGACTTCCATCCTCATTTACCTCCCAGAACCACTCTGAACCATTTCTCTTATCGACCACATAGGTTTTGATGAACTCCCACTCTGCCAGTGCCGCATCCCGGTACTCAGAATGTTCTGTGTTTCTCTCATAACCGTTTAAGAAACCAACAACGGTCTCCGCCTGCACCCACCAGACGCGGTGTGCATTGACCACTCCGCGGTCACATTCATTTGCAAGGGAATGACCATCAAATGCTGCCTGATAAATTCTTGAGGTCAGTGTCTTTGTGATCGGTGTCATTTTCTCACGGTAATGTTCATTGTTTAAAACATCGACACCGCGATCCATCAGCCATGCTGTCTCAATGTCATGACCATAAGAATGAAGGTCTAAGATTGTGTTATAGTCTGCATCAAAAAATACTTCCTGACGCTGTTTTGCCGGATTGTATACCTTATCTGCAAAGGTATCCATGATCCACATCAGTCTCTTTCCAACCTTTTCATTTTTTGTCACGCGGTACAATTCTGTATACGCTTCAAAAACATGAAGCAGTGTATTCATTGTCTTATCTGCAAGTACACCGTTCTCAGAAAGCTTTTCGTTTGATTCCGGTTTAAAATCTCTTGTAAAAGCTTCTAAGTAGCCGATCTCATCGGTGCAGTGCTCCTCAATGATATCGAACAGGGAAAAAGCAAGTTCTAACGCTTCTTTATCACCGGCTGCATCATAATAAGAAGACAACGCATAAATGCAGAACGCCTGATTGTAAGTATGCTTGGTTGTATCGAGCGGTGTTCCGTCATAATTTAATGACCAGAAGATTCCTCCATATTCTTTATCGATACAATGATCCCTTAAAAATTCATAACCATGTTTTGCTTCTGCAAGCAGATCTTCTCCCTTAAAACCTGCTGCCTCACATTCCTCTTCCGAAATGCCGCCATCTTTATAAAGTAAATACGCATTTGCAAAAAACCAGGTAATACGGCTGTTTAAAATACATCCTTTTTCTGCTTTTTCATCCAATGCAAGATCATAGGAAAGATAACCGTAATATCCGCCGAACTTATCATCCCGCATACCTCTCCAGAATGGAATGATATGTGTGAGCAGTTCGTGTTTTGCTTCTGCTGCAAGTTCTTTTAACTCACTCATAACCGTTTCCTCTTTCTCTCTTTAGCCTTTTACTGCACCTGCAGCAATTCCACTGTAAATCTGTTTCTGACAGAGGATAAATACGATCAATGCCGGAAGCAGGGAAATGATAACACCTGCACAGATCAGGTTGTACTGACTTCCCATCGGACCAACAAATGTATAAAGTGATGTCGCGATCGTATGTAACTTTTTATCCATCAGATAAAGGTTTGCCATATAGTACTCGTTATAAACACCCACACCCTTTAAAATACAGGATGTAACGATTGCCGGTTTTAATAATGGAAGCATAATCTTCCAGTAAATTGTCCAATAGGATGCGCCATCAATGATTGCCGATTCATCCAGAGATATTGGTATATTTTCCATAAACTGAATGAAAATGTAAATTGAGATAACATCCGTTCCGCACATCAGAATAATATATCCATATAAATGATTGACAAAGTGCAGTGCTGTCATGATATTATATACAGTTACCTGCATTGCAACTGCCGGAAGCAGTGAAGCAAACAAAAACAGGTTTCGGATCAGTCCGTTTCCCGGAAATTTAAAACGGTTTAACACATAAGCAAGCTGTGTTCCGATTATAATGGAAACAACCAGGACAGATACCATAACGATCACGGAATTTAAGAAAGCTCTTCCCATATCCGCTGTCTGAAATGCTTTAATAAAATTATCAAAATTCAGCCAGTTCTCCGGCAATGTCATAACATTGGTCGCCTGATATTCTTCCTGTGTCTTAAATGCTGTAATCACACAGGAGATAACCGGAACAACTGCACAAAGTCCAAAGAAGATCAACGATACATATTCAACGATCAGCCAGAGGATTGCACCAACGGTATAATGTTTTTTTCTTTTCTGCACATTTACATTATGTTTTTTCATCGCCCTATGCCACTCCCTTTCCGACTTTCTTTGCCTGTTTTTCTGCTTTTAATCTTGCACGTTTTGCTTTATAGGACTCATCCTCACTCTCAGCATCACGGAAGATGTATTTAAAGAATAATTTCTGTAAAATCGTACATGCAAAAATGATAAGAAGAAGTACAACTGCCATTGCAGAAGCAAGACCTACCTTCTGGCTTACATGAGCGATCTCATTCATGATTACAAAGTATGTTCCGGTTCCATTTGCACCATCTGTGATAACGTAAGGCTGTTCAAATGCACTTAAGGAACCTGTAATGGAAAGAATTACGTTTAATGTGATAATTGTTTTGATACTCGGCAGAATAATATGTTTAAACTGCTGAAATTTATTTGCACCATCTAACTCTGCTGCTTCGTAAAGGTCTGCATCCACAGACATGATCGCACCGATAAACAATACCATGTTCTGTCCAAAATAACGCCATACCGAAGTAGCCACCAAAGACCAGTTGTTAATTGACTGATCTTTCAGCCAGTATGGAAGATTGTCAAGTTTAAATCCACACCATTGTAAGATCGTATCAAATACAAATCCTCTGGTGTAGAAAAATTTAAAAATAAATCCGATCGCAATACCACTGATCAGATATGGGAAAAACATTAATCCTTTAAAGAAGTTTCCTCCCTTTACCTTAAAACTTAAAATAGTAGCCAGATAAAGTGCAAGTACAAGCTGAATAATCGCACCTACCATATAATAAAGACTGAGTTTTAATGCTCCAAAGCAGTCATCCCTGCGAAATACGTCAATATAATTTTTAAATCCGACAAATTTTCTCTGATCTACCGGAGTTAAATATTTCATCTTATAAAAACTGAATTTTACCATCTCGGCAAAAGGCAGATAAGTAAATACAAACAGCAATAACAGCGGAATTGTCATAAATGCCACACAGATGATCACCTGCTGTCCTTTTCTGCTTTTTGCCCATTTTGTAAAACTGAATGGTTTTTTCCCTTCCATATCCACAATTCCTCCATCCATTGTCTTTTATCCGGGAAGGGGAACCTCCCCTTCCCTTTTGTGGAACTATATTACTCAGTTACTTCAATTCCGTTTGATTCCTGTGCATCAGACCATGCTGTGTTCCATTCGTCCATGATCTCATCAAATGTCTTATCGCCATTGGATGCATGCTCAATGATTGCCTGGATTTTACTGTCTCCACCTGCGTTAATATTTAACTCAGACTCTGCATTCATCTCATTTAAGAAATCTTCCTCGCCAGCTAATGCAGGTTCATCCTCTAAGAATGTTACGCCATCGAAGGAAAGTTTTGTATCTGTGCTGCCGGCTACGATTGGAAGTCCATCCTCGTTGTATGAGAAACCGGATTTTTCTGTCATCCATTTAACAAATACCATAGCTGCTGCTTTTTCATCATCTGTTGCATTTACATTGATACCATAAGAGTAATCAGCACCTGCTGATGCATACTGCTCACCATTTACAGTAATCGGGAATGGCATATAACCGATATCTGCGCCATTTTCGCCTGCTGCTTCCATCTGAGGATAAGCCCATGAGCCAAGTACCATACAACCGATCTCACCATTGTTGATCATACCTTTACAGCCCTCCCAGTCAGTTGTTGCAAAGTCATCTTCGATCAGTCCGTCTGCAACTGCATCATAAAGGATCTTGTAAACTGCATATGCATGAGTGTCATCGCCATAATTCTGGAATGGATCTTTTGTATGAACAAACTTCTGATTCATATATGTATTGTCGCCTGTTGCATTATTTCCAATGTAAGCATCCCATGCTCCCATTGTCCAGCCTGCTGCATAGTTTGTGTAAAGTGGGATTGCATCTGTGTTATCTTTGATTTTCTGTAATGCATCGATAAATTCTTCCGGAGTCTTTGGAAGTTCTGTAACTCCTGCTTCCTCAAATACTTTTTTATTGTATACGATACCCTGTGTAGTTGCTGTAGAAGGAACACCGTAAACCTGTCCGCCATACTCCCATGTAGTTGCATAATTGATCTGGGTCTTCATGGTATCAAGATCACCATATGAAATAAAGTAATTACTTAAGTCTGCCTTATCAACCGCCGGGATCATCATGACTGTCTCATAGTCACCAGACTGTAAATGCATCAGAGCATCATCTGCATAGTTGGTATCGGTTGTAAGTTCAACTGTAATATTTGGATACATTTCATTGAATGCTGCTAAATACTCTTTCCATGTTGTTCCGTTATAATCGTCAGATTCAAGATCTGTTCTGTGGTTGAATAATGAAATTGTTGCTGTCAGATCTGTATAATCCTCACCAAGTTTGATGTCTGCATAGGATAAAGATCCGTCTGTGGATGCTGCTGCATCACTGCTCTCGGTAGCTGCTGCATCATTTGTTGCTTCTGCACTGTTATCAGAAGTTGCTCCGTTTGTTGCTCCCCCATTGTCTGCTGCATTGTTTGAACCGCCGCATGCTGCCATGCTCATGGTCATAACTGCTACTAATGCAACTGATAAAACCTTTTTTAATTTCATAGAATTTTCCTCCTTTTGATGTTTGTTACTTTGTTTTGTAACTTAATTTAATTATATATAGTTTTATTTTTTAGTCAACACTTTTTTCTTGTTTTTTAACCTTTTTAAGGCTTTCATTGTGCATTTCGGCACTATAAACAATTCTATTTATCGATTTTTGTGCACTTTTTCACATTTATTTTTCATTTATTTTTGTTATTTAGCTTATTTTAGCCTAATTTGTACAATTAATTATTTTTTATATTAAGCTATGTTTTTGATTGTTTAACTAATTACTTATTTCACCACAGCGTTATCTGCAGAACATCCATAACTTAACAATATAAAATGCTCACCAAATGCTGGTTTGTTGAGGTATGCGTCGCCCACTCAAATGGTGTGTCGTAGGTTTGTGAATGGCTTCTTGCGCAAAGCCGGAGTTAATTTGGGTTCCGTTGTAC
>OHAQ01000928.1_pt1 | contig 23377 bp, 14 predicted proteins | sample 1577111 | NCBI WGS metagenome assembly OHAQ01 (sample SAMEA3541549, study PRJEB24748) | human gut metagenome | biome: human gut; feature: human-associated habitat; material: faeces | place: China | collected 2012 | reverse complement strand
TGGGTCATTTCAGCGCCGGGTTTACACTGGACACCTATACGCACATCACCAACGATATGCAGCGAGGCGCAGCGGAGAAAATCGGCGGCTTCATGGAATCGGTCACGGCAACCACCACCCCGGAACCTCCCGACCCACCGGAGGAAAGCCGGTGCAAGGTGATACCGTTCGAGAAGGTGGGATAATTTATAACGCGCACCATCGGCTACTGAAAGGTGGCCGATGGAGCGCTTATACTATTTCATTCGCAATTTTTTGATACAACTAAATTCGTCCTGTAACTTATCAAAGACCTCTTCTGCGGCTTTAGAGGAGATATGATGAGTTTTCCTGAGATGCTTGCAGTATTTCTTTTTATATAACTTCCTCCACTCATCAGCAAACTCTCGACTTGGAACTTCTAACAGAATTCGCTCTTTACGCAGGTTTTGAGACAGTTTCATCCCTGGATTTCCGGTCATCAAATAAAGGCATTGCGTATGAATTATCTGGTCAATAGTTGCTCCGTTATGAATAATATCAAGCGGAATAATGATTTTTAATGCTACTGGCTCTGTAAACTCCAAATGAAGCAATATTGTGTTACGGTCATAGGAGCATCCCCACTGGGATTCGCAGTTTCCCTCGGAAATGCCAGAATGCGCAGTAATAACTGCATCAATTTTGTTTTCGTCATCGGGCTGGAGAATTACTACAGGTACTGTACGCCCGTTAGCAACTCCGACGACAGACAACGCAGCGGTATTGACAACTGTAGCAATAATATCATCTGCTTTAGCAGATTTAGGTTTCCACATGATCTTCATAGTTACGAACCTCTTCTCTCAGAAAGATGGCGTTGTTCTTTTGCAGATTGCCATGTGCATCCTGTACTTCAATGGTGTAGTCGAGTATGCCCAGATTCAGATAGTGCTGGCGAGGGAGATCAAACTGAACCCAGTTTCTCATAGAGTGATTTCCCTCGATGTTATCACCACCATTTAGAGAACTGTCAGCAAGTGTTGGGCGTATAATCAGTTCGAGAGATTCCCCACGAACTCTTAAGCGAATCTGATTGATTGTCATGGGGCGATCCGATCGGTTCGTAAGTAGAATAAGAAAACGAAGGTGCACATCGTCTTCGTTCTTATCATTGATACAATAAGAGTCAACGATAGAGTCAAAGGTGAAGTTTGGCTTTCGGTCATTAAAAATCGCGGTCTCCATCTTTAGAGATTTCTTGGCAATGTGTGCCTGTCGCCAAGAAATAATCATAGACAAAAACGCAACCACAGCACCGATGATTGAAATCACATCAGCATTAATATTAATCGTAATATCCATAACACACCCTCTAAAAAAGCCGCATGGGAATACACCCACACGGCTGCCTTGGTGGCGCAAAGGCTCACCGTAGAATCATTATAGGGGATAATGCTGGAAAATTCAAGTTTCCGTCGAATTTGGGGTGAAAAAACTTGAGCTATGCCAATTAGGGATGGGTTAGGGATTTTACGGTTCTCACAGTTTTTCTGCACCGCAGTTATTACCGCCATTTCGCCTCTCTGACCACAGTTGAAATGTGGTCAAACACACACCAAAAAACGAACTATTAACGCAGAAAAACCGCCTAAAAAGGCGGTTTTTCAAAGAAAGCTGGTCGGAGTGCAGGGACTCGAACCCTGGGCCTCCTGCTCCCAAAGCAGGCGCGCTACCAACTGCGCAACACCCCGTTATGAAGTTAGGCGATCCGGCTGGCCGTATTCTCCCAAAGGCGTTCGAACCTGGTGTTACATGTGCATGAACTACATTTGGCCCTTTCCACTCCGGGAATCTTACTCTCCGGCGCTCTTTTCTCCACTGTCTCCACGTCCTCCGGAGGCGGTTGTGGTCAGTTATGTGGTCGTATGGAAATGCTCCCATGGATTGCGGCAGATTCGCCGTCCCCCGGGAGCGTTTGGATTGTAGCGCTCTTCTGCCAGATAGTCAAGGCCGTTTTGGATATTTCTACGCTCACTTTCTGCGTCGCAGTAGACAAAGAAATACGGAATCACGGAACACAGCCTTCGTTTTCTCAAAGTTCTGTTTTTGCTGCTATCGCAAGAATGAATTTCGGCAATTTTTACTTTGGAATAAAAATCCGCCGAAATTCTGTTGACTTTGAGATCGCAATAGGGTATAATATCCATTGGGCAGGTTTGAATCCTTTTGCAGATCACCCCTGCTGATTTTTTGAAATTTTGCACTCGCTTTGGAAAAAGAACCAGCAGCATTAAGCCATGGTAACCATCTTACAATCGATTGAGTAGAAACTGATAACAAAAAAGAAGGAGTCAAGAATATGAAGTGGGAATCATACTCTCATCCGATTTCTGATATCCGAGATTGGGATAACAACAATCGACTTGAATTGAAACCTGACTTTCAGAGAAACGAAGTTTGGAGTCGTGCGGCTCAGATAATGCTGATTGACACGATTATTAAAGGAATCCCCATTCCCAAAATCTATATTAAATCAGTGATGCATAATGGAAATACGTATCGTGTCGTAATTGACGGACAGCAACGCTTAACCGCAATTCTTAAGTTTGTAAAGAACAAATTAAGACTGTCTAAGCCGTATTCTGGAGAATATGAAGGGAGCCTTTTCTCCGACCTTCCGGATGAGGTGCAAAACGAAATACTCAGATATAAAATTGATATCAATGAAATTTTCAATCCTTCTGAAGAAGAGATTCGAGATCTTTATTCAAGAGTAAATAAGTATACTGTTCAGCTTAATAAGCAAGAGCTTCGCAGAGCAGACTTCCCTGGCAGGTTTATCAAGCTCGCAGAGGAACTGTCAGAGGCGCAGTTTTTTGAGGACGCAAAAATCTTTTCGACTAAACAACGCAGGAGAATGTTAGACGTTGAGTATGTTGAAGAGCTGCTTACAATATTGACAGATGGCGTTCAAGACAAGAAAGAATACCTTGATGATGTTTGTGAGAAGTATATGGAGATGGATAATGCAGACGAAATAGCAGAGAAATTTACTAGTATCATAACTGATATTCAGACCATATTTGATCCAAGCATTATGCCAATAGGAGAGACAAGATTTAGGCAGAAATCCGACTTTTACTCGTTGTTTGCTTGTATTGCTGATTTGCAGCAGTGCGGCACAATAAAAACAGATCGTTTGCAGACGGTAAGACTATCTCTGCAAGAAATGAATGAGCAAATTGGTCCACAGAGTGAAGATGACGATTATAGAGAGTATGCAACACGCTGTTTAAGCGATGCAAATTCAATAGCCAACAGACAATGGAGAATCAATTTCCTGAAAACAAGGCTGGAAGACTGTTATAAAGAAGAGGCATAAAATGATCGATTTATTTCTTAATAATCCGCAACGGTCTTATAGAATAGACGAGAGGATAATTTCGAAAACCGGCGATGATTATGAAGTGTTAGATCGAATTGGATGTGGAGGAAATGGAGTAGTATACGAATGCATTGATCGAGCAGGCTCTGTTTATGCAGTAAAGTTTCTCCTCTCGTTATCACAAAAAAGCAAAACACGCTTTTCTCAAGAAGTACTCCTGATGCAAAAAGCAAACCACCCTCATCTCATAAGATACATTGCTGATGGTACCATCGATTGACAAGGGCAGATACGGTTTTGACGGGCAGAAATGCGCCCATACTGCGTCAAGCCCCTTGACAATACAGCAAGTATTCTCTGTGGGCCTTTTCTTGTCTGGACACATTTCTGCTCCGGCAAAACTGCTCCGCACCCGCCAGCGATGTATTTTCGAGTGATTTTTGGTTTTTGAGACGCAGGCGGGCTGGCGCCCGCCAAGGCGAAAAGGGCAAAAAGCGCCGGAAAGACACGCTGGCAGGCGTGTTTGCCCTTGTCAAGCGATGGTACGGTAGAGGCAGTAGAAAACAATCGGTATAAGAATATCGTGGAAATTGACTTTGTCATAATGGAGAAGGCAGATCGAAATTTACTGGATTACATGAAAAGCAATGAGAAACCAGAGTATGAGGAATATGCCCCTCAATTTAGGGGCTTATGCGAAGCACTAGCAGTATTACATCAATTTGCTATCCATCGAGATATCAAGCCAGAGAATATTCTGATAAAGGGCGAAACGTGGGTGCTAAGTGACTTTGGTTTGTGTTCTTTTTTGTCACCAGAAGATCATCAGGATATCACAAAACTCAATGAGAAAGTCGGGCCAATGTTTTGGATGAGTCCAGAAGCGATTGACTGCTATTATTTTGGTGGTAAAGAGATCGGGAAATACTCTGACGTGTTTCAGATCTGTTTAGTTTTTGTTTTCGTATTAACCCATAAGTATCCTGGAGGAATTTTCTCAGCAGAAGATATTGATACTACTCCTTTGATTAAAGAACTGATACTTGAAGCTATTTCGAACGATTATCATAAACGGCCGCAAGATGGGCTTGAACTAGTCGAAAAGTTTAATAACGCTACATATTACCAATAAGTGTAGATCCCTCGAACCATTGGTACCTTATTTGGAGTCTGTTTCAAGAACTATGCTGTATCCAGTGTCTACACTGAAATCATGCGATGTTTCTTTTGAGGAGCAAGCTCATATAACGCTTTAGGTGGTGCATTATGAAATACATCAGCCGACATATGGAAAATCGTATCTTAGAGTTGAGCAAGTCATACTCTGCGATATTGCTAACGGGACCCCGGCAAGCGGGAAAAACAACCATGCTGCGTGAACTGGCAGAGAAGGAGAATATCGGCCGTCGTTATGTAACGCTAGACAATCTCTCTGAACGAGATTTAGCGAAGAATGACCCCGCGCTGTTCCTGCAGCTTCACAAACCCCCGGTGCTGATCGACGAGGTGCAGTACGCCCCGGAGCTGTTCACCTACATCAAGATCCACATCGACGAGCATCACAAACCCGGCGACTTCTGGATGACTGGCTCGCAAATCTTCCGACTTATGCGGGGTGTGCAGGAATCTTTGGCAGGACGTGTGGCGTTGCTGCACATGTCTCCCATGTCGCAGCGTGAGATCGTCGGGTCACCCTGTGTTCCGTTTACCACGGATATGGAACGGCTGCTCGACGAGCGAGATCAGATTGCTCCGGTCACCACGCCAGAGCTGTTCGAGCGCCTGTGGCGCGGCTCCATGCCAGGACTTATCAGCGGTCAGACACCAGATCGGAATGTCTTCTATTCGTCCTACCTCTCCACCTACGTAGAGAGGGACGTTCGAGTCCTCTCCGGCAGCGTGGATGCACTGAAATTCAACCGTTTCGTTACCGCTGTTGCTGCCCGCTGCTCGCAGCTTCTGAACTACAATGCGCTAGCAGAGGACGCTGACATTGACATCCAAACCTCCAAGGCATGGATCAACATCCTCGAAACGCTGGGGATCATCTTTCTGCTGCACCCGTATTCCAACAACGTTCTCAAGCGCACCATTAAGACGCCTAAGGTCTATTTCTATGATACCGGCCTCGTCTGTTATCTCACACGATGGTCTTCGCCGGAGGTGGCTGAGAGCGGCGCCATGAGCGGCGCTCTGCTGGAAAACTACACCGTGTCGGAGATCATGAAGAGTTATCAGAACGCGGGACTTGAGCCGTATCTCTACTTCTACCGTGACCGTGACGCCAAGGAAATCGACGTCATTTTGGAGGGCGATGGCAAGCTCTGCCCGCTGGAGATCAAGAAAACCGCCACGCCGGACAAGCGTTTAACCCGCGTTTTCAAAGTAATTGATAAATCCCCGCTCCAGATTGGGACTGGTGCTGTCCTTTGTATGGCAGATGTATTCAGTGTCTTTGACAGCAATAATCTGATTGTTCCTATATGGATGATATAAGTCCGTTTTATAGGACAATGCTTTTGCTACAGTAACAGTAAATAATAGTGGCATAGTAAGAACCAAAAACGATGTTGAAGGAGGTGACGATCGTGTGGTGCAAGAATTGTAATATTGAAACTAACGAAAAAGTATGTCCGGTCTGTGGCACTGGAACAGTTGAGGACGTCCCTGTAGAGATTTACTGGTGCAAGGAGTGCGCTACACCGATTATTCATTTATCTTCGGCAGCAGACAAAGGCATATGCCCGATTTGTGGCCAAAAAACTCGATACTTATCCTCTGATCTCAGACCTGTCTTTCCTGAGGAACGGTTACTTCTGGCAATTCTGCTTGATAAAGAGCCGACTTGTTATATGAATTGCTCGGTTTGGGCAGCAAACAGTAGATATTACATCGATGGAAAAGCACTCTCGATTTCCTTGAAAACGTATGCGGAGGCTGATACTGATCGAATTGCGGAACGAGTTACCTCCTTATCGGACTCAATCGACTATAACTTCTTTAACGAGAATGTTGCTTGCTTTGTCAAAGCAAATGAACACAGATTATCGTACCTAAAGGATGAAGCGTATTCCTTTGTGAGGCAAGCAACAGCAAAATATAAGGAAGAGAACATAGTTATTTCCTTTTCCGGCGGCAAAGACTCAACTGTTACAGCCGATGTTGTCACAAAGGCGTTGAGCAATCCGAGCTTAGTTCATATTTTTGGCAATACGACGCTTGAATTCCCTACGACGCTTGAATATGCCAACCGATATCGCGATTCCCATCCGCTAGCAATCTTCCAGATTGCCAAAAATGATGAACAAGTTTTTTATGATGTTTGCGAGGACATTGGCCCTCCAGCGAGAATGATGCGCTGGTGTTGCTCCATGTTCAAAACTGGCCCTATTACTAGGGTAATCAATAGCATGTACCGGAGCCAGCAAATCCTGACCTTTTATGGTATCCGAAAGTCCGAGTCTGTCAGCAGAAGTAAATATAATCGGATTGAAGATGACGCCGAGTCTGTCAAAATCCAGCAACAGACAGTTGCATCGCCGATCTTCTTTTGGAAAGACATCGACATTTGGCTCTATATGTTAGCCGAAGATGTGGATTTCAACTCCGCATATAGACTGGGATATGATCGCGTCGGTTGCTGGTGTTGCCCGAATAACAACCAGCGTGTACAGTTTCTTTCCAGGATCTATATGCCAGACGAGTCCAAAAAATGGCGAGAGTTTCTCATTGGCTTTGCAAAAAAGATCGGCAAACCCGATCCGGAGATTTATGTAGACGACGGGAAATGGAAAGCTCGTCAGGGCGGTAACGGTCTTGCCTCGGCAGGAGATGTAAAGATTCGCTTCACAAACTGCACCACCGAGGATCATGCCAAGATTTATCGCTTGGTGCGTCCATTCGATGACGAACTAGTCGGAATGTTCGTCCCGTTTGGAAAAATTGCCCCAGAGCTTGGTAAGAAGCTCCTTCGGGAAACCATTGTCCTTGAGACTCGGTCTAATGTGCCTATACTGTCAATCCAACCTTTTAATCAAGATGGCTACGATTACGCGGTAAAGGTCAGGACGATGAATGTAGCGGACCATGATGATCTTCAACGGATGGTTGGATACCAAATAAGAAAGTTTAATGCCTGTAGAAAATGTCTCAAATGCGAATCGATCTGTAGACAAGGTGCTATCTCTATTATTGGAGATAACTATTATATTGACCCAGATAAGTGCGTCCACTGTAAAATGTGCATGACTGCTAAGTATCTCGATGGCGGCTGCATGATGGAAAAATATCTGCGGACAAAGTAAAGTTTGGAGGACACAGCAATGCCAATGAAATTTAGGGCTCATGATACATTCTTCATAAGAAAGGGTTGGCTCAGCAAAGGAATGCGCTGTGTCTTCAACAATCCAGTTGTTTTTATTTCCCGTGATGAAAATCCGATGGATGTACTAGGCCTCGGTGCGAACATGGTAAAGGCACTTCGATATTGGCTTCAAGCAGTTGGCCTTACAGAGGAACCGCCTAGAGGGAGAAGGATGCAGCAATTCACCAGGCTTGGTGAAATAATCTATCAGCATGACACCTATATTGAAGAGCTCGGTACGCTTTGCCTTTTGCAGTATTGTCTTGCCTCACAAGAAGATGAGGCCACTGCATGGTATTTCTTCTTCAATGAGTTTTCTATGTCAGAGTTTTCTCGGGAAGATTTCGTTTCTGCATTACAAAAGTACATAAAAATGCGCGACAACGAAACCGACTATGCAATCCGCTCGTTGAATGAAGATTTCCAATGCATAATAAATACATATCTTCCGCGCTATAAATCGAATCCAACTAAGGTATCCCCAGAGAACAATATCGATTGTCCATTTGGTGAGCTTGGATTGGTCGATATTCTCAACAGGAGAAAAAAGACCTATAAAAAGAGCGTTCCTGCTAGTGATATGCTCAATCCCTACGTTATTCTTGCGGTTATCGTAAAAAATGCCGATGGGCGAAGAGAAATCAGCTTGAATGAACTTTTAACAGCACCGAAAAACATCGGGAAAGTATATAATCTCGACTCAATTACAATGCTGGATGTGCTTTACCGTATAGAGAAGCTGGGCTTAATCAAAATCAATCGCACGGCTGGTTTGGATGTGATTACCATACAGGAAGAGCTTGATTTTTATGACTGCGTGGAACGGTTTTATGCATCAATCGATGAGCAGGGTCAGGAGAACGAAAGATGAGAGACATGATTTCTGTCGCATCAGGATTCCAATACTCCGTTAATATAGGGTACGATCTTGGAAGCGACAATAAACTCAAAAGCTTCATACCGACAAAATCTGCGCTTAGTCTGTTGGAGGACATTCTCCTGAGCGTCAATCCGACCTCATCGGATCGCGCAAGGGTTTTGATTGGTGCATATGGCAAGGGCAAGTCTCATATCGTGCTGACAATCCTCTCTATTTTGATGAAGAGGGACTTGACTTTGTTCGAAAAACTGATGCCGAAGATTGAAGAGAATCCGAGGCTTTATCAGCTTATTCAGAATTACTATGAAAGTGAAAACAAGATTCTTCCAGTGGTAATCAGCGGAAGCAATACTAGTCTTACCCAAGCGTTCCTGCTATCTTTGCAGAGGACCCTTTCTGAGCATGACCTTTTGAGCGCCATGCCAGAGACCAACTATAAAGCTGCAATCAGCGTAATCAAACGTTGGCAAAAGGATTTCCCGGAAACCTTTGAAAAATTTCTGAACGAGATCGACGATCCGGTGGAAGTATTTATAGATCGGTTGGGAAACTATGATGTCGCCGCCTATGGAGCTTTTGAACAGGTTTACCCGTCACTTACGGCTGGAAGTGCTTTCAATCCATTTCTTGGATTTGACGTGGTTGAGCTCTATGAGAGCGTGGCAAAAAGCCTCAAGTCCAAGGGCTATACCGGTCTCTATGTTGTCTACGACGAGTTTAGCAAATTCCTTGAGGCCAATATCGTCGATGCCTCGGTCAGTGACACAAAAATGCTTCAGGATTTTGCGGAGAAATGTTGCCGGAGCGGGTCGCTTCAGCTTCACCTGATGCTGATTTCCCATAAGGAAATTTCAAATTATATTGATAAGCTTCCGAAAGAGAAAACTGATGGATGGCGTGGCGTATCAGAACGCTTTAAGCACATCCATATGAACAATAATTTCTCTCAGACCTATGAGATCATATCCTCTGTCATCCAGCATAAGGAGCCGATCTGGGGGACTTTTTGCGATGAACATGCTCGCGATTTTGAGGCGCTGTTTTCACGCTATCAAAAGCATCAGATGTTTATGGATGCGCAGGGCGAGATTGAGACGGCGATTAGAGGATGCTTCCCCCTCCATCCAGTGTCTACCTTTATCCTGCCCCGGCTTTCCGAACGAGTTGCGCAAAATGAGCGTACGCTTTTCACGTTTCTGTCAGCGGAAGGAACGGCCACTCTCGCGGTGTTTTTGGATGAATACGAGGACAACTTTACTCTCGTAACGCCAGATCTCATCTATGACTATTTTGAGCCATTACTAAAAAAAGAAGTATATGCGGGCGATATCCACGACACCTTTGTTCTCACAAGTACGATTCTTAATCAGATTCCCGAGGATACACTTGGTAGTAAGATTATTAAGACGATCTCCTTGATCTATATCCTCGGACAGTTTGAACGTTTGAATCCGACTAAAGAACAAATCATTGGTATCTACTCGGGAACTTATGAATTGAGTGAGATAGAACAGGCTATCTCTGACCTGATTGAAAAGGAGTTCGTAATCTATATTAAGCGGAGCAATGACTATCTCCGTCTTAAGCAGACATCCGGCGTTGATATCCAGCAGAAGATTCACGATCAAATAGAATCCCAATCCGGAAAGATCACCACAAAAGATGTTCTTAATGGCTCGAACTTTGATAACTACATGTATCCAACTCGTTACAATGACGACCATGAGATGACGAGGTTCTTTGCGTTTCAGTTCATTTCTAGCGCGGAGGTCACCGTTGACGTCGATTGGAATCTCAAAAGCGAGTCGATTGATGCTGACGGAATTATCTATGGAATCATCCCGGAAAATGAGACTCAGCTTAAAAAAATCACAAAAATTATAAAAGATACCAGCTTGGGTTACGAAAGATATATATTTGTGCTTCCCAAGCATTATAAGGATGTCGAAGCAGTGGCTCAAGAATATGCTGCCATTGCAAAGTTAAGAGATCACGCTGTTGATGACCCGGTATTGTTTGATGAGTATGAAGTCGTATTTGAGGATTTACAAGAAATCATCAAAGGTTTCATCGGAATGTACACGCATCCGGAGAACTATCGTTCGGTATATATCCATAACGGGAACGAGCTTCATGTATATCGGAAGTCTGGACTGACCGAGGTCATGTCCCAAATCTGCGACGCCGTATATAACATGACTCCGGTCATCAACAATGAGTCTGTCAATAAAAATGACATTACAAGCGTTGCACAGAACAGCCGTAACAAGATCGTAAGTGCCTTGCTTCGAAGCGAGCTCGAGCCGAATCTCGGCCTCTCCGGTACAGGTCAGGAAGTTTCTATTATGCGCAGCACACTTCTGCGTACCGGAATCTGGAGTGAAGACGGAGGTGTTCCTCAGATAAATCTCCATCCCGAAAATGTGAACATGCGCCATATGCTCGAAACAATCGAGGACTTCATTCTTGAAACGCGACAGAACGGGAAAACCAGCTTTGCAGAGCTTTACGAACGCTTAACTTTGCCGGAATACCATATTGGACTCCGCTATGGTCTGATTCCCATTTATGTAGCTGCAGTTATGCACAACTATCGCCAGCAGATTGTGATCAATGATCGTTTCGGGCCAATCCAAACAAGCGCAGATGCACTGATCCAGATTAATAGCGATCCGAGTAGCTTTACATTGGAGTATTTAGATTGGAATCCAGAAAAAGAAAACTACATTGCTCGGTTGTCTGATGCGTTTAGAGACTACGTTGTAGATGCTGAAAGGTCCGGCAACTCCTACGACTATGTGGCAAATGCGATGAGACGCTGGTACATGGCGCTTCCGAAGTATTCCAAAGAAAGCACGAAGCGTCCCACAGGGGAAAAACTCGTTCGGCGGCAGCTTGAGATAATGAAGCTCCTCCGCCAGAACACTAGCAGTTCTGATTTGCTGTTCAAAAAGCTACCGGAGGCAGTTGACTACCATGGAGACTATGCTGATGCCGCCACGGACATTATTGATGCGAAAGGCTTTTTCGACGGCCTGTTGACCGAACTTAAGCAAGAGCTGATTAGAAAAACAAAAGCCGCTTTTCTCCCGGAAAACGACAAGAAAGCTAGCAAGAAAACAACACTCACAGATGCAGCGAAAGATTGGTGTAATAGGCTTGATCCGAAGAGCTTCGAGCAGCTTTTCTCAGATGGGACAGATCGTTTTCTTCAGCATCTGAGAAGCATGACGAATGACGAGGATCTTTTCATCACGCGCCTCGCTAAACTGGCAACTGGTCTTCGTCTTGAAGATTGGGATAATAAAACCGTCAAACAGTATATCGATGCGCTTGCTCGTTTTATGAAAACGGCCAAAGACTTTCACAGTAGCGTTGTCGCCGAAACGATTAACGACACCTCTAGTTATCAGGTGACCTTTGCCGATGAGGAAGGCACCAATACAACGCGGCGCTTCGACAAGGTTGAGGTATCGGCGCGTGGAAAGCTCTTGTTCAATCAGATTACTGCTTCGCTGGAAGCGATGGGCCACTCGATCTCGGAACAGGAAAAAAGACAAATTCTTATGGAAGTGCTAAAGAAGCTCTGCTGAGGGAGGATATGATATACAATGTCTTACTTTGATAATGCAGCAACTACATATCCAAAGCCCGATGCGGTTTATTCTTTCATGGACAGCTTCTATCGCAATCACGGGGGGAGCGTGGGTCGAGGAGGCTACGCCCTGGCCACCACTGCAAAAGGTCTTGTTGATGAGACTAGAAAACTGATTCAAGAGCTAATACATTGCCACGCAAAACAGGTGATCTTCACTCCGACGGCAACAATTGCTCTCAACATGATTATCCAAGGAGCGATTGTCAGCGGTGCCAGAAGCGTTTACATTAGCCCGTTCGAGCACAACGCCGTGACCCGCGTCTTACACCACTTTGAACAGCTTGGCCAGATTACGGTGACCGAACTTACCGTGTCCGAATCGCTCGAATATGACATGGTACGTATACGCTATCAGTTCGACGCCATTCGGCCTGATTTGGTAATCGTGAGTCACGCTAGCAATGTTATTGGGCTTGTTGCTCCTGTCGAGGATATCTTTGCGTTGTCAAAAGAGTATGGCGCTGTAACGCTGGTTGATATGGCACAAACAGCAGGGCTTGTTGATTTGAATGTCGGACTTGAAACTGTTGATTACGCTGTTTTTGCCGGACACAAAACGCTCCTCGGGCCAACCGGAATATCTGGTTTTTTGATGAGTCCTACGGTGAATCTCCCGCCGATACTATATGGCGGGACGGGATTCGACTCTGCCAATCAGAATATGCCAGATAGCCTCCCCGAAAAGTATGAGATGGGTACCTTGAATATTGCTGGAGTGGCCGGCCTGAACGCCTCTCTCAAGTGGATCAAGGGACAGACAATTGAACGGCTATATCAAGAAGAAACAATAAAACGCCAACGCTTACTGGAATTACTGTCGGACTATGATTTCCTCAAAGTAGTGGGAAATGTCGATGGGCGAAAGTATGTTGGCATCGTCTCCTGTTTAATTGATGGACTCAGTAGCGATAGTGCAGGCAGCATTTTCGCGGAGCGAGGTATTTCTGTTCGCACAGGATTACAATGTGCGCCTAAAGCTCACAAGTTTCTTGGAACTTATCCAGCTGGAACAGTTCGGTTGAGCGTGAGTGCCCTAACAGGCGATAAGGACTTTGATGAATTGAAGGACGCGCTTGATGATATTGAAGCAGAGATGTAAAGGTGGGGTAGAATGAGTTTTCGAGATATTGAGTTAAAGCCGGAGTATAGATCGCGGCTTGATAACGTTATCCGTGACTTTTATAACCCGGTTCTGAAACAAGCGGTTACATACAAACGAGCAGTGGGATTCTTCTCGTCTTCGGCACTTCTTTCACTCACAGCGGGCATCTGCGGTCTGGTCGAGAATGGCGGCTCGATCCAAATGATTGCCTCGCCCAGACTATTGCCCGAAGATATTGAGGCTATCAACGACGGGATTCGCCGCCGGGATGAAGTAATCAAAGAAGCGTTACTACGTGAGTTAAGAGAACCGAAAGGTAAGTTTGAAGAGGCACGGCTAAACTTGCTCAGTAATTTGATTGCAGCAGGGCGGTTGGACATAAAAATCGCTTTTCTGGAGGACGACAATACCGTAGGTATGTTCCATGAAAAGCTGGGGTTGATATACGACAGCAATGGCAATATCATCGCATTCTCGGGTTCTATGAATGAGAGCGCCAATGCCTTCACCAGCAATTATGAAGCAATCGACGTCTTCGCTTCATGGACACAGGATGCGGATCGAGTATATAACAAACAGTCTGCATTCAACGCGATGTGGGAGGATTATGAGCCGAGCATCAAGGTGATGGACTTCCCTGATGTAAAGGAAGAGATTCTTCATCGATATAGAGTAAATGATCGCATTGACACTCACCTCGATAATGAGTCCTCCGCGGAGGACATCTTGCCTGCTGAAGAATCAAATACTCCTATCGGTCCAATGGTTCCGGCGTATGTTCATATGCGCCCATATCAGATAGATGCGATTGAAGAATGGGCAAACCGAAATTATGTTGGGATATTCGATATGGCAACCGGTACGGGCAAAACATACACGGCACTAGCCGCTGTATCAAGGCTCTTTGCAGACAAGCATCAGAACCTTGCCGTGATTATTATCTGCCCGTATCAGCATTTGGTTGAGCAGTGGAAAGAAGACATCTTAGCTTTCGGTATGAAACCGATTGTATGCTACTCGGCTTCTACGCAACGCAATTGGAGGGAAAGACTGAAGACCGCAGTGAACAGCTTCAACCTTGGCGTTCAAAATCATTTCTGCATGGTATCAACTAACGCCACATTCTCGGTTGATTATGTGCAAGATCTGATAGCAAGGTTGAGTGGTAATGTTGTCTTGGTTGTGGACGAAGCACACAACTTTGGAGCTGAGAATCTCAGTCAGACGCTGTTGCCGCATATCCCATATCGTTTGGCACTTTCGGCGACGATTGACCGACACGGAGACCCCGAGGGAACTCAAAAGCTATATGATTACTTCGGCGAGAAATGCATTGAATACACCTTAAAAGATGCAATCGAAAACGATATGCTTAGCCCGTACTATTACCATCCGGTTTCCGTATCTTTGAATGAAGAAGAACTCGGCAATTATCTTGACCTTACTAATAAGATCAGAAAAAACGTTCACGCAGATAAAGACGGAAAAGTCAAACTCAGTGAATACGCCAAAATGCTTCTGATTAAGCGGGCTCGCATTGTGGCCGGAGCCACGGAAAAGATTGCTACACTTCGGCATTTGATGGAGGACTACAGAGACGACAATCAGATTCTCGTTTACTGCGGTGCCACCACAATGCACGATGTTGACTACCAAGAAGGTAAGCCGCCAATCGATGAAGCTCGACAGATTGACATTGTGGCAGGGATGCTCGGAAATGATCTTGGTATGCGCGTCACCAAATTCACGTCAGAAGAAAATGCAGAGGAACGCGAACGGATCAAGGCAGACTTCGCCGAAGGAACACATCTTCAGGCGTTAGTCGCAATCCGTTGTTTGGATGAAGGCGTTAATATCCCAAGCATCCGAACTGCCTTTATCATGGCCAGTAGCACAAATCCGAAAGAATATGTACAGCGCCGAGGTAGAGTGCTAAGAAAGTTTCCCGGCAAACGTCATGCAGTAATCTTTGATTTCATCACATTGCCGGTGCCACTGAGGGATGTGGGAGATTACGATTCGGATGTAATAGATAGCGTGAAGTCTATAGTATGCCCTTTGCAGAAGAGCGGCGATTGTTTTATGTGGCGATGACACGGACAAAAAACAGGGTATATATCGCGGCACCTAAAACGAAACCATCCAGATTTCTTGTAGAACTCATTAAGGATTTCAATATTCCACATGATGATGAGCTCAATATGCAAGTAGTGAACCTATTTAACTTGCGTTGTCCTGTATGCGGTTTTCCTCTAAAGTACGAGTTTAATAAAAACTATGGCCTGAATCTCTGGATATGCACAAACGAGGCAGAACTTTGCGACTTCATGACCAATGACAGGACGCATATGCATGACATTTTGAAATGTCCTAAATGTACAGATGGTTATTTAATCGTCAAAAAGAATCCGAAGAATGGTGACATATTCTATGGTTGCACCAACTATCTTAACGAAGAAAAGAAGTGCACCTATATGGTGCCGTTAGAGAGCGGACATATGAAGGATGATTAATAAGGAGAATGCATATATGGAGCCAAATGATAAGATCCAGCTTTTTGAAAACCAACGCATTCGCACGGCGTGGGATGAAGAAAAGGAAGAATGGTACTTCTCCATTGTCGATGTGGTTGGCGTATTGACGGACAGCGTTGATCCCATGGCGTATTGGCGCAAACTTAAACAACGGTTGAAGGCCGAGGGCAATGAAACCGTGACAAATTGTCACGGTTTGAAAATGACGGCTCATGATGGCAAGAAACGCCTGACCGATGTGGCCGATACCGAGCAGCTCCTCCGTATCATCCAGTCCATCCCGTCACCAAAGGCGGAGCCGTTCAAACTCTGGCTGGCACAGGTCGGCCGGGAGCGCATTGAGGAAACCATCGATCCGGAGTTGACCATCGAGCGGGCATTGGAAACCTACCTCAAGAAAGGCTACACCCGCGAATGGATCAACCAGCGGCTGCAAGCCATCCAAGTTCGCAAAGAATTGACCGATGAATGGGATGCCCGCGGCGTGCAGAAGGGCGTGGAATACGCCATCCTCACCGATGAGATCTCCCGTGCATGGTCGGGGATGTCCACCCGGCAGTACAAAAACCTAAAAGGCTTGAAAAAGGGAAACCTCCGCGACAACATGACCACGCTGGAGTTGGTGCTGAATATGCTGGCAGAGGCCACCACCACGGAAATTTCCAAGCAGAAGGCACCGGCGACCCTTTCGGAGAACATCGACGTGGCCCGTGCCGGTGGCAAGGTGGCCGGTGACGCACGGAAGGCCATTGAGACGCAGACCGGCGTTCCTGTCATCACTTCCAAGAACGCCGCGCAGCTCAGTGAAGTGGTTACAAATCTGCTGGAAGATGCGGGAAATAAAGAAAAATAGCATTCACAAGATGACCAAAACTTGTATATGACAGCAGTAATAATAGGAGAAAATGCAAACAAACAAACAGAATATAAGGCTACAAAAAATACAAAAGTGTATCAAATAGAAGATAGCAGTAATTACAATTTTGACCAATTAAATACTCAAATTTCAGAATACATATATTCAACAGTAAAAAAAGAAATAAATAATGTTGTAGTAGATGGTTTATTTACAGAACAAGCAAAAGAACTATTTAACATGGAAATAAGCTCACAACCTAATTTAGGAACAGCAGCATTTATAGGTAGTAAACAAGGATATAAATTAACAATTCCTCAAATTACAACTAATAAAGTAAGTTTTAGAATTAAATTCACATTGAATAATGAAATAGATAGAACATATATAAACCAAACAGTGAAAATTATAAATAGTGCAACTATAAATTATGACGATAAAAGACAAGAAAGTAAAACATTAACAAATAATGAAAAATCACCAAGTATAAGCTTTTTAGAAAGATATACACTAGAGATAACAACTATAAATAAAGAATTTCAAGAAATTTTAGTTAGTGATGTAAATTGTACAGTTGTACAAAAAAATGAAACTGGAGACATAATACAAACTTTCGAAAATTTAAGAACAGATTCAAACGGAAAAATTACAATAGATACATTAACATATGTACCAAAAAGCTCTTTTGAAGTACAATTTAATTCAACACCAGGACCATATGAAGATAAAGATAATGAAAACTTAAGTATTAATAAAGATTTAACCTCAGGAATTATTACAGTAACAACTTCAAGTTTAGAGGCAAAAGATGGAGAAAGTGTAGAAGTAGATAATTACAATAAAATAATAAAAGCAAAATTTACTATAGCACCAAAAGTAATAGTATTTAATATAAATAAAATAGATGAAAAATCTGGAGCAACTTTGCAAGGGGCAAAATATGTACTTTCTCAACCACAAACAAAAGATATTCCTGCAAACTCAAAAGTTTCTGGAACAACAAATGCTTCTGGAAATCTAAAATTATCTGCAGAAGTAGCAGGAATTTTACAATCAACTAAAGGTTCAGATGGCAGATGGTATACATATTATTATACATATGTACTAAACGAAGAAACAGTACCAACAGGATATATAGAGCAAAACACTCAAACAGTAGTAAAGATACACTTTACACCAGATGGAAAGATTGGAAATGTATATATAGCTGGAAATAGCTCAAATGCAAAAATAAAATCTGTAGAAAACGACATAATTAATCTAGATTTAACAAACAAAATGAAATTTTATACATTAAACATAAACGCTATAGATAAAGAATATAATAAAATTCCTGTTGTAGGAGCAGAATTTGAAGTATATGGTTATGATAAAAATAACTCACAAGTTTTATATGAAAGTGGCACAACAGATTCAAAGGGAAATTTATCAATAGAAATAAATAAATCTGGAGAAGTGAAATATTTAATAAAACAAAAGAAAGAACATGCAGCATATGAAAATGCAGGGGACTATACATATACATTAAATAGAGATTTTGAAACAAATGAATTAACTATGGTAACTAAAGACGATGGTATAGAATTAGACAACGATAAAAAAGTAGTAACAGCAACAATACCATTACAACCAAAGAAGTTTAACTTAAAAATAAACAAAAAAGACTTAGATGAGAATATTCCTGTAGAGGGAGTTGAACTAAAATTAACACAACCAGGTATACGAGATATACTAACTCAAACAACTGGTAGCGACGGAATAATAAATTACAATGCAAATGTAGTATGCAATGCAGATGGAGGACAAGCAACATATTATTTAACAGAAACTAAAAAGGCAAATGGATACAAACAAATAAATGGAGACATTCCTGTAACTATTACCTTTGATGAACATGGAAATATTACAAATATAAGTGAAGATTCAGATTATATAGAAAATGTAAAAACAGAAAACAAAAAAGCAGAAATGGATTTATTAAATGAACAACAAGAATACACAATAGAGATTTATGCAAAACATAAAAATTACAAACAAGTTCCTGTAAAAGGCGCTAAATTCCAGATAACAGGTAATACAGATTTAAATGGAACAGAATTTTACAAAAGCGGAATATTAGAAACAAATCAAGAAGGAAAAGCAATATCTTATATAATAAAAAGATCTGGAGATTTAAAATACACAATTACAGGAATACAAGTACCACGAGGCTACAAAGTACCAGGAAGTCAAACAATAAAAGTAAATAAAAATCTACAAACAGAAAACTTAACATTATTAGAAAATAATAATAAAAACTTATCTGTTGAGATAGATAATATAAATAAAATAATAAAAGCTACTGTATATGTAGAACCAGATACATTTACAGTGAAAATAAACAAAAAAGATGTAGGACTTTCAAATACATTAATTGGAAATGCAGAGTTTACTGCTAAACAACCAGACCTAACATATACTAACGAAAATGGTACAGAACAAACAATACAAAGAAATAATGTTATAGAAAAAACAGTAGATAATGAAGTATTAGAAATGCAATTAGAAAATCCAATTATAAATGAAATAGAACAAAGAACATTTGAATATACATTAACCGAAACAAAAGTACCACAAGGTTATGAAAATACAGAATTTTCATTAAACTTTAATTTGACATTCAATGATGATGGAAGCTTAAATTCAATAAATAATATAGAAGAAAATTCAAAAGCTATTGTTAAAGGAGAAGTAACAGAAAGTAAGGACGATTTAACAATAGAGCAAGAAAATTATTTAAAAGAAAGCCAAATAGAAGATAATAAATTAAATTTAACTATTGCAAATAAACAAAAAGGTGCAATTCTAAAAATTCAAGCATTAAATAAAAAATATGCAGGATATAGAATTGGAGTAGATGGAATAACAATACAAGTTGTAGGAAAAGATTCCACTGGAAAAGAATTTTATAATAAAAACTTAATTACAAACGAAAATGGAGAAATACAATTATCTGGTATTTCACAAACAGGTGATTTTACATTAGAACTAACAGTAATAAAAGGGAAAGCAGGCTATTTAGCAGGTGCAACAAAAACAATAAGCTTACATAGAGATGTTTTAACAACAAAATTAAGTTTAACAAAGCAAGATTCAGATACACAAATAAACGATGATAATAAAATAATAGATAGTAAAATATATGTAGATGTTCAAACATATAATTTAGAAATTACTAAATACGAAAAATTATATGGTAATACATTAATAGAAAATGCAACATTTATTGTTGAACAACCAGATATAAAAATTTATAAAAGGGAAAAAGTAACAGGAACAACAGTAAAAGGAGAAAAACTAGTAATTTGTCCAGAAGTTGCAGGAGAAGGAACATATGAATATAAAGTTCAAGAAGCAAGTCAAAGTGGATATATAAATCAAAACATTAATACAACATTAAAAATTACATTTGATAAAGATGGAAATATAACAAATGTAGAAAAAGGAACAGATGAAACAACCGTAGAAAATAGCAATGTACTAACATTAGGAACAAGTACTAAAAATACAATTCCATTAACAGTTACTAATGAACAAATGCCATATAAAATACAAATAAATGCGGTAGATTCAAAATACAAAAATGTACCTGTTAAAAATGTAAAAATAAATATAACAGGAAAAGCAAATAACAGTGAAATATATAGTGCAGAAGAAACAACAGATGAAAAAGGATTTATAGAATCTGATGATTTAATACAAAGAGGAGATGTAGATTACACATTAGAACAAATTAGTGTACCAACTGGATATGAAAAAGGCGACGCTCAAACAATAAAAATAAATAAAAATTGGGATACAACTAAAATAACATTAAGAGAAAATGCGCAAAATGTACAAATAGATGATTCAAATAAAATAATTAAAGTAACACTATACATTGAGCCTCAAACATTTAATATTAATCTAAATAAAGTAGATAAGTTGGACAATAATATAAAAGTTAAAAACGCAAAATTTATATTACATCAACCAAGTTTTGAAAATGGATATGCAAGAAACGAATACACACAAATAACAAAAAATAATGAAGAAGTAGTATTTACAGGAGAGGTTGCAGGAGAAGGAACATATAAATATACATTAGAAGAAAAAGAAGTTCCTTATGGATATATAGCACTTTCTAAGGAAACAAGTTTATTAATAACATTTAACTCAGATGGTGTGGTAACAAAAGTTGAACAAGAAAAAGACAATGAATATGTACATATTGGAGAAATTAATAAGAAAAATGTAATACCAGTACAAATATCTAACGAAAAGAAAGTACATTCATTAAGAATAACTGCAATGAACGAAGAATATCATCAAGCAAAAGCAGAAGGTGTTCATGTAAAAATAATAAGAAAAGATTCAAGTGGAAACCAAGTATCTCTAGGAACAGATGAAAACGGTGAGCCTATTATGGAAAAAACAGGTATAACTCAGGCAGATGGAACAGTGCTATTTACAGACCTAGAAGGTAGTGGAGACTTTAGTTATGAAATAACACAAGAAGAGCCAAGACCAGCAGCATTTTACTTGGGAGATAGCAAAACAATTAATATTCATATTGATGATGCAACAAATGAAATTACAAATGTAGATAACAATACAAGTATAAATAATAATATAAGACAAATATCTACAGAAATTTATTTACCACCAAAGAAATTTACAGTTACATTAAATAAAATAGATTATGATAATAAAAACTTAATTGGTGGAGCTACAATTATTTACAATGAAAGTAAATGGAGTAGAAGACTACAAGGAGAAACTGTTAATGATAATAAATATGTAATTTCTGGTTATGTTTCAGGCGAAGGTGAATACGAATACGATTTAGATGAAGGATATTACTATTATAATCAACCTATAGGAAGAGGAATTCCAAATGGATATAAAAATTACTTGAATAATCATGTGTTAAATATTACATTTGATGAAGAAGGAAATATTACAAATGCAGAAATTAAAAGTTCAAGATGGTTTAAAGTATATTGGAATAACGAAGAAAAACATACATACACAATAGATTATCCAGATTTAAAATATCATAAATTTAATATATTAAATCAAGATTCTGAAAATATTGAATTAGAACTTACAAATGTAAAAAAACAATTTGTATTAAATATGAATGCATATAGTGGAAAATACACAAATGATAAATTATCAGATTTGAATTTTAAAATAATAGCAAAAAATTCAAATGGAGAAATTATATATAATGATACAAAAACAACAGATTCAAATGGAAATATAAATATAGCAGATGAAGACTATTTTAGAGTTACAGGAGAAATAACATTTGAAATAAAATGTTTAAATACACCAAAACAATTTAAAGAAATGCAAGATATTACTGTAGTTGTAAATAGAGATCAGCATCCAGACCAAACAATAACAGTAGATCAAGTTAAAACATCTTCAAACGTTAAAGCAAGCACAGAGGCAATTAGAGATCCGCATAACGTAAGTGACTTTACTTATAATGTTAATGTAGATATACCATTTGTGCAAAAAACAATAAAGATGGATTTAAATAAAATAAGTTCAAGTAGTGACAAAATAAATCTACAAGGAGCAACATTTACCCTAACACAACCAGATGGAAAACATACTGAGCAAGAAACAACAAATGAAGAAGGTAAAACAGAATTTTCAGCAGATGTTTATGGTGAAGAAAAAGAATATTTATATTACTTAGTAGAAAATTCAGCACCATCAGGATATGTAGCACAAAAAGATCCAATACCAGTATATGTAAAAATGAATGATGAAACAGTTATATCTGCAAGAACAGGAAATGATAATCCTTTAAATAAAGTAGCAACTAAAGATAATAGTGTAAACTTAAAAATTGCAAATGACCCAATAGGTTCTTTATTCAACTTTAGATTAATTGAAAGATATGAAAATAAAGGAGTTGAAGGTTCAAAATACAATATTACAATAAATTCTATAAATGGAGAAAAATTAGATGTTACAGATTATACAGATGAAAATGGTAATATAGATGTAACAAAAATCCATAACGATCCACCTGCATCTGATATGTTGTATTTTTTGTCTGTATTGTAAATGTCCTGTCTAATTTACTGTAAACAATTCCCATTTTCCAGTCTCCTTTTTGTGTCTTTTATCCGATTTGTATTTTCTTTATTTTACAGCTCCATTTACCACACCGTTCAGGATATGCTTCTGACAGATCAGATAGAAAATCAGTATCGGCAGAAGTGCCAACAGGTAAGAGGCAAATGCCAGGTTATAGTTCGTTCCAAACTGTGTCTGGAAATTAAGCTGTGCCAGCGGCAGTGTATTCTTTCCTGTGCCTGACATAATAACCAACGGTGTCATAACGTCATTCCATGTTCCAAGTGCTGTCAGAACCGCAACCGTTGCATGCATTGGTTTCATGATCGGGAAAACAATCTTCCAATATGTTTTCCATGTACTCGCACCATCCACACAGGCTGCTTCTTCCAATGCAATCGGGATATTTGTCAAATATCCTGAATAAAGCAATACATTCATAGGCATATAAAATACAACGTACAGAATAATAACTCCTGCTCTGTTTGCCAGTCCCATCTGCGCCGTCTGTTTTACAACAG
>OHAQ01000925.1_pt1 | contig 23389 bp, 10 predicted proteins | sample 1577111 | NCBI WGS metagenome assembly OHAQ01 (sample SAMEA3541549, study PRJEB24748) | human gut metagenome | biome: human gut; feature: human-associated habitat; material: faeces | place: China | collected 2012 | reverse complement strand
CCATGTATACATTCACCGATCCTCGCCTGCAAAAAAAACACCCTTGGCTGTAGGCAAAGAGGTTCTCTGTGGCGTAGTTGCTTTTCATATTTACCACATGAATGTTCTGGCGCAGGCAAAAATAGCCTGCAGTGGCAGTGATTGCTATTAAAAAGAGAGTCACTACGGTATATAAAATCAGTAATCTTATTCTATTCATAGCTTTTTTTTAGTTTTTCTTTTTTCCGTTTCCTGTTATGTAATTCTTGAAATGCTTGGAGTTGACAACTGCCTGTACACAGCCTTTCTGCAAGTCCTGCTTGGCCTTTCCGTTACCTTTGATGTTATCCATAAACATATAGATGACATAGAATTTGGCGGTCCTTCTCTGCTCCTTGTTGGCGGTCTGCAAATCGGTGTCCGAGATGATAACAGCCAATAAACCGGTTTCTTCGTTGATGGAACTATCGTTAATGGTACCGGTCTTGGCATACATGAAGACGTTTCTGTTTTCATCATGCAGCTGCTTCTTTATGCCTTTTAAGTATGTAGCTGTTCCGTAGTCTATGACGGATGCCATTCCTTTGAAGAGGTTGTTTCCCAAGAAACTGGTATATTTGTCTTCGCTGCCCCAAGAGTCATCTATGGAGAAGTCGGTGACTTCATTGTGATATTCCGGATTCACGGTCAGGTGGAAGCTTGTATTCATGGACGCCAGCTTTCCGAACATTTCGGCCATCTTCAGAGGAGTAATGTCCATAAAACGTCTCATACCTAAGGTAACTCCTCTGATGGCTGATGCGTAATTAACTTCGGTGGGATTCTTTCGAAGCTCAAAATCTATAAATGATGGTTCCGGAGCAGTCCACGACTCATTCTGTACGAGTGAGATTTCATAATCCTGTGCATACCTGCGCAAGTCTGCATCTAGTCCGTTGGTGGCGGATTTACGGTAACTTAATATGTTGGAATTCTTGCTTGATGCAAATAAAGACCGTGCAGGCATAGTGAAGTTCTGTTCAAACTGCTGCGCTATCAGGGGATTCTTTTCCTTGGTCGGTTCCAATATCTGATTGAACTTGCTCCTGCGATGATTTACTTCGACAACCGGGAAACTTTCTTTCTTTATATTGTGGGCGACAGTAAATAGAGTGTTGTCTGCACCGTCTGCCCTGCCCACCTGGCAGAATTCCTTGTTGAATCGTGATGCATCGAACGAGCCTATATAGACCATTACGGAATTGAAGAAGTTACTTGAGCGGTAGATATACTTCTCGATATTGAAGGCCTCACCGGGACCCGGTTCATCCGAAGGCAACGACCTCCATCCGGTTTTCATCCCCAAGGTTTTTCCTGCATAATGGGTTGCATTGTTGTGGGGGGCTTCCATACCTACCAGGCGGAAACCTTCCCAACCTATATTGTAGCCGGAGGTCACAGCGGCAAATGTCATAGGTTTCAATGAAGACCCCGGACCGAAGCGTAGCGGAAAGAGATTCAGATTGCCGAACAAGTCGCGCTCTTCACCTCCCAATGCCAGCATGTTCAGTTTCTCTGCCCATTGGCTATATGATATTTCATCATTGGGATCTAGGCGCAGTTGGGGATTATCCTTAAAATCTACCATTGCCTTTATATGTCCGTCTGCATTGGCAACGATGACACTCATGTCTGCCTCTTTTTTTAGGTTATCCATAATGGCATATAACTCCTGGCTCAATCGCATATCCAATGTGGTTTGGTAAGACTCTATCTTTAGCTTTTGCTCCGGGGTGTCTTGTGCTGTCTGTTTCTGTTTTCTGGTATATACTTTGCTGACAAAGTCCGAATAGGGCTTGGCCCAATAGAAACCGTACTTTTGCGGATAGATAAAGGTGTGGTGTCCGTTCAGCCATATATTTTTTGCCACATATTCTTTGGTTTCAAACAGAAGCTGATGGTTACCCAGCTTGTCGCCCGGCAATACACGCATTACGCTATAGTTTCCGTCGCCTTCGTAAACATCATAGTTGTTCTGATAATAGCTGGTCAGTTGCATCTTCCTACCGGGGGTTGCAGTAAGAATCACAATGGGCGTCTGCTGTGATTGCGGAGTCCATGTGGTTGGTATCTGCCATAGCTTTCCTCCTTCAATAGGTATATCTATCTCTCCAAAGTCTGCTTTGCATACCTCCACTTGTTTCTTGCTATCAAGAAATACCGTTTCGTTGTGGTAGGCGGATGCGGCGGTAAGGTCTCCCTTCCAATAGTTACGGCTGTCGATGGGGTTGTCGTGCATATAGTAGTTTCTATGCAGAGCAAGTTCCAGCATACCTGTATTGCGGTTGGTACGCATGAATATAATATTGGAATATACATTGTTTTTGCAATACGAGTTCAGGAAAGCATATATCAGACCCTTGCCGAACTTGGTAAGCGCATACTTCCGGTTGATGCTGTCGTTGTCCAGTCTGTCCCGCAGTTTGTATGCTTTGTCAAAGTCGTAGAAGAAAGTGGAAACGTCTCCGTCACGAATCAGATTCCGGGCATATTCTTTGGCCATGGGCGAGATTCTGCTGGCACCGGAGCGCTGCTGGTACATTAAGAACAGGCGGTTGATGAATTCCAATTCATTCTTTTCCACATCCGAGAGCGGATTCTTCTGCGAATTATAGCTCATTCGCAGATAGGTGGCATTATCCTGAAGGTAAGTCTCCATCTTAATATTGCTGCTTCTCCATATCCTCTTGTACTGGGCAATGTGATTATTCAGCCTGTCGTTCTTTAGCAGGTAGACAGTGCCTGTGTTCGTCGGCATATCCTGCGTGATGCAGATGTTAAGTGAATCAATGGCATCTGTGTTTATTGTGGAAAGCACTTCCTGGATGGAGGTACCTATGCCTGTCTGATTGGCTACATCCTGGATTTCCTCCAAGTCTGCAACTTTTGTGATGTTAGACTCGAATGCCTTAAAGAAACTTATACATGCAGGACTCTTTCCACCTCCCTTTACAATGCTGTTTGCATATTTCTTGTTATAAGATTCATCCTGGCTGATTTGGTATTCGTTTAACCATTCATTTACAAGTTCCAGAGTCGGCTCGTTCATAGATAAATCAATGTTATAGGTCGAATCTGATTTTACCAGTCTGAAACGCGCTATAGCCAATACTCCGACCAAAATTATCAGAAAGATGGTGTAATGCTTTCCTATTCTTGCAGAAAACATATTGAATCTGACTTGACCTTCATTGTATTTGGCATCAGCTTTCTCCGGCTTCATGTCTTGTGACTCAGGGAATATGGACGCGATAACCATGCCTACCAGAAGCATGATATATACCAAAGAGAAATTACTTTGTATGGATATCATAGGGAAATCCTGCCCAAAGAATATGAACTGGTTCGTTACGGACATCCAAATAAAGATGCACTGAATGCATAAAAGGAGAATTATGCTGACTGCTATATTCCTGTTTATCGTCTTTTTCTTTTGTATGGGGTTAGTGTAAGTAAAGAAGAATAACAGGAAAAATAGTGCCATTATCCCCCAGAAGAATAGCTCTGAATGTTCTGCAATGCCAAAGCGTATGAGAGTAAGGTCTGTCATTTGTGCTCCCCATAATGCACCCAATTTGCTATGGGGGAGCATCTTGAAACGACTTTCGGACAGGTCGTTGGCATTGTCAAGGAAATAGTCGATAATCCATTTGTTTTCGGAAGCCTGCAAAAAACGGTTTATCTTGTTTTCGTTGTCCATGCTTTCTTCTTGCATGATGCTGTTCCAGTCTTTCACCAACACCATGGAGCGATACCGCATGTGCAGCATTGAACTGTCATCGATAAAAATCTTATAGCAGCCGAGTCCTGAAATAACAATCGTGAAAGCTATAACACCTATCCTCCAGTTGCGGTTGAACTTCAAGTTCTGAACCTTACAGCAGGCGTTGACCCAAAAATAAATGATTCCCGTAATGAGTACTGTGAAAAGAATGGCTCCTAAATAGGTCATCGTCAATATGTGTGGAGCCAGGATGCAAGCCAGCACAAAGACTACGCCAATAATGATGTATATGATGTTGAATTTGACCAGACGTTGCCTCTTAATATCTTTCAGTGTCTTCTGCAACCTGTCTTTCTCATTTGTATCCCCGGAATCTGATAATTCTTTAATCCTTTCCTCTAAGATGACTTGCTTCTCCAATAACTTGCGGTAGAAGTTGCCATATATAGGAACCTCATTCGCTTCTATGCATGCCCACTGATAATCACGGAACAGGAAAATGGTGCGCAATAGGACGAAGAATATGAACATTATGGCGTATCCGGAGTCGAATAGCAAGACTGGACCTAAGAAAATGAGGTAATTGAAGAAATGCCATAATGTTAGATTATAGTTGGCAAAACTATGTCGTGGCAATTCTCCATTATAGGATTTTTTGTAAAGTTCGGCAATAAGGTATTCTATAATGAAGAACAGAAGTAATGGAAGGGCTATCAGGAAATACCGAATATAGCCTCCAAAGAAAAAGTGTCCGATGAACGCTGATGAAAGACATATAACCCAGCATATTAGTATGAGCTGTTGCAATGTCAACTTTCGGGGATAAAGCTTTTGGCAAGCTTTGTTGATGCCCCGTGATAACCGGGATTGGGTATAATTCTTCAGATAATACCCTATCTTATATACAATAATAACTAACTGGAAGCAAGGAATGGCCCACCACCAAGGCTTATAATTAATAATGTTGTTCCACTCAAAACTAGATACTCCTTCGAGGGGAGGGAACACAGATACCCGCCAGTTAAAAAAGAAGCGTACGGTAAATAACACGATTATTATAGTCCATAAGGATAACTCGGCATAAGGGGTATTATGCCGGTGGGATATTTTTCCGTGCTGTATATTGTATGGAGTAATTAGCAGTGAAAAACAGGCTAATGTGCAGATTATGAATAAGTAAATGAAGTACACTTCTGGCTGGAACGGAGTTGTCTCCCGGAAGTTGGTGACTTTAAACATCCAGCTAACGCCACTTTTCTCATTATCGGCCTTTAACAGGTAAACACCTTTTTCTGTCTCTGAGGGGATAAAACGGTTGCTCCACCTGACTACTAAAGAGTCCTCAGTATATCCGGAGTTGTAGGATAAAGACCCTCCTATATGGTTGATGTTACTTTGCTTATGTAAAATATCAAATAGATAATTATTGGATAATTTAAGGTCAACAATATGATTCTTGTCACTGGTGATATAGAATGTCATATCCTTTCCGCAAGGCTCGTCGCTCTTTAAGGGCTTATAATAAGGTAGGGAAAAATGTATCTGTTTGCTATGGGGTAGGACTTTCATTCTCGGAGTGACATATTTGCCGAAAGCATCTACATAGAAATATGAACTCGGAGATAATTGAATACTGCCTTCTGTCTCTTGATAATCAGCCAGACGATATTTTTTGTTATTGTCATTCTCAAAATCAAGAGAGTTATCATTTTGGTAAACTTGTGTGTATAATCCCAAATAGAAAGGTTGCGAACGACAGTCTTTAGGACTTTCGCTACGTATATAATGCTCACGTACGAGTGTTATGCCGTCGACAGAGAATCTGAGTCCTTGGGCTATCTTTACGGGTATCATGTCACGGAGTGCATAACCGCGTTGCAGGTCTTTATCTACAAGACTTGTGTCGATTATTGCTTCTTCGTTTCCATCTATTTCACTTAATGTAAATATGTATAATATCTCCTTCTTTTTCTTTTCAGTGCCCTTAAAAGGGAGAACAGAACAGATTAAATCCCACACATTCTTCTCATTGTACTCGATACGCATAGATAGCTTTTGGTGTTCTGCATTGCTTATCAGCGAGAACTGTGAATGGAACGAGGGCATATTGTTTGCATTGCCAAGATAATATTCCTGCGTGCCGGGAGTACTGACATAAATAGGACGGGAAAAACCTTTGTATTGTAATGTGGAACAACTGTCGGACTGGAAACATAGGTTTAGCTTCCCGGGAGTGATTTCCTCATCAAACAAAGCCGTACTGTCATTGGTAACCAACATTACTTGAGAATCGTTAATCTGGAACCCATTCAAGCCTAAAGCATGATGATCCACGTTCTTGTATATCTGGTCGTCTGCATAGAAATATCTGGAAGCAGTCCAGAAAGAAAATATGGTTATTATAATTAGAAATACTGCACTCTGAAAACGTATATCGATTCCAAACTTTTCCAGCAAACCATACGGATGGTTGCGTTTATTTAAAAGAAACGTAGTTAGCGAAACGATTACAACGGCAAACAGGAAGATAAAACTTCCGGGATGCCCCCAGATAATCAAGGCAATAATTATGCACAAGAAAGCGAAACTTCTCAGTGTATTCATAATCTGTAAATTCAAAATTTATATCCTAAAATAAAGACCTCCAATTGCTTGACGCCTATATTGGTTAAGAGTTGTTTTATCCCTCTGACATCTTTGGGGCATTTGTAGGGATTACCCGATACGGAGGGTACCTCGTTGAAAGTCGCATCCGACGTTTGCATCTGGTTCTTGACGAGGTTAATGTTATAGGTATATCGGTTCAGATAATTGAGATCCCTGGCATACCAACTCAGAAAGTCGTGGAGTGGTAATGCCAGTTCAAAAACAGCCTGTTGTATGTCAACCTGATTTTGAGGGCTGATAATATCTTCACACTCCGCAAGTTTGTCATTCAGCCTTTTCCATTGAGTGTTGTACAAAGCCGACAAGAATTGGTTTGCTGTTGTGAGCCGTTCTATTTTTTGTTCGACCCGGAGCAGCGATTGTTCGTTTACCGGGGATAAGTTTAAGTTAAGGAGAAATGAAATTATCTTCCCGAAGTCTTCGTTTATGGAGCTGTCGGACTGAATATCCGGGAAACTCTTGAATTTCTGGAGATTCTTTCTTATCACTTCAAATTCGGATAACTGCAAGTTTTGTTGCTGCATTTCTTTCCGGATATTTTCCATTGCATCTGCCATGCACTCTTTTTCGTAGAGAACGGATTGCACCTGCCGTTTGGACTTCTGGTACATGGCAAATAGTTTGGATACCAGAATAAGATTGCTGACGATGGCCAGCAGTCCCAAAACCACAAACAGAATTATGAGTGGAGAAGATTCCCATTCAATCAAGAACACAGTGACACTGATAGCTGCTAAAGTTGCAGCAATAGTCAAAAAAGCAACACCTTTTGTATTCATAATATAATTCCTCCTCTTACTATTTTATTTATACGTCATCCTCTATATCTGCAGGGGGGATTCCCTTGCCATTGTCTTGACTGGAACTATTCGTCTTCATATCATTATCTTCTGAAGGTTTTGCTGCAGCAACGGACGTTTCTTCACTTCCTTTTAGGACACTGATTTCTCCTTCATTATCGGCGGTGACGTAAGGAAACTGAGTTTCGAACACTAAATTATCTTGCAATTCTGCTCCTGCAGGTTCAAAATAGAAACAGCCGTCATTGCTGCGGGCAACGAATCTTTCTCCGTCGAAGAATACATTCAGAGATACGGCTTCCTCATTTTTTATATTTGTGTACCTGGGTATTTTAATGATATAGTATTTCCCTCCTATCAGATAGCGGCTGTTAGGTGTTAAGAGCGTCTTACTGCATAGCTCGTCATTGTATGTAATCTCGCGGTCTTCCGTAATCTCCTTTGGTTCTTTCTGTATTGTTGGTGTATAAACCTCACTTATGCTGTCAGATTCAGAATCCGGGTTCTCAGAATCTCCTCTGATTCCCTTATAAATCTCGAAAATGCGTTTGAACTTGGAAGTGGGTTTATGGCCTTTGGTCTCATCTTGGTCATCCATTTCATTAGTCCCGTTCTTCAGTTCATATTTAGTGGGCCAACCCACCATATCCATATTGCCGTCGTAGATTAACGAGGTATTCAGCGGACCAAACAGACAGAAGTTTTTCACCGTGCCGACACTAACGTTCTTCTTGGTCAGGATTGTACATTTCTCCGAGAATTTACGTCTGATCATTTCCTCGATTTGGGTACGCAATTCGGGAAACAGCATACCACGTCCGGCCAATATCACATAATCGATGGATAAATTGGCCCGATCATTCCATGAATCAATTTCTTTTTCAAATTTGGTGGTGATGGCATTTACCGCATTGGCAATATAGCCATAGTCATCACCCAAGATACTTTTCTTCTTTTCACAGTAGGCAAATGCTTCGACAATGGTGGACAGTTTTATCTCATCTAAATTGGCATTTTTAGGCTCCGACGACATGAATGCCCGCCAATTCTTTTCAGAATTTGTGGCATGAACAGACGTATGGATCTTCTTGTATTTCTCTATAATATGTATTAATAGCGACAGATAATTCCTGTCTTCTTTCTTGTCGGGGTCTGTGATTTGTCTTGTATATTCCTCTACTCTTTGCTTTATCTGGAGGTCTGTGGCATTAGGTTGATATACTTGAAACAAGTGTGCCAATAAATTGGCATATAACGCGAAAGAGATAACGTTTCCTGCACCGATAAAACCGGATCTGTATTTCTCTTCTATCAACCAGTGGAAGCCTTTCTGCCGTGTTTGTACTACGGAGAAATCGGTGGTACCCTTGCCGACGTCAATCGTCAGGATATTCTTGTTTTCCCCAATTGTATTGATTAAGATGTCTTGATGTTGCGTCATCATGCCAAGGAAAGAGGCGTCGCTCTCCGAGAATGTGGAAATCTCACATCCTATAATTGATTTGTATTTCTCCTCTGCCAGAAGTTTGGTTATGTCGCAACGCAAGTCTTTCAGCATTTTGGTAACTACCTCTTGGGTATATGAATTGGGCACAAGTACAATTAGGTTGATTGCTCTATGAGTGGTGTATTCTTTTTCATCATCGTAAGAGTCCTCTTCTTCATCGTCAAGGATGTTTGAGACTGTGTCCAGTATCATTCGGATGAAGAAGTTCATAATGACCCTCCTGTAATGCGACAAGTGGTCGTTTACCGTTTGGCCACTGTTAATCATAGGTAACACAACTCCTCCATATTGCGCTACTTTAAGGTTGGGCATAACAAAATAGTTATTCTTTTCGAATACAGGAATATCCTCTCCCTTGTTGAAGAATATAAAGTTCTGGTTCGTAGGCTCATCCGTGCGTCTCCTGAAGTCTTCTTTCAAGAGAGTGCCGGGAGCATAATAGATTGATTTATAGAGTCTGTTCAGGCGGTCGCTATCGTCATGCTGAATGATTTCGGAATCATCGATTTCTTCTGATTCTTTGTTGCTTTTACTCATTTGCTCCCTATATTGCTTGCGTAAATCCTCGCTGATAATATTTGTCTCACCCTGTTCAACTTCAGATGCCTTCTTCAGCAATTCTTTTCCATATGAATGTTTCACCTTACCGTATAAAGGCATGATGTCGTTTATGCCGAGTTCCTTATCGCGTGCGTGGCATAAAATTTGGGAGGCTTCAGAACCGAAGTCGAATACAGCATCATAAATATGATGTTTATCTGCCACAACCACATAGACATCACCCTCATATTGGATTTCGTTGATTTTTACGATAAGGTGGATGTGGAAACGAGTGGCTTCGTTGGGAAACTGTTTTAAGCGCAAATAGCAATAATGGTCATTGGTCAGTTCTAATCCGTCTTGACTATAAGCTATGCCGCCTTGCTTGAACGTCGTAAATTCAACGGTGATGGCGTCTTCCTTTCTGCTGATGGCAGAAATATTCAGGATGTAGTCGTTACTGAGAGGACCGTCGTAATCTAACGCCAGTATTTTCTTGTAGAAACGGAGTAGTTCGGTATTGTCCACAACAAAAGTGTCAATAGCAACATTCTTCGTTGGCAAATCAGATGGATGCAATGCGATTATTACATCTCTTTGGTTGATAATAAGGGGTACTTTATACATAATGGTTATTTTTTATTGTTCTAAACTGGGCCATATACTCTTTTTGAATGATATATTGCTGTTCTTCTCTTCTGATACACAGGCGCCTACCATAATATCTATGGCAGTTCCCAGATTACAATCGGTTATGGAAATCAAGAGATCCATGTTGTTTGTAATTTGGAGGCGGATAGCTAAATCCTGATTCATGTTAGGATCAAAATTAGGCTGCTGCGTATATAAGACTGTTGTATAGTTGACAGCTTGATAGAGCGAATCGTTTTCGGTCTTCAAGCTTGGATTATCCTGTTGCATGGCTTTCCATACTATTTCCGGTTTTTTGTCATAAGTGCGTACAATATGTATGGCTCCTCTTTGCGTATTGTTAATCTTGATCGTATTATCATACAAGATGTTCTGTTGGGGCTTTATGGTACTGTTTGGTCCCAAGATTTCTTCAAATACCCAGTCTCCGCCATTATTGTACATGACTCCGTAGCGTGCATATATCTTGTTTCTTACAAACGTTACACCTTCCATGCGTTGGTATTTGATGTTTGCATAATTAAGAGCTCCTTCAGCGACAACGGTCTTGCGCTGGTCTCCGGTTAAGGATATTACGTTATACTTCCTGCCCAATTGTTTACGCCATTTGGTATTAATGTTGCTTATGATTTTGTCTGCAAGCCCGGTCAGCTGACTGGCTCTTCCCGTGAACATAAGGACATCAATGGGCACCCTCTTTTCTTTTGTAAAACCTAATGTGGAGAAGAATGCCTCAAGTAGCAGATGGTTGCAGGCAAAGTTGTATAGTTCTATCTCTTTGCCTTTCCTCCAATGACTGTATTCCAACAATTCGGGATTGGCATATAGAGTGTTCGCCGATTGGGCAAACAGGGGTGTGGGCAGTTCAAACTTCATGTTCTCGTACTGAGATGGCATGGTTTTTATGGTACGTATATAGTCTTTATACTTTTTCCGGTATAGCTCAATGCTTTCCATCTTATCTTCTTCTTTGATGTCCAGTGCCACTAACTGCTGCAGGAATTTTATCTGATCATCGTTTAGTGCCGCATGGTTGTTTTCCAGATATTCATCTATGACGTCAAAGGCGAAAGCGTAGTCCAGTATATTCCCGGCATAATAGCAACCTATATTTCCTATGATGTCTATTTCCGTAGCGGTAACCTTGCAATAGCTGATGTCGAGTGTGCCGGCTCCCATATCGTAAACAAGGATGTGTTCGCCTGCCCCTCTGAACAGAGACTCATGCTCTTTTAAACTTGCAGGCGGCAATAATGTATTCCTATTTGTGTAATAATAGCAAATAGCGGCTTCGCTTTCGCTTAGCACAAGTATGTTTTCGTCATCCCGCAGCCATTCGAATGTCTTTTTGGCTGTATCAATAACTTTTTTCGTGTCCGAAGGGCGATATGTATTAGGTACGGTTACCACCAGTTTGCTGATGGTACGGTTTTCTTGCTTCGTCAAAGGCAAAATATAATTCTTAAACAGGAATTGGTAGGCATTCTGAAAGATATAGTCTATTTTGATTAGGGGAGAACGGTTCAATAAAGGCTTTTCCAAGGCGCCTAATACTGTTTCCTTGCCCTGATCCTTAAACCGGATATGGAAATAGTTCTGATAGTTGATTAGCTTTTCACGGCCTACCATGATTTTCAGGCAGGGCAACAAATTGTTTGAGAGGTTGGCATCTTCCAGCATTGTTTTGGTCGGTGAGAGAAAGTAAGGGCTGTCCAATTCCCATTCTTCCTGTTGGGTATCATGCAGGAACAGGAGGTCGGATGACAATAAAGGGGAATTGACATTGCTCATCAAGTCTTTTTCCTCTGTGAACAGTCCTTTCTCTTCTAGGAAACGCTTCTTCTCTGTGTTCAGTGCCAGTATACTGTCGCCATAATAGGCCACGATTGCAGACGTTCCATAGTCTAGGCAGAGCCAGTTGTCTCCGAAGTCGGGTTGCATCGGAATGGTGAAGACTAATGAAACTTCTTTGGCCTGGATGTCCGTTCCTTCTTGATACTTTAGATGAAGTTCGCATTTTACATTGAACTTCATGCCCAATTCCGGCGGAAACAGAGTACGGTCTATCTGTTCTATTAAATTGGAATTTAACTTTAAGAACAGTTCAATGCATTCTTGTCCATTCAGCTGGTTCTGCTGGCGTAAGATGTCCGACCATGAGCAGTTCGTGGCATCTCCTAAAGAGAACACGTCAGATAAAGAACAGCCTTGCGCTATTTTCAGGAAATCACAATGCTTTATTTCTTCCTGCTTCTGGTTCATCAATGTTACACTGTATGTACATCCTTCGGGAAAGAAGGTGCAAGGCTCGATGTCCGGAGCGTCGGAAGCTATATTCTTTAGTTTTAAGGATGCGAAAGAGATGGATTCATTTACGGCGGAAACCTCGTTGATGGTTGCCAGCCGTGACTTCGCCAACGTTATTTCGCGTTTCAATGCATCAAGTCGTTCTCCCGGTTTTAGTAATAGCAGGTTTTCAATACCTCCTTTCCATTGCTGGCAGGTGACGTATAGCGCGGGACGCGAATTGTCCGCCTTAACTTGAAATGAGAAGTTACGTGTTTCGGTTCTGGGCGGTATGTCTAACTGATTATAGGAATATTCATACTTTATCTGGATTTCATAAGAATCTTTGTCTACCGGATTGGGAGTTAATACCTGGTCTTCCAGGTTCAATGAGAGTGTTACTCTCACCTTGTCGTTCTTTAGCCCATCCACTTCCAGTTTTTGGCTTTCTAGGTTATAGTGCTGTGTTATGATACCATCACATTGTAAGGAGGTGAATGTCAGTTTGTCCAATGCCAGTTCAGCTCCGTTTCTTTTTAGAGAGCACAGACAGGCTGTTATTTTAATAGTGCCGTCATATTCCAGATTGGTTGGATAAGAGAAATATAAGTACCCGATGTCTTTGATGCTATGGGCATGTACGACATCCAGAGATTTGGACTCTACGTGAGGAGACTTTATCGGCTCCGGGGTACAATAAATGATGGCAGTGTATTCCTTTACTATCTGCTTACGGCCCTCAAGATTAATTTTGATGTCAAAATCAACAGAGACTTTGAGCTTTCCGGCTTCTAATATGTCTGATATAGCTTCCGGATCAAGTGCGACATGGAAAGTAATGTTTGCCTTATCAATGCCTATGGAATACCTTTGTAGGGTAACCTTTAAGAGTGTAGCCCCTTGTCTGATTGCCAGTGAATCGGATGCTACTTCTCCGAGAGCTATGGTGGGGGCTGATAATTGTCTTTGGGGTTTAAATATACTCCACACTTTCTTGCTGCTGATTTCTTCGGGTTCTAGGGCTATTTCTTCTTCGATGAGACGGCCCAGGCCTTTCTGTCCGCAGCTGTGCAGAGAAAAAGGAGATGTCTGAGTATTCAGTTCTAACAAAGTTCTATTAGGCATAATCTTTAAAGTGCTTGGTGAATAATAATACTTTTACTGCGCTCATTGTCCGGTGTTATATCGTCCGAATGGATGGAAAGAGTTCCTCCGTGCCTTGTATCTAAGGCAAACTTTATTTTTATCATTTCCGTTTTCTTCTGGATATACCAGATTCCAGCTCCTTCCAATATATTCTTTCCTTCAATTTCTATCTGGAAATAGGTGGATAATTTTAAGAAATCCTTTGCAGCCTGTTGGGGCATTTCTACGGTGAACATGAACTCCTGGGCTAAAGAAAAAGAAGGTATCTGATGCAGCAGTTGCCTGGATACCCATATTCCATTTTCGTCTTTACAAGGGCCATAAATGTTTATTTGACTTTTGAAGCGGCTGCATCCATCTATCGTATCGTGCATGCCGACGCGTTCGATGAATGCTTCTATCGGGTTTTCTATACCATTGCTTTGGTTGTTTATGGCTTGTTCTATGTATTCTTTAGAATATTTTATTTCGTTCTGTAATGTAAGAAGCTCTTGAAGATATTTCTTTAAAATCGCATGGTCAAACAGAACTATTGATTCTTTGCCTTCGATGAAAGCCCATAAAGTACGCCAATATTCAAAATGGAGCACTTTCTCGAATACTTTCTTCTCACGTTCGGATGCTGGTACCGGCAGTCTTTTCCGGATGTGCGATATAATGGACTGATGGATGTTCTGCACCCATATATCATCCCCTGCATTAGTACTGTTTTTTTTGTACTCCGAATAAACCAGCTCGGGCGTGAACAGGCTGCACAAGTAATTCTTGATTCTATCCTTATTGGCTTCGGGTTCTTGTGTGGAGAAAAGCAGAGTTAGTGCTCTGATTTTCCGGAGAGGGGTATTGTACGTCTCGCAGAATAGAATCATTTGCTGTACTATTCGTGTGATGTTGTCTTCTTGCCTGTAAAACAGACAGGGAGACAACATTGGTGGGACATGCATTACGTGCATATCTCCCGAAGCGGTTTTCATGGCGATTCGCACATTATTATAATCTCTTATGTCTAAACTTAGAAACATACGCTTTAATTCTTTTCATGTACAACGATTGGAGTAGCTATCCATTGACCGTTCTGGATGATGCCGATGGAATAAATGTCTATAATCAGGTCTCCGCCGGCTTTCATCAGTGACCGGTAATTGGGTATAAATCCGTTGATGGTCAGTCTGTCGCTTTCATGATATTTTGTAGCATCATACAGCTCCTTATATAATGTCGGTGTCACTAACTGTATGCCGAATTCGGCCAACAGATTTCTCGCTAACATATTCGCGTGAACAATCTTTTCGGTTTCAACCCCACGTGTTTCAAACCACTCTTTTATGCCGTCAGTCTGCATGTAGGCATCCAATATACTCAGGCGGTTCACCCATCCCAGTGAATTCTGCGCCATCTTGCATAATGCAAATGAAAGGATTTTGAATATCTCTTGCAAACTGATGTCTTGCCATAATTGGGTTCCCAAGACGTTCAATACGTTGGTTTCAGAGGTTTCTTCAATATTATTTTTTAGCTCATCGTTGGTTTCATTGATGAAACTGACAATGACTGCTTCTTTAGCGGTAGCTTTTACTTCTTCCAGTATTTCTGATATGTCTTCCAGTATTTTCTGGTATCTTGCACGATAAATCTCCGTATGCTCATTTTTTATACGTTCGTCCATCTCAAGCATCTTCTCGACTTCCGGAATTAAGCCTTTCAGTTGCTCCTGCGGTGTAGCGACATGTTGTAAATTTTGTGTCCTTTCTTTCGGAAATGCCTTTATGAGGCTGCCAACAGACGTTTCGATGCTTTCTTTATAATCTTTAGCCTTTTCTTTTTGCTCACGGGCTTTCCCGATTGCAGTATCAAGTTGGCGAGGCAGTTTGTCTTTTTGGTATGCCCACTCGGATTCCGTGTATAAGTCTTCTACTTTTCCGGCAATCTCTGACATCTGTTTTTTGATTGCTTCAATTGTTTCGGCTACTGTAGGATAGGGGGTATTTATGATTTCCAGTTTCCCTAAATCATTTAATTTACTTTGTTCTATCCTTGTATCAAGTTCCTTTTCCAAAGAGTTTGTGTTCAGAGCGCCTTCTTCTAGGTCGAATTTGTTCTTGACAATACTTAGCAGCTCTTGGCATTCTTGTTTTTCTTCTTTTACCTTTTGAGCAGCAGGCACGATGCGTTGGATGCACTCGGTCAAGGTCTTTGCGCCTTTCAGTACTTCGTCATTGTCGGTCAACTCCTTCAATAATGCAACCAGTTCATCGTAGTATTGGTTGAAACTCTCTTTGTCTGTTACTTGTGTGTCTTTTCTGAGTTTCTTCTGGATGTGTGAAATCAAGTCTTGAGTAGCCTTCTTTTCTTCTTGACCTTTTTTCATAAAGGCTACAGCTTCTTCTATGTTTTCGCCTTTGATACCGGTTTTCTTCAAACTTGTCAGTATTTCTTTTTCGGCGATTTCTTTTTGCTTTTCACATGCTGCAGTTGCATCTTTGGTAGCCTTTTCTTGCTTCTCACATTTGTCTTTCCAAGTCTTTACGTCTACGGTAAGTCTATCTTTTTCTCCTTTTAAGCTCGTAATGTCTTTTTTGTATTGACTCTCTTTTTGGTTCTGTTTTATTTCCGCTTTCTCGTATTCGCGGATGTCTCCTTGTAATTCATTACACTTTTCAGTGGCGTCAAGTAGCTCTTTCTCAAGTGCCTCCTTTGCATGAAGAAGTGCTTCTTTCTCTTGTTGGAGTTTAATGCTGGTTTGAGTCAGTCTTTCTATCTCTTTCTGAGCCATTTGTTTATCTTCTGATGGAGGCAGTTTGTCCTTTGAAATCTGTTTGCTTAAGTTGGCAATGGCAATAATAAGCACTATGACTATGATAATCAAGACGACTATGATAATCAAAGCACTCAATTCCAAAACTGTAAAATGATCGAATGCGAAGGATTGTTTGTTGATTGGCCGATTTTTTATCGGCAGTTTCACAATCTTGTATTCTTCTCTGTCATAGTTCGTCCCATCCGTACAGGTAAGATATGAAACTTTAATATTCACTTCTTCTATTCCCTTCTCTTTTACTGCATTTTCAAACTTCTCTTTGTCTGCTAAAGCAATCTTGATGGAATAGCTATTCCGTATGAATGGTACGGAATCTGTGTCTGCATTTATCCCGATTTCGCGAAGGGCTTCATTGTCTATTTTGAAATTTTTAATCATACCTGCCTTCATACGTAGTTTGAATTCTATTCCTGTAGAATAGATGCCATTGTAATCCAGACTGTCGGAGCACTCTGACAGTTCAACTTCTGCTTGTGGATTTTTAATGAAATAGACACTTGTATTATCCAATATGATTTGCGTATAAGAGGCATTGGTCATATCTAAGATGACAGGAATATTGTTATTTATTGCTACACTATCCCTTGATGAACCTGGAAATGTTGCAAATTCATTCTGCAGTTTAACCGCTAATGCAGCTTTCGGAGCTTTGCCATTGACAACTTTCAGCGTGCATACCGGACAAAGTTCATCACTTAAGTAAATAAAAGTGTCCTTTTGTAGGCTCCATCCTTCAGGGATATTTTTTGCCTTAACACCTTTCTCGGAATAATGTATTTCAAACTTAACTGGTGTTTCCTGGGGAACAACGTTAGCACAATAGAGGCTTACGCTATAAAATAAAGCAGTAATGATTGATATGAGATTTTTCATCGTTATTCTGTTTTAAAAGGTTTCTTTCTGATTAATGTTGAAAACAACCGGCCATACGCTCTTCTTGTAAGCGGAGTTGTCCAGACTGTCAATGGTGGCAGGTACTTCGGGCAATATATATTGGTTGATGGCGAACTTCACATTGTTATCTTTGGTTATGGACACAGAGATGGTCATATCATGTTTGTTGTCGAACACGTCTAACCCCACGGATTGCATGATGGACAGATATTCTGATTTGTTCCTCCATTCCCTTTCGGTCATCTGCTGTGACATATATGTCTGCACAAAGTGGATTCTGTCGGTGCTGCCCAAGTTTATATGTTCTTTTTCGCCTTCGAAGATAATGTTGTCTTGGGAGGCATCTGCTATTCGTTGGGTGCCTCGCTTCAGAATCTCTTCATACTTCCAAAGTCCCTCTGCATAATATAAAATACCATAAGATGCAAACAGTTTGTCCTCTGCGTTGAACTGTATGATGGAGTCTTTGCGGCTGAATATGGAGGCATAGACCATTGCTCCCTCCACCACTACGGTTTTTAGCTTGTCTTCTTTGACAGGGGCTTCCTTCGAGGAAACCTTGGAGGTTGGGGCAGCGTTGGAGCTTTGTACAGATTCGGCCACCCTGTTGCCTGCCGATTCGGCTTGCCGGGTATTGCCGGGCTGCTTGACTTCGTTTTTGTTAAAGCCTCCCAACAAACTGTTCTCTGCCTTTTGCGGAGTATTGGGATATGAGCTTAAGATAGAAGAGGACTTGCTTCTGTTATTGCCTTCGGCTGTATATATAATGTCGCTATAGTCAGTAGTGTCGTCTTCCTGGTCGGGACCTAATTGAACGATGTTGCAGTTGCTTACTCCCCATTTCTCCAAAGCTTCCTGGAAGCTGTCGCGGATTTCCTTCAAACGTGAACTACGTCCGGAAAAGATTACGGTATCAACCTTGGGGTGCTGGCTGGCATCGTAGCCAAGTCCTTCAAAGAAAATGTCCAATAGTTCAGAGGTGACTTCCTTCTTGAATTGTTTGTATAACCTATTATTGCGTACATCATTAATATCTACTTTCACATTGGTCGTTGTACGTGTGTTTCCTATCTTGACATTGTCGGCATACTCCGGCTGGTTCAGTTTTACTTTTACTACGTTTTTGATATAATTCTTATAGTAGTTTGTCAGGTCGCGTTCAGCACCTAAGACACTTTGGTCTAACTTTACGCAATTCCGCAGAGTATCACTGTTTTTTTCATTCTTGGATACTACTTCTGCCAAGATGTAGTCCAAGTAGTTACCGGCTTTATTGATTCCTATCTTTCCGAGGATTTTTACCGTCGTGTGCGGCGTAGCTCCATTTTCCTGCTTCTTGTGGAAATAGGTAAGGTCCAGCGTACCCGCTCCCATGTCATATACCAGTACAAGTTCTTCTTTCTTCAACTGTTCCTTTTGCCGGGCATTCATCTGGTGGTTCAGTGCATGCCAGTTGTGCAGATAGTAGCAGGCAACTGCGTCCGACTCGCTGACAAAGCGGATGTATTCCTCATAGATGTCAGGAAAGTTGTCTTTTACTATAGAGTTTAAGATGCTCTTATGCTTGGGAGTATACGTATTGGGAATTGTGAGTACAATTTTGTTTATAGCCTCTTTGGGCATGGCAGGCTTAATGAAGTAATTGAATAATATACGGTAAACTTCGGAAAACAACCTGTCAATCTTGCCTAACTCAGAGCAAGACTTTATTTTCACCTCATCTCTATCTTCATCCTCTTCAAATATGGCTACAGCCGTCTGCTGCCCTTGTGCATTGAGATATTTGTAGTCTTTGTAAGAATAGAGATTGGGCAGTTCGGAATAGCCCACCAGAGATTTCAGACATGGGAGCAACTGGGTATAGTTACGTATCTGTAATTTTGATGTGGGCGACAGGCATATTGCCAATTTACTATATGGTTTGGTGGTATCTGTTGCACCGAAGGAACCACCTTGCTGCAATATGATGTCCGACGAGATGAAAGGCAGCCCGTTTTCAAGGATGTCCTGCGAATAAGAAGAATCATTGTACCCGCCCCCTTCGAATACTCTTCTTTTTTGCTTGTTCAGGTTTAGGATGTTTGTTCCATAACAGGCGGCAATTGCCGATGTACCATAGTCTATGCACAACCATTTGTCTTGCGGGCGTATGTTGATGGTATGGATGAATCTGTATACGATTTCCTGCGTTGTATTCCGGTTGTCAGGGTTGCCATCCGGGTCTTCGTAGTACGAAATGCGCACATTGATGTCCACTGTGAAGCTGCGTTTGGTTTTATCTCTTGTCTCAATCCGGCCAATCCGTTCCGGATGAAATCGCATCTCGTAGTCAACATAGGAGTTGGGAGCATTGTACAGATTCAGCACGGATGACGATGTGTCTCCGTTGCTGTTTCTTATGGTGAAACAGTTCTCTGTTTCATAACCGTCCCGCATCTCAATCTTCGGGCAATTTTCATGCAAGATTACCCTTGTCTCAAAACTGCTGATGACTATTTTGGCATCTTGACCGTTGACGTTGGAAATGGCATTGTTCTGTAGGCGCAGGATAGAGACGGGTGCCGCATTCAATCCCGGTTGGTAATTGATGGGACGCAACGAAATATCATATTCGGACACCAGGGGAAGTGGCGAGAATGCATCTGTGGTTCCATCACGGAAAAAGCATCTTAATTCAGAATGGACTTTATCTTTGATGATGAAAAACTCCTTGTCTATTGTGGCAGTGTTTTTCTCTTCCTCCAATTTCAGATAGGAAGGCACATAGTGAAATGTGGCTTTTATGCGAAATGTGGCTTTTTCTGCGGCAGGATTACCCAGACGGTTGGTGTCCAGGAACAAGCCGTATTGAAACTCTCTTCCCGATTCCAATCCCTGAATATCAGTATCCTGGACATAGTCATTGGTACTTTGCCGGCATAGATAGACATCTTGGGTAGCTCCTTCTTCTCCTTCCAAGTAGATGCTCAAGATGCCGTGCAGTCCGGGTGTCGCCTTAAAGGCATTGGGATTCGATACGGTGATATGCCCGATAGCTACAAAGCCATTTAGCGAAGGACGGTAGTTGTACCCATCCTCAAATTCCTTGTTGAGTTGTATCTCCACTTCCGGTTTCTTGTAGTGGTTTCTGAAGGCGACATTGAAGATATAGTCTTTGTGCAGCACATATTTCTCCTTTTTGTTTTTTTGTCCTTCTACCACCCACCTATATCCTACCTGGTATCGTTTTTGTTTTACCAGCGCTTCTCTCCACTCGTCGGCATTCAGGTTCATTTCCTTGGAAAGCATAACAACCTCCATATCCGTTGTTCCTTTGATGTTGTGTGTGGAGGTGCCTTTATGGATGGCACCGTTATGCTTGATGTAGAGGCATTGCTGTCCATTTTCAATGGAAATGCCCTCTATGCACGTCGCGTCTTCCAGGCGGACATCGATGTCGGAATTAATCTGCTTGCGTATCCGGGTGGGGATAAAGCCTAACAGCTTGATATAATCAGGGTCTATCTGAAGGATATGTTTGGCTACAGATATCTCCTCTTGATAGGCAAGATCAATGAAGACATCGTTTGTTATTGTTTGTTCATTGTCTGTTATCTTTATGCGTCCCATGATTATTACGTTTTTAGGTTGATAAAATGAATCATTTAAGGTGAATATGCTTTTCGTCGAAGAAGCGTTGATTGTACTGCTTGCTGATGTTTACAACGGCTATGCAAAAGAATATGATGCACAGGAGGGCCACTCCGATGCATCGCCATATCAACGCTGCTTTCTCCTGGTCGTCATCGCAAAAGAACCAGAGGAAAGGCATAGCCTTGAATACGGATGCCGTTTCTTCAAATTCTATCTTTAACTGTCGCACTAAGCCGCGCGAGGCATGCGTTTCGTCACCGTATGCACTCATCACCATAGAGTCGTAAAACCCGTCTTTAATATTTACCCACGACTGCAACTGTAGGGATGTGTTTACCGGTATGGTAGATTCTTTGATATGGAAGAAAGCTTTTCCGTCCGGCATTAATGTGACGGAATCCACCGCTCCCTTTTCATTTTGCAGGGTGACGACTGTCTTCCGTACTTTATAATTAGGATGGTTTCTGTCCTGACATTCAAATTCAATCTCGTATCCACCTTTAGCCACCCGTTTGGCCTTGACTGCCGAAGGATATTCCAGGGCCGTCTCTATGGTGAAATAGCGTTGTAGCGGAAGGATTTCGAAGACAATGGCGGATAAGAGCTTTCCCCGTTCGGTGCAGTCATACTTTTGGATGTACTTGAATTGATAGTTCTCTTGGATATTGGAACAAAGTTCCATTATGGAATTTACATCCAGCTTTTTTGTTTTGTCTTGGCATGCGTTTACGTCTTTTACTTCCTTATCGCTATTATTGCCGTTATAGTGGTCGTCCGTCACCATGACTAAGAAGGTGCGGTTGTTGAGGGCTGTTGCCTCGTCGCTGCCTAATGCTAATAAGGAATAAGGGCGGCTTAATGAAAGCATGGAAAACGAATCGCTCTTTTTTATCCCTTGGGTGGCAAGATAGTTCCACTGCGTATGCAGAATTGCGTTCCGCATTTCATCCTTATCGGGCGTGCTGTATTTCAGTTGCTTGCCGTTTGGGGTGGACAGAACCGTTACAAATTTGTCCATATCCTCTGCTGCTCCCAAGCTGAAACTGATGGCGCTGAAAAGGTCTCCGTCTCTGAAGTACGGTGGAATTTGGGAATCTCCATCCAGCAATATACGGTTTAATTGTCTCAGTATCTTGGGATTTTGGGCTGCAGGTACATTTAGGGATGAGTTTATATTGTAGCCTGCATTGTCGAACGCCAATATCACATGGTGCCTTATCTTGGAGTCAAGCTGTGCAAATAAGAGGCAGGGTAATAGAAATACCCATAGCATGAGAATGTTTTTTATGTATTTCATCGTTTTTAGATATAATAATGGCTGTAAGCTATGCCCACCGTCCTGGATATATATTACTAAGCCAAAGGAAATATAAAGAATGTTATTCGCAAAAATAGGTAAAATGTTTACTTAAAACAAGGAAAAGTTATTCTTTTTGAAGAATAATTTAATGATTAGTAGTCTGAAAACGTAGTGCGTTATGTGTACTATCGGTGATTATTCAACAATGATAAATCCGATGGACAAATCAATAGTCTTGAAATGTGTCTTGTTGCTTCTTTCTCGAAATATTTTATTTTTTTTCTGCAACCAAAGTTCATCCTTTTGCGTCTAATAAGAAAAAAGAAGAGCTATGAAACTAAATTTTTCCATGGATGAAATCCGTATTAAAGTAGAAGAGTATATAAAGAAAGGTGGCCGTGCCACCGGTCGTCCCTTACTGGCAGTCTATTATGTGATGACTGCTGATACGACTCCCGAAAGTGAACGAACCAATATCATGATTGCTTTGGTAGCGATTGTGTTCCCTACAAGCATAGAAGATATTCTGGGGCAACTCTTCATGGTAGGAAAGGGGGGTGCTGCCGTTTATGCCTATAAGAAAGTGAAGAAGTATATTAAACGTATCGCATCTAACCGATACAAAATATCCCGTACTACTCAAGTGGATGACATTGACATCATCACTGATGAAGAGATTGAAAATGCTATGCGTCCATTATCTTATGAGGAGAAGATAGAAAGCCTTAGGTTGTCGGAGGCCGATCCTGTTTATTATACACAGGAAGAGATGCGAAAAGCTGTTGCTTCATGGAGAAACCTTTAACTATTAAATGGAAACGTCCAGCAAGGAAGAATGCTAGAGTAACTTATGCCTGGTATAAAAAAGAAATGGGCATTAGAGCTGCCGACAAATTCATAAACAGTATTTTAGATACTGTAAACTTACTGGCATTAAATCCTAATATGGGACAACCGATTGAACTGAATACCGAAACATGTAAAAGAAATTATCGTTCCTTCGTAGAACATAAGAACCATAAAATCATTTACTATGTAGAAAAAAAGACAATCTGTATTGCCAACATTTGGTCTAACAGTCAGAATCCGGAAGATTTTAATGAACAACTAAGATAAAAAAGGAAGCAGTTTCGCTTCCTTTTTTATCTTATATAGCCTTACAACGCCTCTCTTATCTTCTCCGCCATCTCCTTGTACTCCTGTTCCGACAGATAAACTTTCTGCGGGTTCATTGTGAATGTTCCTCCGAAATCGGGACCATCTTCATATTTAGGGGCCAGATGGAAATGCAGATGCGACAGTTTATCGGAATAAGCACCATAATTTATCTTTTCCGGCTGGAAAGCTTTTTGCATGGCACGAGTGACACGCGCTACATCTGCCATAAAAGCATTACGGTCTTCAT
>OHAQ01000924.1_pt1 | contig 23400 bp, 27 predicted proteins | sample 1577111 | NCBI WGS metagenome assembly OHAQ01 (sample SAMEA3541549, study PRJEB24748) | human gut metagenome | biome: human gut; feature: human-associated habitat; material: faeces | place: China | collected 2012 | reverse complement strand
TCCGGTGAAGGTGTACAGCAGGCATTATTAAAAATCTTAGAGGGAACTGTTGCGTCTGTTCCGCCACAGGGTGGAAGAAAACATCCTCAGCAGGAACTTATTCCTATTGATACAACTAATATTTTATTTATATGCGGTGGTGCTTTTGATGGTCTTGGAAAGATTATTGAACGTAGATTGGATAAGGGCTCAATTGGATTTAATTCTCAGATTATAGAGAAAACAGATAAGAGTGAAGATGAATTATTTAAGCAGGTTATGCCTGAGGATCTTACTAAGTTTGGTTTGATTCCTGAATTTATAGGTAGAGTTCCTGTAACTGTTTCACTTGATTTCCTTGATGAAAAAGCATTGGAAAGAATTTTAACAGAGCCAAAGAATGCATTAATTAAACAGTACAAGAAGTTGTTTGAATTAGATGGTGTGGAACTTAAGTTTACAGACGAGGCAATTAATACTATTGCAAAGAAAGCAGTAGAAAGAAAAACAGGTGCCAGAGGTCTTAGAGCCATACTTGAAAATGCAGTTATGGATATTATGTACGAAACACCTTCAGATGAAACAATTAAGGAATGTATTGTTAATGAAGATGTTATTAACGGACTTGCAGATCCTGAATTAGTATATAATTCAGTAATTGGCAAGAAGAAAGCTAAGAAAAATAAAGACAAGACAGCATAATTAAGGAGTATACATGTCAGAAAATATATTAAAACTTCCTGTAATACCACTTCGTGGATTGACAGTATTACCGGGAACTACCGTTCATTTTGACATTAGCAGAAAGTCATCAATTAAGGCAGCTGAAACTGCCATGTTGGCTGGAAAGAACTTATTTGTTGTTACACAAAAAAACCCAATGGCGCAGTGGGCGTCGGCATTTGCAGAATCCGCTCTCGGACTGACTAAATCAGTCGGAGATATTGCAGGGCCGTGTATGTTTGCGGTGACGATGGGCATAAGCCGTACACTCTACGGGAAGTACGGCGAAAAGCTCAATCTTATGAAATTCATGATAGGCTCGGCAATGCTGTGTCTGATCTGTTACATCACTGCCTCCCTGTCGGGAATACCTGTAATCGGTCTTCTCGGCTGCATAATGTGCGGATTTTCGGTAGGTATCATGTGGCCCGGATCTATAAGCATCTGTTCGGGAAAAATACCCACAGGCGGAACTGCAATGTTTGCACTCCTCGCCATGGCTGGTGACCTCGGCGGAGCACTCGGTCCTGCTATTGTAGGAAATGTCACCCAGAATGCAGGTAATGATATGCAGAAAGGTATGCTTTCAGGCTGTGCATTTCCACTGATACTTATGATATCGCTCCTGCTGCTGAACAGAGCCAGACGCAGGAATAACTGATCGTATCCGGCAGGTTTATGAAAAGCTACAATAGAAAAAAGGCACCATGTATTTAAACGTGATGCCTTTTTGTTTTTCATACGATGCCGGCGGTCAATTTACGGATTTCATAGAACCTGTTCTGCATTTCTGAACTGCGACGGGGTAATACTCTCGAACCTTTTAAAAATCTTGCAAAAATAACTGCTGTCACAGAAGCCTGTTTCTTCAGCTATCTGCTCGACAGTTTTCTGTGTTTCCGCCAGAAGCATTTTAGCCGCCTGTATCTTGCGTTTTGTGATATATTCCATCGGTCGGCAGTTCAAGGTCTGCCTGAATAATCTGCACAAATGCTGCGAAGAAACGCCTGCTGCTTTACTTATGGATTCAAGACCGGGCTGCTTCATATAATTCTCGTCAATATAAGCGATTGCCTTCGTTACCGCAGGGGCGATTTGTACACTGCCTTTTCCTTTCGCCGCAAGACGGCTCAATTCAATAAAAAAGCTGTACAGATAGCCCGACGCTCTGAAATTTCCGTCAACCTTGTCAGAGAGAAGTGCCTCGTGCATACATCTGAAACAGTGGTCAAGATATGTAATTTCTTCCTTTGGAAGAGGGAAGATTTTCGACTTGTCAAAGCCGAGTGCTTTAAGCATATCAGGGCAGGACTTTCCGGACGGTTTTATCCAATGCGTATCCCAGGATTCGTCCGTTGAATAGTACTCATGCGGACAGCCGGCAGGGATAAAGAATGCGGTGTACGGATTTATTATATGTTTCTCTCCGTTCATTATAAGTACGCCGCTGCCTTTTGTACAATAAAGAGCCTTGGAATAATTATCTCCTTTGTCGCATTTAACATGATACTGCCATTCGTTCAGCCCTACGCTCACCAAAAAGACGGGAAGACTGCTTTCTTTGCTGATTATCGGATAATCGTAGAATTTCAAAATTAATTCACCGCCTGTGCTAAAATCGTTATATCTTAATAATATCATTCATTGACTTGTTTGTCAATAAGCGTTATAATCTATTAAAACAAGAAAGGGTGATTATTTTGAGAACAGTAAAGGCACTCAACGATTTCTGGAGATTCACAAAGCTTCCCGCAGGAATGAATATATCGAAAGACAACGTTATCTCTCCAGAATATGAAGATGCGTCATGGCAGCCTGTTGTACTGCCGCATACATATAATTCTGAAGACGGTGCAGGCAGAATGGCAACTGCAGACGGTGGGGACTACTACCGTGGAACTGTATGCTACCGCAGAAACCTTGCGCTGAGTTTTGAAGAATGCAGCGGAAAAGAACTCTATCTGGAATTTGAAGGTGCTAATACTGTTGCGGAAGTCTATATAAATGGCAGATTTGCAGGAGAGCACAGCGGAGGGTATTCAGCTTTCAGATTTGATATTACGGACTATATATACCCGGACAAAGACAATCTGATAGCTGTTATCATATCGAATGCTCCCACCGATTATATTGCGCCGATAACCGACAATGGCGATTTCACGAAAATGGGCGGCTTGTACAGGGGTGTAAAGCTTATTGCAGTCGAGCCTGTTCATATTGCTCTGAGAGACAGCGGCTCCTGCGGAGTATATATAACCCCACGCAATATTTCAGAAACATCTGCGGATATAGGCATACTTGTCAAGCTGGATAAAGCCGAAACCGCAGAGGCTAAGGCTGTGATATTTGATCCGCAGGGAAAGCCTGTAACGGAGTTTTTCGGCAGAGCGGAAAAAGACAGGATAACGCTTTCGGGAAAAATCAACTGCCCGAAACTCTGGAACGGAGTAAACTCTCCCGCCCTTTATCGTGCGGAGATAACCTTATTCTGCAACGGGAAACCTGTCGATAGCATTGAACAGGAATTCGGAATACGCTCGTACCGCATAGATGCCGATAACGGCTTTTTCCTCAACGGCAAGCCATATCCGCTCCATGGGGTGAACTACCACCAGGACAGTTACGAATCCGGCTGGGCAATGACTGACGCTCAGCGTGAGCGGGATTATCATATCATTCGTGACATGGGCTGTACCGCTGTAAGAATGGCTCACTACCAGCATTGTGACCATGAGTATTCATTATGCGACAGGCTGGGTCTGTGCATTTGGACGGAGATAGGCATAATCAATAAAATGTCTGCCGATGACAGCGACGCTCATGTTCTTTCAGACGGCTTTGGAGATAACGCAAAACAGCAGCTTCGTGAGCTTATCAGGCAGAATTACAATCATCCGTCAGTTATTGTCTGGGGGTTGTCCAACGAACTTCACCAGATGACCGATGAAATATTCGGGCTTTACAGCGAGCTTTATGAAATTGCCTGCAAAGAGGACTATACAAGGCTGAAAACCTTTGCAGACAATCAGTTTTACGGCAGATTTCTGGAGCTTCCCGCTGATGTGGTCGGGTATAACCGTTATTTTGGCTGGTATAAGGATGCCGGCAGTGCGGAGAATTTCGGCGAATGGCTTGACCTATACCATAATGAAAAGGAAAAGCGCCCTGTCTGCCTTTCCGAATACGGCGGCGGTGGGGCAATTTCGCAGCACAAGGACAATGTGAATTGGGAAAGCGATATAGACCCTGTCGGAGTACGGCATTATGAGAACTATCAGTCGCAGCTGCACGAGATATTGTGGAAACAATTCTCGGTCAGAAAGTACCTATGGGCTGAATTTATATGGTGTATGTTCGATTTTGCGTCCTACGGGCGAGTGGAGGGAGATACAAAGTCGCAGAACGACAAAGGACTTTGCACAAGGGAGCGTATTCCCAAGGACGTATATTTCTTTTACATGTCCGTATGGAGCAGCGAAAAAACCGTTTATATAACTGAACGCAGGCATGAATTCAGGGCTTGTGATGTCCCTTTTGTAAAGGTTTATTCAAATGCGGACGCAGTGGAGCTTTGTATAAATGATGTTTCGCACGGCAGGATATCCCGGTGCGAACTTTCCGATGACGAGAGCACTGTTTTCGTGTGGGAAAATATAAAGATAAAACCCGGCACGAAAAACAAGATATGTGCTAAAGCATATTTCAGCGACGGAACATCAAGGACCGACTATGCATTCTGGACAGGTAAATAAACGTGTCAGTATGTTTTATTCATCATAATAGAGGTCGATTATGAACGTTGTTATTCTGATGCTCGCTGTGACAGCCTGCTATACAATATGCTCGCTGAATGACAAATACGCCGCTGCCAAAGCCAACTTATCGGGCGATGAATTTACATTCCTGATGTGCTCGTCGATGTCGGTGTTCCTTGCTGCAAGCCTGCCTTTCCAGAATCTGAGTTTCAGTTTTACATGGCAGTCGTTTTTAGCGGTATTACTGGTTGCAATGTGCAAAATGCTTGAATTCCAGATGAGCGCACGGGTGCTGAAACAGCTTTCTGCTTTTGAGTTGAAAGCGTGGCTTGGGATAACCCTGTTTGCGTCTTATTTCACCGACATTTTTTTCGGGTCTGAACTCAGTGTTTTCAAACTGATTTGTATATTTGCAACAGCTGCAGGCCTTGTATTTATTGCAAAGTCGTCTAAATGTGGCAGTATAAACTATAAACAGATAATTCTGCCGTTGGTGTTATATCTTGTTTCAAAATACGGGTACGGGCTGGTTATAAGGAGTTTCTCTCCGTATGCTTCATCAACCATGCAGCTTCTTTCGGCTATGGTGATAATTTCGCTGATAATGCTGCCGAGAGTTCATATCCGGGAACTTATTAAGAATAATCGAAGCGGCGTTGTTAAGGTAGTGCTTGCCAGAATTCCAAATATGCTCGGAATGCTGCTTGAAAATGCGGTTATATCTATAAGCCTTGCAAATTACTCGTTCATTCAGCCAATGATCCTTGTAACGCTTTTCGTAATAGGGCTGATTCGCAGAGAAAAGCGTTCACGGCTCAATCTGATCGGAAGTATGATCTGCATTGTGGGTATTGTGGCTTTTCAGTTGGCGTAAATCTTAAACATTCTACATCAAACTTACTTCTGAAAAGCTTTGATACTTATCATCCCAACTTTATACATTGTTAGTGGCTAAATTTCACAGTTCTGAAGCACAAATTGAATTTTAATATATGCAGATGTTGCTGCAATGGGTTAAAAGTAGATGTTTATGGAAGCGGCACTAAGGTTAGTATCGTAAAATAACAGAGCCATAGGACTGCTCAAATTTTAATGAGCAAGTCTTGTGGCTTTTGTTATTTTTAGGAATAATTAAAAAGTGCACACCCCCATTGCCGAAAATGCTCACCCTTACGACCTTTCGTTAAATGGCGTAAAGGCAAAAAAATGGGGAAAGCTCTGATAAGACCTATTTTAGGTCAGCTCAGAGCCTTTAATCGTTAAATATTGCAGGAAAGCTTTTAAAATCAAGGGTTTTCGCATAAAAAAATTGCACACCGTTCTGATAACGCATCGTATCAAAATCAGTGTGCCGTTTTGAAAGTAAAGGCCTATTTTGATACCAAATGCACACGGCACAGACCTTTCATTGAAAGGTGTAGGAATAATTAAAAGGTTCAACGGGTATAATGCACTATAATTTGTCAGCCGTTTGTCGGAGATTCGCCATAGCACTTTACAAAAGCACGATAAAAAGCCGAATAATCGCTGAATCCGCAGGATTCGCAGGCGGACTGCGCCGAAGCTCCGCAGCGGAGCTTTTCCTTTGCGGCGGCAAGCCTTTTTCGGGTTATGTATTTCCAAGGAGCCGCGCCAGTAGCTTTCTTAAAAACGCGGCTGAACTGCGACGTACTGAGGTAGAAATGTTCCGCGAGAACCGAAACGGATATGTCCTCGAAAAGATGTGCATTCACATATTGCAGGATTTTCTGCGCGGTAGTCTGCGAAGTTGATTCCACAGCTGACTTCACGAAAAATGCACGGTTTATCATGTCCGCAAGCATGAAAATATGCGTCCTGAGTGTGAGCGTTTTCCCGTAATCATCAGAATTTTTGCACATCTGTGAGAACAAATTTCTGACGGCTCCCATGTTGATTTCATCCGCAGACAGCAGGTTTCTGCTTCCGAGTCTGCGCTCTGTGAAAGGCTTTAGAAGCCTGCCTTCGGGGTCTATCGTATCGAACAGTGCCACGGGGAAATTCACCGCATAGCGTTCGTAGCGCTCCGGCTGTAATATCCGTGCACGGTGAGCCTCGGCGGGGGACATTATCATGAGACTGTTCTCTGCGAGCGGATAAACGGAGCCTTCAACGAGGTAATCAACATTCCCGGAAAGGAAAAGGTATATTTCGCATTGGTCATGAATGTGCATTTTGAAATCCCTGTCGTCAGGTCGCTCGTCAACGGCGTGTCTGATGTAAATTTCTCCCGATGAATATTCGTTCAGCATTGACAGCACCTCCACAGATATGATATCACAAAATGCACGAATTTGCAATATATTCTGCGTTTTTTAACAATTGAAATGTAAATACGACTGCTGTATAATCTAAGTATCAACCGAAAAGGAGTGTTAAGAATGTACAAACTTGCAGCATTTGCAGACGAAGCAGACAGCAGTATTTCGGGACAGATAGCGGCAATGTCCGATAACGGAATTGAGTTCCTCGAAATCAGGGGTGTGGAAGATCAGACTGTTCAGCTTCTATGTTCCGTCAGGCTATGAGGAACGTTATCGTGACGAGGTCATGGAGCGGCTCGGTAAATTCTGCGAAGCTGCAAAGCAAAGCGGAATACGGCTCTGCCACGAGAACGAAAAGGGAATCTACGGTGACAATGCGGAACGGTGCGCTAAGATACACAGAGCGTTTCCGGAGATACGCGCCGTGTTTGATCCCGCAAATTTCGTGCAGTGCGGGCAGGACACAATTGAAGCGTGGGATATGCTTTCCGGGTACGTTGAGTATCTTCACATCAAGGACGCGCTTCCGGACGGCTCGGTAGTTCCCGCAGGAAAAGGCGCAGGAAATCTGCGGTATATCCTCGAAAAATACCGCGGAAGCATGCTGACTGTCGAGCCGCATTTATCCGTTTTCGAGGGATTCGACAGGCTGGAAAGCTCGGAGAAAACGAAAATAGGCTATTGCTACCCGAATTCACGGGCGGCATTTGACGCAGCGGTAAACGCTCTGAAAGAACTGATAAAGGAGAAAAACCATGAATAAAATTCGTCTTGGAATAATCGGAATGGGCAACATGGGCAGCGGACATTTCCACAATATTCTTGATGGAAAATGCCCGTCTGTAGAGGTGACGGCGGTCTGCGATATTGACAGCAGCAAGCTTGAAAATGCAAAGAAATACTCCGGAATTTCTCTCTTTACGAATTCGACCGAGCTTCTCGACAGCGGACTTGTTGACGCGGTGCTTATTGCCGTGCCGCATTATCAGCACCCGGAAATTGCGATTGCAGCGTTCGAACGGAAAATCCATGTCCTCACCGAAAAGCCCGCCGGAGTTTACACAAGACAGGTTCGGGAGATGAACGAAGCCGCCGACAGGTCGGAAGTAAAATTTGGCATAATGTTCAATCAGCGGACTAATCCGATGTATGCAAAGGCGCGTGAGATAGTGCAGAGCGGTCAGCTTGGAGAGCTTAAGCGCATGATGTGGATAATCACAAACTGGTACAGAACGCAGGCTTATTACGATTCCGGAACATGGCGTGCGACATGGAACGGCGAGGGCGGCGGAGTTCTGCTCAATCAGGCACCGCATAACCTCGACCTGTGGCAGTGGATATTCGGTATGCCAAAGAGGATACGCGCAACTTGCGAATTCGGGAAATACCACAAAATCAACGTTGAGGACGATGTTACGATTTTCGGCGAATACGCAAACGGCGCGACCGCCTCGTTCATCACAACGACAGGCGACGCGTGCGGAACAAACCGCCTTGAAATAACAGGCGACAGGGGCAAAATCGTAGTCGAACACGGAAAGCTCTGCTGGTGGAAACTTGCCGTTCCGGAGCGGGAATTCTGCTTTACGGCAAAGGAGGGCTTTGTAACTCCCGAAAACACCTGTGAGGAATTCACCGCTCCTGAGCCGGAGGGTCACATAGAGGTGCTTGAAGCCTTTGCACAGTCGATACTGAACGGAACTCCCATGATTGCTGACGGCAGTGAGGGACTGAACTCCCTTGAAATTTCGAATGCCGCGTATCTTTCCGCATGGACGGACGATTGGGTGGAGCTTCCGGGGGACGAAGCTATGTTTGAAAAGTTCCTGAAAGAGCGCTGCGAAAGTGAGAAAGCCTCAAAAAAATAACCGCCGCCCACGTTGAATCTCTGGACATTCTTCGTGAGCGGTGGAGGGTTCGGTGGTAATATGAGCGTTGTTGCTTTAATGCTGGGAGTTACAGCCTGCTATACTATTACTTCTATTGGCGACAAGTACGCGGTTTCAATCTCAGGATTTTCAAGAGATGAATTTACATTTCTGATGTGCTCGTCAATGTCGGTATTCCTGCTTTTATCGCTGCCGTTTCAGACTTTGTATTTCAATGTATCGTGGCAGTCATTTGCGGCAATAGCTTCGGTAACTCTGTGCAAATTTCTTGAATTCCAGATGTGCACGCTGGTTCTGAAACAGCTCACTTAAAGCGTGGCTTGGCGTTACTCTGCTTGCATCGTATATAACGGACGTGTGCTATGGCAGGGAGTTCAGCGTTATCCCACTGTGCTGCATTGCTGCAACGATTATCGGACTGGTATTCATAGCAAAATCGGGAAAGCAGAATAAGGTGGAATACCGCAAAATAATCATTCCTCTGATATTGTACCTTGCTGCAAAGTATGGATACGGGCTTGTGGTAAAGGCGTTTACACCATATGTTTCTGCAACGTTTCAGCTTCTTCCGGCGCTTGTGATTATTTCAATCATCATGATGTTCAGAATACATCCCGGTAAGCTTGTGCAGAAAAAACGCAAGGACGTTCTGACGGCAGTTGCCCTGCGGGTTCCCAACACCGTTGGAATGCTGCTTGAAAATGCGGTTATTTCTGTCAGCCTGTCGAGTTACTCGTTTATTCAGCCTATGATACTTGTTGCATTGTTCGTTATCAGCTTGATTAGAAAAGAGCATTGTTCTGTGTCAAGCATTATCGGCAGCGTACTTTGTGTTGCCGGTGTAATTATGTTTCAGATTTTTTGAATAAATCATTCTAAATCATTAGGAGCAACCACGCACGGCTGCTCCTTTTCCTATACGTCCCTGAGCCACAAGGCTCTTTTTTATGCCCTTTTTTCGAGGAGGTGAAACAGAATGTCCGAGAATTTCGGCTTAAAAATAGGTCTTGAGGGCGAGCGTGAATTCAAGAAATCCCTCGCCGAGGCTCTAAGGCGAGAAACCAGGTGCTGAACAAGGAAATCGAGTAGCAGAAGCAGAAAATCGAAACCCTCAGTACTGCTTTGCAGAATGCCGCCGAATCTTTCGGTGAGAACGACCGCCGTAATCAAAGCTGGCAGATTCAGCTTAACAATGCGCAGGCGGATCTGAACGGCATGGAGGCAGGTGCAGAGCGTACAGCCGCCGCAAACGACCTCCTTGGAAAATCCGTTGTGGATATGGCGTCAGCCGCAGGCTTTTGACATCGCAATTTCGCTGAACTACCTTTTGACCCAATGTCCATAAGCGTCAGCGCAGAAAAGCCGTTCTGCGGCATTATCAGCGTGAAAAAGTTGATAGAGCTGTTCCCGGCTGCGGAGAGAACACCCGGTTCCATGAACGATAATTCCTATCATCACGGAAGTTATTTCTATGACTGCAACACCACGAACAGCGACTATCTCTCCGATGAAGAAAAGGAGAATCTGCGGCAGGATATGATTATTTTGCTGTGCAGAAGCGTGTAAACGAAATGCTCTGATAAAACTTAATACTGTACAGCAGTAATGCCCACCTTGGATAGATTTCCTTGGTGGGCATTATTTTTTGCGGACCGTAAAGCTGATTTTCTTCCAGTTGATACTGAGGTAATATCAGACTGGAGGAAAATTTTATGACAAATCAGCAAAGGAATCAGATACAAACAATGCGTCTGCAAGGGATAGGTTATATTAAAATAGGAAAAAACCTTGGTATTTCAGATAATACAGTACGCTCGTTCTGTCGGCGTAATGGTCTTGACGGCAAGGCTAAGAACACCATTGCCTGCAGGCAATGCGGGAAGCTGATAAAAATCATCCCCAAGCAGAAACTGAAAAAGTTCTGCTCAGACACCTGCCGCACCGCATGGTGGAAATTACACCCGGAGCGTATCAACCGAAAAGCAACCTATAACTACACTTGTGCCTGTTGCGGACGGCATTTTACTGCCTACGGAAATAACCACAGAAAGTACTGCTCTCATGGCTGCTACATATACGGACGCTTTGGAAAGTAGTGTGGACGTAATGAGTAACACTTACGGAGCGCGGTTAGAAAGCTATCCCGCTTCAATGCTCCAGTCAAAACAGATGATGTCGATTGGGATTTTAACCTCTGATGATTACGCCGCTATTGATACAATTATGACCAAAAAATACGGCATATCTTCGTGTAGTTTGTATTGCGGGATTGACTTGATATACAGTGGGTTCAGAGGTAATATGTCACACTGCAAGGAGGTGACACAATGTCAGGAAGAATAATCACCGTATCAAAACCGCCGAAGCTAGAGCGTAAAAAGCGTGTTGCCGCTTATGCCCGTGTTCCCAGTGGGAAAGACGCTATGCTTCACTCGCTGTCAGCACAGGTCAGCTATTACAGCGACCTTATCCAAAGTCATGGCGAATGACTTTATGCAGAAGTATATGCAGATGAAGCCAAGACAGCCACCAAGGATTCAAGAGCAGGTTTTCAGAGTTTGGTTACAGACTACCGTGGTTGGAAAATCGATATGGTGATCACAAAATCCATCTCCCGATTTGCACGAAATACAGTCACGCTGCTGCAGACTGTTCGTGAATTCAAAACCCTGGAAGTGGATATTTATTTTGAAGAGCAGAACATTCACACAATGAGCGGTGACGGAGAATTGATGATGACAATTCTTGCTTCATACGCCCAGGAAGAAAGCCACGAAGCCATTGTTGACGAAAAAACTTTTCAAGCTGTTCAAGGGGAAAAGTCAAGGCGGTCGGCTCGGTTTAACAAGAAGTCTGTGCCAAAGAAAACATATCCCTTTTCAAGCTTTATGGAGTGCGATAACTGCGGCAAAAATTACCGCCGAAAGGTTACAAAATCGGGTCCTGTATGGGTCTGCAATACATTCAATTCTTTGGGGAAATCCGCCTGTGCGTCTAATCAGATACCGGAATCCATTCTTCAGCAGGTAACAGCCGAAGTTTTAGGCAAGGCAGATTTCACCGGTGAACAGCTGCACAGCCAAATACAGAAAACCGTGGTTTACAGCGAAAACGTTCTGATTTTCTGCTTTCGGTATGGTTCGGAAGTTACACGAAAATGGGAAGACCGCTCCAGAGCTGAAAGCTGGACGGACGAGATGAAGGAAGCCGCCAGTCAAAAAGTATTAGGGAGGAATAAGCACAATGCCTAAAGTTACCATGATACCCGCAACCATCAATTCGCTGACACACCTGCCGAAGGTGGCCGCGCAGAAGCGGCGTGTTGCAGGATATGCCCGTGTTTCCACCGACAGCGACGAGCAGTCCACAAGCTACGAAGCCCAGGTGGATTACTACACCAAATTCATACAGTCCAAGCCGGAATGGAACTTCGTAAAAGTATATACGGATGAGGGCATTTCCGGCTGTAACACCAAAAAGCGAGACGGCTTTAACAGCATGGTTTCGGACGCTCTTGCCGGAAAAATCGACCTCATTGTCACAAAGTCGGTCAGCCGATTTGCCAGGAACACCGTGGACAGCCTGGTCACCATCCGCAAGCTGAAAGAAAACGGCGTGGAATGTTACTTTGAAAAGGAGGGCATTTTCACATTTGACGGCAAGGGTGAGCTGCTCATCACCATCATGTCGAGCCTTAACCAAGAAGAAAGCCGCAGTATTTCGGAGAACATCACCTGGGGACAGCGGAAGAGCTTCGCTGACGGAAAGGTGCATCTTGCCTATAAACGCTTCCTTGGCTACGAAAAGGGCGAGGACGGCAGACCTACCATTGTGGAAAGTGAAGCGAAAGTTGTTCAGCTGATTTACCGCCTTTTCCTTGATGGCAAGTCACAGGCGAGCATTTGCAGATATTTGGAGGACTTGGGTATTCCGTCACCTGGCGGCAAGGATAAATGGAGTAAGACCACGGTCACCAGCATTCTGCAAAATGAAAAATACAAAGGCGATGCGCTACTCCAGAAATCCTTCACGGTCGATTTTCTGGAAAAGAGGATGAAGCCCAACGATGGTGAGGTGCCGCAATACTATGTGGAAGGCAGCCATCCCGCCATTGTCGATCCTGACGAATGAAATCATGTGCAGACAGAGTTTGCCAGAAGAAAGGCACTGGGCAGAGCCTACAGCGGAAAGAGTGTTCTTTCAGCCAAGCTGGTCTGCGAGGACTGCGGCGGCTTCTTCGGCTCAAAGGTCTGGCATTCCACCGACCGCTACCGCCGTACCATCTGGCAATGCAATGGCAAGTTCAAGGGCGAGGAACGCTGCCATACTCCCTCGGTAGATACGGAAACCGTGCAGCGGCTTTTCATTCAAGCCTATAATCGGATGATGGAGAACCAAGAGCGGATCATCAAGGACTGCGAAGCCATGCGCCGTGCGCTGACAGACTTTGCGGAATTGGACGCAGAAATTGAACGGCAGCTTGAGGAAACACAGGTCGTAGCCGAACTGGTCAAGGCGGCGGTAAAGGAAAACGCTTCTACAGCACAGTCACAGGAGGCTTATCTGAGAAAGTATGAAGCCCTCACCGAGCGTTACGAAAAAACCGCTGCGGAACTGGAGCGGTTACAGAGTCTGCACACTACACAAAGTCAGCAAGACAAGGCAATGGCACTCTACATACGCACCCTCAAAAAACAGCCGGTGGCGCTGCGTGAATGGGATAGCACCATCTGGACGGTGATGGTCGAGAAAGCGATCGTTCACAGGGACGGTGCGATTACCTTCGTTTTCAAGAACGGAATCGAGATTAAAGTCGGAGAATAAAATACAAGGTCGTTCGCATTTTTGGGTGAACGGGTTTTGCGGTCTTTCTTTTGCGCTCTTGAGGAATAATTAAAAGATGCACACCCCTTGGTTCAAAATGCACACCCCATAGACCTTTCGTTAAAAGGTGTTATGGGAGAAAACGCAAAAAGCTCTGCGGCAACCTTTTTCGGAGCACTGCAGAGCCTTATATCGTTAAAAAGTGTTGAAAAAACCTTGCAAATCAAGGATTTTATAAAAAGAAAATGGACACCAATCAAGATACGCATTGTATCAAAATTGGTGTCCAGTTATGGTCGAGGTGACGGGACTTGAACCCACGGCCTCTACGTCCCGAACGTAGCGCTCTACCAAACTGAGCCACACCTCGATATTTTAGTCCTGTACAGCAACACCGCACTCAAACCGATAATTATTATATCACATCATCGCGGTTTTGTCAAGCATATTTTTCAAATTGATATGCCGCTCTAATGATAATTGTGCAACATAAACAATATATGCAATCACAATTTGACAAATTCGACGATTCATTCTCTCCACTTGTCGCGATTGAAAAGAAACTCGGCGTAGTTGAACTCTTCGGGAACGCGGGTTATGCCGTCTGCGCCGATGATGTAGTGCGCCGCCATTTCGCCGCCAAGCTCCAGCGCTCGGTTTTTGATGTACGCCGTTGACGATATATCGCCGGATGACGGCGTGCAGCTCGCGTTCGGGTGATTGTGCGTTATGATAAATCTGCCGCTCGGCTCGTTGAACATAAATTTGGATATTTGTCCGAAATCTACCTGAACATTGCTGTATGTGCCCTCAGAGATCAGCCGACGGTGCTTTAAAAATCCTTTTTTATCCACTGAAAACATATACAGCTTCTCGCGGCATTCAAGGCTGTACAGCGCTTTCAGATAGTCCGTCAGCGTGTTGAGGTCGTCGAATTTTATCGGCTTTTTGAAGCGCTCTAACAGCACACGCGTCATGAATGCGCTCACCAGACGTATGCCTCCCGCCTCTTTTTCGGTGACGACGCCGCCCTCGCATATCTCGTCGATGGTCGCAGAAAGTACGCGCTTTACCGTGCCGAAACGCGCTATCAGGAAATCCGCACAGCGCGCCGCCCTGTCCTCGTCGATGATGAAATTGAGCATTATCTCCTCCATTATCACCGACTGCGACATTCCGTCAAACGTACTGCCATTCTCCGTGAACACTCGCAGTATCTGCGAGCGCCGCGTTTCTCTTCTCGGTTTGTTTGACATCTGCACACCCCTCTACTTGATCTTCAGCGTTTTCAGATATTTTTTCGTTTCAGGCGGCACTTGACGGCTCTCGACCGCTTTTTGTATCGCCGCGTTGTGCACGAAAACCGAAAGCCGCCGCTCTGATATGTACTTCACCGCTTCATCGTAATTTTTCGCGAGCGCCATGCTGAAAAACCACGCGTTTGCCATGTCGATATAATACTCTCCGCTCGGGACAGCCGCCGCAAGTTCGCAATAATGTGGGTTGAAATCATCGTCCAGAAAATATGTCAGCAAACAAACTAATCCATATCTAACAACATATGTATGCTCACTTTTCAGCCACTTTTCTACGCACTTTATCAGCTCGGGGTGATTTTTTGCGAATATTTTCGGCTTCATGCTGTCGCAGGTCGCCCAGTTATCCGCGTGTATCATAAGCCGCTCGGCTTCCTCCGCGGCGCGCTGAAAATCGGCTATCTGCTCGATGAGAAACGCCCGCAGGTTCATCTCTTCGTAGTAAAAATATGGCAGCTCCATCTGCATGAACTGCTCTGCCCTGCCGCTGCGAAAAAGTTCTTTCGCGTAGCTGCGCAGGCGCGGGGTGCGCACGCCGATTATCCTTTCGCGCGGGACGTTCGGTATCAGCCGTGCGTGAAAATCGCGGTACTTTTCATCGCGCATGGCGAAAAGCTCGGCAACTATCTCGCGCTCAAGCTCGCCGACGGGCGTGAATTTTTCAGACATTGCGATCCCCCTTTTCACTAACAATTATAACATTTATCTAGCTTTTTGTCAAGAATTTGCCCAAAATTTCGACAAAAAAACCGCCGAGTTTTGCCCCGACGGTGTTGCCTTAAAATTATTTTGTCTTTACGCTCTTTGCAGCGCTGGCGTCGCCCCAGAATGTGCCGCCATACATCCACTTGTGGTAAGCTTTTACCTTGTATTTGTATGTCGTCTTGGATTTTAGCGATTTCTTGTCAACGTAGCTGGTCTTGCCGTTCTTTACAGTAGCGAGTTTTTTCCACTTTTTAGTCTTGCTGTCATATCTGTAAACACGGTAGCCGTCAGCGCTCTTGACCTTGCCCCATTTCAGCGTAATGCTGTTTTTGGTGGAGGAGGTGGATTTTATTACCGCCTTACCGGGAGTTGTCATAGCCGTTCCGTTTGAATAATCTCCCCAATAGGTCTTGCCGTTGCGCTTAGCATATGCCCTTATTCTATACTTATAGGTCGTTCCGGGCGTAAGGTTGTAAAGCTCGAAATATTCGCCCTTGCCATCGCGAACAGTGCCTTTGTTTACCCATTTTTTAGTTGATGAATTGTATATGTAAAATTTGTAACCGTCAGCGTCGGGAGCGGTAACCCAGTGGAAACGTAAAGACGTACCTTTCTTTACTTCATCAGCATCGCGGTTGAAGTAGTCTGCTATTATGTCAAGTATGGGCTGGGAGTAATCGTAGTTAAAATGAATTTTAGCATTTTTTAACTCTTGGTCACAAGGGAATGGATTATAAGGATCTCCGGTGCTGATATTATTCCATTCTTCTTCTGAACCGGTGTAATATACTGCTTTTAAGCTAGTGCAATAGTAAAAAGTTTGAATACCTATTGTTTTAACACTTTTTGGGATAACAATGCTTATCAGATTATAACAAGTGTTAAAAGCTCCATCAATGCTAACTAAATTTTTCGGAAGAACAACATGATTTAATTTAGTGCATTCTTTAAAAGCCCACGCGTTAATGTATTTCACGCTATCAGGGAAATTTACATTCGTTATATTTGCCTCCGCAAAAGCACCACCTGCAATCGTAACTACACCATCGGGTATCGTAACTTCACCCTCTGCCGAAGTGGCATCTAAAAGTATATTATTAACTACAACAAAAGTATTGTTTTTCTTCAATGCTTCAAGCCAAGGCGTTCCAGAAAATGCATAAGTACCTATACTCGTAACACTTGAAGGAAGAGTAACTTTTTTCAAGTTTTCACAATTGCCAAAAGCTTCAGAACCTATGCTTGTCACGGTGTCGGGAATAACAACACTTTTAATATTAAAACCTGGACCTTGAATATACTCTTCAAATGCCCATGCTCCTATGCTCGTTACTTTCTTGCCCTTTATCTTGCTGGGAATTACAACATCGTCATCACTGCCGTTATAGCTCGTTATCTCAACCGTACCATCATCGAGCACCGTATAATTATAATCCCCGTAAGTCAGCGTAGCACCCGCTACCTGAACATCTTCTCCCGACTGCTCGGCTATGTAGGCTTCGCCATCGTCGAGCGAGATCTCCTCGTTAGCCGCGTAGTCCTCGCTCATCTCCTCGGCGCTTGCCGATACCGCCGTAAAACCGCTCTCCGCCGCGGGCAGAGCCAGTCCGCCGAACGCTATCGTCAGCGCCACAACGCCTGCAACAAATTTCTTCATAAATTTTCCTCCTATAATCTGCAAATTTAAGCCGAAAACGCGCTTTTTCCCGCGCTATACCGACCTTTCTTAAAATTTTATCAGAAATTCTTAACAAAAAAAAAAAAACGATAAACATTTTGTGAACTATAACTAAGAGCAAGTTTTCACCGCCAAATAATCACGTTCACCAACGCCCCGAGCGTCACGGTACGCCGTTTTCGCCAAAAATCCAATATTTCCTTGACTTTTTTTATTATATGTGCTATAATAGCTAACAGTATTAGCAATGAAAAAGGCGGTGATTTTTTGGATAAGCGCGAAACTACTCAGGCGTTTTTGAGCGCTATGCGGGCTTCTTATTTTAACAATACAGCAAAGACCTCGGCCGACTACCTGCGCGGCGAGTGCCGTATGCTGTCTTTCCTCAACATCGACAAAGAGCGGCAGTACCAGTCGGGCGAGTTGGCGAAGCACCTCAACATCACCACCGCGCGCACTGCCGCCACGCTGAGAACGCTTGAAAAGAAAGGCTACGTTGCCCGCAGCGTATGTGACGGCGATAAGCGTAAGATATTCGTTTCCATCACCCCCGCAGGCTCGAGATTTATCGAGAAAAAGCGCGAGGACGTCTGCCTGTTTTTCGACCGCATTTTCGACGAGTTAAGCGAGAGCGACCGCCGCGATTTTATCCGCCTCATCTCTGAGATAACCGAGATAGCGGGAAATATGAAGTAACGAAAGGAATTTGGGAATTTATGTACATAGATGATTTTTTTAGCGGCAGAGCATTTGACGCATATGAGTTTTTCGGCGCTCACCCCACGTCAAACGGCGTAGTTTTCCGCACATTCGCGCCAGGCGCGGGCAAGGTGGCTATTATCGGCGATTTCAACGACTGGCACCCTTGGCAGCTTCACTGCGACCGCGGCATTTGGGAGCTTGAAGTGCCGCAGGCTAAGGTCGGCGACAAGTACAAATTCGTGATCTACACACGCAGCGGCGAGATGATAGAGCACTGCGACCCCTATGGCTTCGGCATGGAGCTTCGCCCAAACTGGGCTTCTATCGTGCGCGACTTAAACGTTTACAAATTCACTGATGAAAAATGGCTCGCCCGTCGCGACAAGAATTACAACAAGCCGCTCAACATCTACGAAATGCACCTCGGCTCTTGGAAAACAAATGAAGATGACGAAAACGGCTGGTACGATTACGCCGCGATCGCCGAACTGCTTATCCCATATCTGAAAGAGCATGGCTATACTCACGTTGAATTCATGCCGCTTTCCGAGCACCCCGCCGATTGTTCGTGGGGCTACCAGAACACAGGCTTTTACGCGCCTACCTCCCGCTACGGCACGGCTGAGCAGCTTATGGAGCTTATCGACAAGCTTCACAGTGCGGACATCGGCGCGATAATGGACTTCGTGCCCGTGCATTTCGCGATAGACGGCTACGCTCTGCGCAATTTCGACGGCACACCGCTTTACGAATATCCCGAATCTGACGTATCGGTCAGCGAATGGGGCACTTGCAATTTCCTTTTCAACAAGCCTTCTTCGGCGGTATTCATGCAGTCATGCGCAAATTACTGGCTGGAAAAATATCACTTCGACGGACTGCGAATGGACGCTATCAGCCGCGCGATATACTGGCAGGGGCAGCCCGAGCGCGGCGTAAACCCCAACTCCGTCATCTTCATAAAGCAGATGAACGCGGGTCTGCAAAGGCTGCACCCGAACTGTATGCTCATCGCGGAAGACTCGACCGCATTCCCGAAGATCACCTGCCCCGTAGAGTATGACGGCATGGGCTTCGACTACAAGTGGGATCTCGGCTGGATGAACGACACGCTGAATTACTTCCGCACCCCGCCTGCCGAGCGCCCCGCGCAGCACAACAAGCTCACATTCTCGATGTTCTATTTCTACAATGAGCTGTATATGCTGGAGCTTTCGCACGACGAAAACGTACACGGCAAAGCGACGGTCGTACAAAAAATGTGGGGCGATTACGAGCAGAAATTCCCGCAGGCTCGCGCGATGTACGCATATATGTTCACCCATCCCGGCAAAAAGTTGAACTTCATGGGCGGCGAATTTGCACAGTTCCGCGAGTGGGACGAAACGCGCGAGCAGGACTGGGACATTCTAAAATACCCCCTGCACGAAAGCTTCGACCGCTACATGAAAAAGCTGATGGGGCTTTACAAGACCGAGCCTGCGCTGCACAACGCCGAATACAACAGCGACACGTTCCGCTGGCTGATGGCGGACAACGCCAAGCAGTGCAGCTACGCATACATACGCACCGCTGAAAATCAGACGATATGGTGTCTTTTCAACTTCTCGGATAAGGAGCAGACTTTCCCTCTTAATACCGATAAGCCCTGCGTGCTCTTGCCGCTGCTTTCATCTGACGAACAGACTTACAGCGGCTCTACGTCTGCGAATGAGCTTAAAAACATTGCGATAGAAAAGGCAGGCGCGCACGAATTTACTCTGCCGCCATTTACAGCCGTACTTTATGAAGAGCTGCCCGCCGAAACGATCAAGCCTGCAAAAACTGCAAAGAAACCAAAGTCTGTCGCTAAGTAACTTTTTCACCGCCGCCTGCGTAATATGTATGGGTGATGCTATGAAATTTCTTATCGGTATGACTTCGATAACCTACGCTATGCGGGCGCAGGAGCTGCTCACCGCAAAAAAGATACGCTGCCAAGTGGTATCAACGCCGAAAAATGTCGGCAGCGGCTGCGGATATTCGCTTTCGGTCAGCGGCGACCCCAACGAGGCCAAACGGCTTCTGAGTGAAAACGGGATAAAATACAAAGAAGTTTACCTTTAATAAAAAAAGTCCCTCTGTTTTGCGGCGGAGGGACATTTTTTTGTACTTGACGAAACGCGTCGAATATGGTATAATTATTACAAACATTTTAAGCGAGGTGAAGAGCATGATAAGCGATCATTCCATACTAAAGTCGATAATCGAAAACGGCGGCCGCGAGGGCTACATCACCGATGAGCGCTTTAACGTGGTATGGACAAATTCGCAGAAGCCGCTCACCGAGATACTTCTTTGCTCAGAACACAGCTCTCTGGAGCGTGCGCGCACTAAAGAAGCCATGATCTCATGCTCCGACGGCTCGGCACTGAAAATAACGCCGATAATGGTAGACGGCAAGGCTGAGGCTTACGTTTTCGAGCGCTTTACGGGCAATCAGATACTCGATATGCTCTCAAAGACCTCTGTTTTTTACAGCTTCGCCGAGCAGTACAATTCTTTTCGCGACTCCTCGCTGGAACTGCTGCTGAAAGCCGCCGAGAACGACCGTTTTATTGCCGAAAAGACCGACAAGCTCACGGCGGGCAGCGTAAACAAATCAGGCTCTTTCAAGATACTATCGCCCGAGTCTGAGCCTATCACGATGGATCTTTACGTTCCGCTCAGCTACTGCTGCGGCTCGCTGCAAATTCTTGCGAATTACACCGACCTAAAGCTTGAAACTGAGATCTCGATGGGGCTTTTCACGCTTACGCACCTTACTTCATTCGAGTACGTTGTGCTAAACCTCATCATAAACGCTTATCAGAACGCCGAGCCGGGCAACCGCAAGCTGCTTGTGCGCGGCTACCGCAAAGACGACAACGTCATCGTCGAAATACATAACAACGGCGACGCGCCTGACATTGAGAAGATAGAGGCTTTTCGTCATATTTACGCGGTAGACCGCCCAGAATACAGCGGCGAGGGCCTTGGCATCGCGATGGTGCAGCTTTTTGCCGACAAATACAACGGCGAATTTCTCATGAGCCGCAGCCACCTCGGCGGACTTTGTGCCGAACTGCGCCTGCCGTATCGCCTGCCTGACAGCCGCGTTTCGCTCTTCTCACCGAATTACGGCGAAAACGACGATGAACTTATGATAGAGCTTCTGAAAAAATGCTTTACCGCGAAACAGCTTTCCGTACTGCAAAACAGATAAACTAAACCGCCCGACATTTCGCCGAGCGGTTTTTTCATTCTATAAAAATGTCAGCTTCGTTGAAAGTTATGCTTACACAAGTGCCTTTGCCGACCTCTGAGGTGATGGAAATGCCGTGGCCCAGTCTGCGGCATACCTCGCTGCAAAGGTACAGCCCGATACCGCTCGAGCGCTTCTCTGCCCTGCCGTTGTAGCCCGTGTAGCTGCAATCAAAAATGCGCGGCAAGTCCTCGGCGGCAATGCCTATGCCTGTGTCAGAGATCATGAGCGTGCGACCGACTGTGCATATCTTTATCTCGCCCGCCGAAGTATATTTCAGCGAATTTGAAAGTACCTGCTCTATCACGAAGCAGAGCCATTTTTCATCGGTAAGTACGGTAATATCGCCAGGCTCGTACTCCAGTTTCAGGCGCTTCATTATAAACTGCTTTGAGTATTTGCGGATAGATGTGCGCACCGCCGAGTCAAGGCTGCGGCGGGTTATCACAAGGTCGCTGCTGCCGCAAAAAAGCCGCTGGTAATTCAGCGCCATCTCGACATACTGCTCTATGTGGAAGATCTCGTTTTGCAGCTCTGCCGAGCGTGCGCCGCTTTGTATAAGCAGGCGCAGTGCGGAGATCGGCGTTTTTATTTGGTGCACCCACATTGTGTAGTAATTGCGCATATCAGCTTCGCGGCGGCGGTGCTCCAGCGCGGCGCGCTCATACTCGGCGTAGGTCTTTTGCAGCATTTGCGTGTACAGCCGCTCGCTTTCATTTTGCGGCGGCGGCAGACTTTCGAGCGTTTCCGGCAACTCAGAAAGCGTTCTTTTCAGCGCGGAGACCCTTTTGTAATATCTGTAAAAGCCGACAAGCGCATACACTGCCGTAAACGCCAAGCAGAGCGCGCCCGCATACAGCACAGTTTCGGAAGGCACTTCCGCAGCGTAAAGCACCGTTGCAAATATAAGCAGATACGCCGCCGCAAGTATGACCATACGCCTATACCCCGAAATATACGCAAGAAATGTTTTCATTCTATGATGTACCCCATTCCCTTTTTGGTAGTGATGAAGCCGCTAAGTCCTGCGTCGTCGAGCTTTTTGCGCAGGCGCGCTATGTTGACGTTCAGCGTGTTTTCATCGATGTAGCAGTCGGTCTGCCAAAGCTTTTCCATAAGCTCCTCGCGAGGAACTATTCTGCCCTTATTGCGCAGAAGCTCTGAAAGTATCTTTATCTCATTTTTGGTAAGGCTTATCTTCTCGCCGCCGAAATTAAGCATGCCGTCATCGGTATTGAGAACAGCGCCTCGGTGCTCAATATAGCTTACAGCCGCGGCAAATTCATACGTCCGCCGCAGCATTGCCTGCACCTTTGCGACAAGCACGTTCATGTCAAAAGGCTTCGCGATAAAATCATCGCCGCCCATATTCACAGCCATGACGATGTTCATATTATCGGAAGCGGAGGATATGAATATGACCGACCCGAATGTCGCAAACGCGATGTTTGAGAAGGGCGACAACCAGATCAGCACCCGCAAGATCATGGCCGTGTCGCTCGTCGTCATCTTTGTGCTGGTCGTGCTGCTGCTCTGGAGCCTGATAGGCGGCAGCAAGGCTGACAGCACCCCTGTCGCAACGCCGCAGCCGACGGCAGCCGGCACGGCGGGGGAGACCACCGCCGAGACCGTGCCGAACCTGGTCGGCCTGCGCTACACTACTGACATCAAGGGTAACTCTGCCTACGACGGTTTCCGCATCGTGATGGTGGAGCAGCCGTCCGACACGGTGGCGCAGGGCGTCGTCATCAGCCAAGACCCGCCTGCAGGCACAGAGAAGCTGATGGACGACCAAATCATCCAGATCACGGTCAGCAGCGGCCCGAGCCTTGTGGAGATGCCGGACATCATCGGCTTTACCCAGGCCAATGCCAGCAAAAAGCTGGACGCGCTGGGCATCCAGTACAAGATGGTCATGGTGGATAACGACGGTACGATGGCCGCGGGCTGTGTGGCGAGCACCGACTACAAGGCCGGAACGAAGATAAACACCGAGAATGTGACTGTCATCGTCAGCATCGCCGGGGAGCGTGATGACACGCTGGTGGCGCAGACGGGGAATGCGGCAGAAAGCAATTCGGCTTCCCCTGAGGGGGAAGCTGTCACCGAAGGTGATTGATGAGGGGTAGGTTTTCCGTGATACCCCGCTAACGGGTGACCACAGGAACGCCGCCCCTCATCCGGCCCTGCGGGGCCACCTTTCAGTCTACGCGCTAAGAGCCGCCTTCGGCGGTTGCGCTCCGACACGCGCCTGCGGGCGCAGC
>OHAQ01000917.1_pt1 | contig 23526 bp, 29 predicted proteins | sample 1577111 | NCBI WGS metagenome assembly OHAQ01 (sample SAMEA3541549, study PRJEB24748) | human gut metagenome | biome: human gut; feature: human-associated habitat; material: faeces | place: China | collected 2012 | reverse complement strand
CTTCTGATGCCATTCTATTTCAGGAAGGAGTGTCCGTTAAACTCAGGCTACCTCAGTTTGAACACAACTCACCGTTTTCATCCTGGTGTATGTGTATCCAGGGGGCTCTGGCGTGGCAAGAGATAAAGGCAGGAACAATAATGATCAGAAGGAACCCCAGGCTAACAAAAGAGTTCACTCTTCCTATGAGCAAAGCGAAGACAAAACATGTTATCGCGTTTACGGATCGTGGATGGCAGAAAACTTTCAGGATCAGGTATCCATTTTAAACCAGAAATAGGGTGAGTTTGCCCCATCCATGCCCCACGCGGGCAGATGGGATGTAATTACCAACAGGTTACAAAACCTACACCTGCATGGACATCACTTCCTGATACGCCGCCACCAGCTTATTACGCACCTGAATCCCCATTTGCATAGAAACTGAGGCTTTTTGCATATCGGTCATCACATCGTTTAACGCCACGCCGGGTTCACCGAGGGTGAATTTTTCTGCCTGCGTGCGGGCGGCTGTTTGTGTATCGCTTATGCGATCGAGCGCGGCGTGCAGCTGCCCGGCAAAACTAATGGTCGGTTGTGGCAGTGATTCCTGTGCACGCGCACTCATCGCCGTAGCCTGTAACTGGCTGATAACCCCTTCAATCCCCTGTATCGCTGACATTTTCGTCTCCCGGATAATTTCTGGTAGCAAAGCCTACCAGTAAGTCAATAAGACAAAGGCGCTAAATAGCAACAAAAAAACGGGTTTATTGGCGGATAGAAAAAAACGAAAGCACAAATAATGGGAGCGTCAATTTTTCGAGTTTGCTGACCCGGGAGTGAGTCTTGTTCCACTTTGCCAATAACGCCGTCCATAATCAGCCACGAGGTGCGCGATGAATGCGACTGCAGCCCAGACAAAATCTCTTGAGTGGCTTAATCGCCTGCGTGCGAATCCGAAAATTCCATTGATTGTTGCCGGTTCCGCGGCAGTGGCGGTCATGGTCGCACTGATCCTGTGGGCGAAAGCCCCCGACTACCGCACATTATTCAGCAATCTTTCCGATCAGGATGGTGGCGCAATTGTCAGCCAACTGACGCAAATGAATATTCCTTACCGCGTCAGCGAAGCCAGCGGCGCTATTGAAGTTCCGGCAGATAAAGTTCACGAGCTGCGTCTGCGCCTGGCGCAACAAGGTTTGCCCAAAGGCGGCGCGGTCGGTTTCGAACTACTCGATCAGGAAAAGTTTGGTATCAGCCAGTTCAGCGAACAGGTGAATTATCAGCGGGCGCTGGAAGGCGAGCTTTCTCGTACCATCGAAACTATCGGCCCGGTAAAAGGGGCGCGCGTACATCTGGCAATGCCGAAACCGTCTTTATTCGTCCGTGAACAAAAATCCCCTTCTGCATCGGTGACGGTAAATCTGTTACCCGGCCGCGCACTCGATGAAGGGCAAATTAGCGCCATTGTACATCTGGTTTCCAGCGCGGTTGCTGGTCTGCCGCCGGGGAACGTCACGCTGGTGGATCAGGGTGGACATCTGTTAACCCAGTCCAATACCAGCGGGCGCGATCTTAATGACGCTCAGTTGAAATATGCCAGCGATGTCGAAGGCCGGATTCAGCGGCGTATTGAAGCGATCCTGTCGCCTATTGTTGGTAACGGTAATATTCACGCCCAGGTCACGGCGCAACTGGACTTCGCCAGTAAAGAACAAACGGAAGAACAGTATCGCCCTAACGGTGATGAATCTCAGGCGGCGCTTCGTTCACGCCAGCTTAATGAGAGCGAGCAAAGCGGTTCCGGTTATCCGGGCGGCGTACCGGGGGCGTTGTCGAATCAACCGGCACCTGCGAATAACGCGCCAATCAGCACGCCTCCGGCAAATCAAAATAACCGCCAGCAGCAGGCGAGCACCACCAGCAATAGCGGGCCGCGTAGCACACAGCGGAATGAAACCAGTAACTACGAAGTCGATCGCACCATTCGTCATACCAAAATGAACGTGGGCGATGTGCAACGTCTGTCAGTCGCGGTTGTGGTGAATTACAAAACCTTGCCAGATGGCAAACCGGTGCCTCTCAGCAACGAACAGATGAAGCAAATTGAAGATCTGACCCGCGAGGCGATGGGCTTTTCTGAAAAACGCGGTGACTCGCTCAATGTCGTCAACTCGCCGTTCAATAGCAGTGACGAAAGCGGCGGAGAACTGCCGTTCTGGCAACAGCAAGCGTTTATCGATCAGTTACTTGCTGCCGGTCGCTGGTTGCTGGTACTGCTGGTGGCGTGGCTGCTGTGGCGTAAAGCGGTACGCCCGCAGCTAACACGTCGCGCTGAGGCGATGAAAGCTGTACAGCAACAGGCGCAGGCCCGCGAGGAAGTGGAAGATGCGGTGGAAGTCCGCCTGAGCAAAGACGAACAACTACAACAACGGCGCGCTAACCAACGTCTGGGGGCAGAAGTCATGAGCCAGCGTATCCGTGAAATGTCTGATAACGATCCGCGCGTGGTGGCGCTGGTCATTCGCCAGTGGATAAATAACGATCATGAGTAACCTGACAGGCACCGATAAAAGCGTCATCCTGCTGATGACCATTGGCGAAGACCGGGCGGCAGAGGTGTTCAAGCACCTCTCCCAGCGCGAAGTGCAAACCCTGAGCGCTGCAATGGCGAACGTCACGCAGATCTCCAACAAGCAGCTAACCGATGTGCTGGCGGAGTTTGAGCAAGAAGCTGAACAGTTTGCCGCACTGAATATCAACGCCAACGATTATCTGCGTTCGGTATTGGTCAAAGCTCTGGGTGAGGAACGTGCCGCCAGCCTGCTGGAAGATATTCTCGAAACTCGCGATACCGCCAGCGGTATTGAAACGCTCAACTTTATGGAGCCGCAGAGCGCCGCCGATCTGATTCGCGATGAGCATCCGCAAATTATCGCCACCATTCTGGTGCATCTGAAGCGCGCCCAGGCCGCCGATATTCTGGCGTTGTTCGATGAACGTCTGCGCCACGACGTGATGTTGCGTATCGCCACCTTTGGCGGCGTGCAGCCAGCCGCGCTGGCGGAGCTGACCGAAGTACTGAATGGCTTGCTCGACGGTCAGAATCTCAAGCGCAGCAAAATGGGCGGCGTGAGAACGGCAGCCGAAATTATCAACCTGATGAAAACTCAGCAGGAAGAAGCCGTTATTACCGCCGTGCGCGAATTCGACGGCGAGCTGGCGCAGAAAATCATCGACGAGATGTTCCTGTTCGAGAATCTGGTGGATGTCGACGATCGCAGCATTCAGCGTCTGTTGCAGGAAGTAGATTCCGAATCGCTGTTGATCGCGCTGAAAGGGGCCGAGCAGCCACTGCGCGAGAAATTCCTGCGCAATATGTCGCAGCGTGCCGCCGATATTCTGCGCGACGATCTCGCCAACCGTGGTCCGGTGCGTCTGTCGCAGGTGGAAAACGAACAGAAAGCGATTCTGCTGATTGTGCGCCGCCTTGCCGAAACTGGCGAGATGGTAATTGGCAGCGGCGAGGATACCTATGTCTGATAATCTGCCGTGGAAAACCTGGACGCCGGACGATCTCGCGCCACCACAGGCAGAGTTTGTGCCCATGGTCGAGCCGGAAGAAACCATCATTGAAGAGGCCGAACCCAGCCTTGAGCAGCAACTGGCGCAACTGCAAATGCAGGCCCATGAGCAAGGTTATCAGGCGGGGATTGCCGAAGGTCGCCAGCAAGGTCATGAGCAGGGCTATCAGGAAGGACTGGCCCAGGGGCTGGAGCAAGGTCTGGCAGAGGCGAAGTCTCAACAAGCGCCAATTCATGCCCGGATGCAGCAACTGGTCAGCGAATTTCAAACTACCCTTGATGCACTTGATAGTGTGATTGCTTCGCGCCTGATGCAGATGGCGCTGGAGGCGGCACGTCAGGTCATCGGTCAGACGCCAACAGTGGATAACTCGGCACTGATCAAACAGATCCAACAGTTGTTGCAGCAAGAACCGTTATTCAGCGGTAAACCACAGCTGCGCGTGCACCCGGATGATCTGCAACGTGTGGATGATATGCTCGGCGCAACCTTAAGTTTGCATGGCTGGCGCTTGCGGGGCGATCCCACACTCCATCCTGGCGGCTGTAAAGTCTCCGCCGATGAAGGCGATCTCGACGCCAGTGTCGCCACTCGCTGGCAAGAACTCTGCCGTCTGGCAGCACCAGGAGTGGTGTAATGACCACGCGCCTGACTCGCTGGCTAACCACGCTGGATAACTTCGAAGCCAAAATGGCGCAGTTGCCTGCGGTACGTCGCTACGGGCGATTAACCCGCGCTACCGGGCTGGTGCTGGAAGCCACCGGATTACAATTGCCGCTCGGCGCAACCTGTGTCATTGAGCGTCAGAACGGCAGCGAAACGCACGAAGTAGAAAGCGAAGTCGTTGGCTTTAACGGTCAACGGCTGTTTTTAATGCCGCTGGAGGAAGTGGAAGGTGTCCTGCCCGGCGCGCGGGTTTATGCCAAAAACATTTCGGCTGAAGGACTGCAAAGCGGCAAGCAGTTGCCGCTCGGTCCGGCGTTATTAGGTCGCGTTCTGGACGGCAGCGGTAAACCGCTCGATGGCCTCCCCTCCCCCGATACGACGGAAACCGGTGCGCTGATTACCCCACCATTTAACCCATTGCAACGTACACCGATTGAACATGTGCTGGACACCGGCGTGCGCCCAATCAATGCCCTGCTTACCGTCGGGCGCGGGCAGCGTATGGGGCTGTTTGCCGGGTCCGGCGTTGGTAAAAGTGTGCTGCTGGGGATGATGGCCCGTTACACCCGCGCCGATGTCATTGTCGTTGGTTTAATTGGTGAACGCGGACGCGAAGTAAAAGATTTTATTGAGAATATCCTCGGTGCCGAAGGACGTGCACGCTCAGTAGTGATTGCCGCTCCGGCGGATGTTTCTCCGCTCCTGCGAATGCAGGGTGCCACCTATGCCACGCGCATTGCCGAAGATTTTCGCGATCGTGGTCAGCATGTGTTGCTGATTATGGACTCCCTCACCCGCTATGCGATGGCCCAGCGTGAAATTGCGCTGGCGATTGGCGAACCACCCGCCACCAAAGGTTATCCCCCGTCGGTGTTTGCCAAATTACCGGCACTGGTCGAGCGTGCCGGAAATGGCATTAGCGGCGGCGGCTCGATTACCGCGTTTTATACCGTGCTCACCGAGGGCGATGATCAGCAGGACCCCATTGCCGACTCTGCGCGGGCAATCCTCGACGGTCACATTGTGCTGTCTCGCCGACTGGCGGAAGCCGGGCACTATCCGGCTATCGATATTGAAGCGTCGATCAGCCGCGCAATGACGGCGTTGATCAGTGAGCAACATTACGCGCGAGTGCGCACCTTCAAACAGCTGTTGTCGAGTTTTCAGCGTAACCGCGATCTGGTTAGCGTCGGCGCGTATGCCAAAGGCAGCGATCCGATGCTCGATAAAGCCATCGCCCTGTGGCCGCAGCTGGAGGGCTATTTGCAACAAGGCATTTTTGAACGTGCGGACTGGGAAGCGTCTCTCCAGGGGCTGGAGCGTATTTTCCCGACAGTGTCATAACCCAGGAGATAACGGTAGATGGCAGAACATGGTGCGCTGGCGACCCTGAAAGATCTGGCAGAAAAAGAGGTAGAGGATGCCGCGCGCCTGCTGGGTGAAATGCGTCGCGGATGTCAGCAGGCGGAAGAACAGCTCAAAATGCTGATCGATTATCAGAATGAATATCGCAATAACCTCAATAGCGATATGAGTGCCGGGATGACCAGCAACCGCTGGATCAACTATCAGCAGTTTATCCAGACGTTGGAAAAAGCCATTACTCAGCATCGCCAGCAACTTAATCAGTGGACGCAGAAAGTTGACATTGCCCTGAACAGCTGGCGAGAAAAGAAACAACGTTTGCAGGCCTGGCAGACACTGCAGGAACGGCAATCCACGGCGGCACTGCTTGCAGAAAACCGCCTCGATCAGAAAAAGATGGATGAGTTCGCCCAGCGCGCCGCCATGAGGAAACCTGAATGATTCGCTTAGCGCCCTTGATTACCGCCGACGTTGACACCACCACATTGCCTGGCGGCAAAGCCAGCGATGCTGCACAAGATTTTCTCGCGTTGTTGAGCGAAGCATTAGCAGGCGAGACAACTACCGACAAAGCGGCCCCCCAGTTGCTGGTGGCAACAGATAAGCCCACGACAAAAGGCGAGCCGCTGGTCAGCGAGATTCTTGCCGATGCGCAACAAGCGGATTTACTGATCCCTGTGGATGAAACACCGCCTGTCATCAACGACGAACAATCCACATCAACACCATTAACCACCGCTCAAACGATGACGTTGGCTGCGGTGGCTGGCAACAATACGGCAAAAGACGAAAAAGCGGATGATCTGAATGAAGACGTCACCGCAAGCCTGAGCGCCCTTTTTGCGATGTTGCCGGGTTTTGACAATACGCCCAAAGTGACTGATGTGCCGTCAACCGTGTTACCGGCAGAGAAACCAACGCTCTTCACAAAACTGACTTCTGCGCAACTCACAACAGCACAGCCTGATGATGCCCCCGGCACGCCAGCTCAGCCATTAACACCGCTGGTAGCATAAGCCCAGAGTAAAGCGGAAGTCATCAGCACACCTTCACCGGTGACCGCTGCCGCCAGCCCGCTAATCACTCCACACCAGACACAGCCACTGCCCACCGTCGCCGCGCCTGTGTTGAGTGCACCGCTGGGTTCTCACGAATGGCAACAATCATTAAGCCAGCATATTTCGCTGTTCACCCGCCAGGGGCAACAAAGTGCAGAGTTGCGTCTGCACCCGCAGGATTTAGGTGAAGTGCAAATCTCCCTCAAAGTGGATGATAACCAGGCACAAATCCAGATGGTTTCACCGCATCAGCATGTACGCGCCGCCCTGGAAGCAGCGCTGCCGGTACTGCGTACGCAGCTGGCCGAAAGTGGCATTCAGTTAGGGCAAAGCAACATCAGTGGCGAAAGCTTTAGTGGTCAGCAGCAGGCCGCTTCCCAACAACAGCAAAGCCAACGCACAGTAAACCATGAACCTCTGGCGGGGGAAGAAGACGATACGCTTCCGGTTCCCGTCTCTTTACAAGGGCGCGTAACAGGCAACAGCGGCGTTGATATTTTCGCCTAACGTCAGAGGTAGCACCGTAATCCGCGTCTTTTCCCCGCTTTGTTGCGCTCAAGACGCAGGATAATTAGCCGATAAGCAGTAGCGACACAGGAAGACCGCAACACATGACTGATTACGCGATAAGCAAGAAAAGCAAGCGATCGCTTTGGATCCCGATTCTGGTATTCATTACCCTCGCGGCCTGTGCCAGCGCAGGTTACAGCTACTGGCATTCGCATCAGGTTGCCGCTGAAGACAAAGCGCAGCAACGCGTCGTGCCCTCACCGGTCTTCTATGCGCTGGATACCTTCACGGTCAATTTGGGCGATGCGGATCGCGTGCTGTATATCGGCATAACCCTGCGCCTGAAAGATGAAGCTACCCGCTCGCGGCTGAGTGAGTATTTGCCGGAAGTCCGTAGCCGTTTGCTGTTACTGTTTTCGCGTCAGGATGCTGCCGTACTGGCGACAGAAGAAGGCAAGAAAAACCTGATTGCCGAGATTAAAACCACGCTTTCCACCCCGCTTGTTGCCGGGCAACCGAAACAGGATGTCACCGACGTGCTGTATACCGCTTTTATTCTGCGATAACGACATGGGCGATAGTATTCTTTCTCAAGCTGAAATTGATGCGCTGTTGAATGGCGACAGCGAAGTCAAAGACGAACCGACAGCCAGTGTTAGCGGCGAAAGTGACATTCGTCCGTACGATCCGAATACCCAACGACGGGTTGTGCGCGAACGTTTGCAGGCGCTGGAAATCATTAATGAGCGCTTTGCTCGCCATTTTCGTATGGGGCTGTTCAACCTGCTGCGCCGTAGCCCGGATATTACCGTCGGGGCCATCCGCATTCAGCCGTACCATGAATTTGCCCGCAACCTGCCGGTGCCGACCAACCTGAACCTTATCCATCTGAAACCGCTGCGCGGCACAGGGCTGGTGGTGTTTTCACCGAGTCTGGTGTTTATCGCCGTGGATAACCTGTTTGGCGGCGATGGACGCTTCCCGACCAAAGTGGAAGGTCGCGAGTTTACCCATACCGAACAGCGCGTCATCAACCGCATGTTAAAGCTGGCGCTTGAAGGCTATAGCGACGCCTGGAAGGCGATTAATCCGCTGGAAGTTGAGTACGTGCGTTCGGAAATGCAGGTGAAATTTACCAATATCACCACCTCGCTGAACGACATTGTGGTTAACACGCCGTTCCATGTGGAGATTGGCAACCTGACCGGCGAATTTAATATCTGTCTGCCATTCAGCATGATCGAGCCGCTACGGGAATTGTTGGTTAACCCGCCGCTGGAAAACTCGCGTAATGAAGATCAGAACTGGCGCGATAACCTGGTGCGCCAGGTGCAGCATTCACAGCTGGAGCTGGTCGCCAACTTTGCCGATATCTCGCTACGCCTGTCGCAGATTTTAAAACTGAAACCCGGCGACGTCCTGCCGATAGAAAAACCCGATCGCATCATCGCCCATGTTGACGGCGTCCCGGTGCTGACCAGTCAGTACGGCACTCTCAACGGTCAGTATGCGTTACGGATAGAACATTTGATTAACCCGATTTTAAATTCTCTGAACGAGGAACAGCCCAAATGAGTGACATGAATAATCCGGCCGATGACAACAACGGCGCAATGGACGATCTGTGGGCTGAAGCGTTGAGCGAACAAAAATCAACCAGTAGCAAAAGCGCTGCCGACGCGGTGTTCCAGCAATTTGGCGGTGGTGATGTCAGCGGAACGTTGCAGGATATCGACCTGATTATGGATATTCCGGTCAAGCTGACCGTCGAGCTGGGCCGCACACGGATGACCATCAAAGAGCTGTTGCGTCTGACGCAAGGGTCAGTCGTGGCGCTGGACGGTCTGGCGGGCGAACCGCTGGATATTCTGATCAACGGTTATTTAATCGCCCAGGGCGAAGTGGTGGTCGTTGCCGATAAATATGGCGTGCGGATCACCGATATCATTACTCCGTCTGAGCGAATGCGCCGCCTGAGCCGTTAGTGATGAATAACCACGCTACTGTGCAATCTTCCGCGCCGGTTTCTGCTGCGCCACTGCTGCAGGTGAGCGGCGCACTCATCGCCATTATTGCCCTGATCCTCGCTGCTGCCTGGCTGGTAAAACGGTTGGGATTTGCCCCGAAACGAACTGGCGTTAACGGTCTGAAAATTAGCGCCAGTGCTTCGCTGGGCGCGCGTGAACGGGTTGTGGTGGTCGATGTGGAAGATGCACGGCTGGTGCTCGGCGTTACCGCAGGGCAAATCAATCTGCTGCATAAACTTCCCCCTTCAGCACCAACAGAAGAGATACCGCAGACCGATTTTCAGTCGGTCATGAAAAATTTGCTTAAGCGTAGTGGGAGATCCTGATGCGTCGTTTGTTGTCTGTCGCACCTGTCCTTCTCTGGCTGGTTACGCCCCTCGCCTTCGCGCAACTGCCGGGTATCACCAGCCAGCCGCTGCCTGGCGGTGGACAAAGCTGGTCGCTCCCGGTGCAGACGCTGGTGTTCATCACCTCGTTGACGTTTATTCCGGCAATTTTACTGATGATGACCAGTTTCACCCGCATCATTATTGTTTTTGGTTTATTGCGTAACGCGCTGGGAACGCCCTCCGCGCCACCTAACCAGGTATTGCTGGGGCTGGCACTGTTTTTGACCTTTTTTATTATGTCGCCAGTGATCGACAAAATTTATGTCGATGCGTACCAGCCATTCAGCGAAGAGAAAATCTCAATGCAGGAGGCGCTGGAAAAAGGGGCGCAGCCGCTGCGTGAATTTATGCTGCGTCAGACCCGCGAGGCGGATTTAGGGTTGTTTGCCAGACTGGCGAATACCGGCCCGTTGCAGGGACCTGAAGCTGTGCCGATGCGCATTTTGCTCCCGGCCTACGTGACCAGCGAGTTGAAAACTGCATTTCAGATAGGCTTCACGATTTTCATCCCTTTTTTGATTATCGACCTGGTGATTGCCAGCGTGTTGATGGCATTGGGGATGATGATGGTTCCCCCTGCCACCATTGCTCTGCCCTTTAAACTGATGCTGTTTGTACTGGTGGATGGCTGGCAATTGCTGGTCGGTTCGCTGGCGCAGAGCTTTTACAGCTAGAGAGGCAAAATGACACCTGAATCGGTCATGATGATGGGAACTGAAGCGATGAAAGTCGCGCTGGCACTGGCAGCCCCGCTGTTGCTGGTGGCGCTGGTCACGGGCCTTATCATCAGTATTTTGCAGGCAGCCACGCAGATTAACGAAATGACGCTGTCGTTTATTCCGAAAATCATCGCCGTATTTATCGCCATTATTATTGCCGGACCGTGGATGCTCAATCTGTTGCTGGATTACGTCCGCACCTTGTTCACTAACCTGCCGTATATCATCGGGTAGCCCGTACAATGATGCAGGTGACAAGCGATCAATGGCTTTCCTGGTTAAGCCTGTACTTCTGGCCGTTACTGCGCGTGCTGGCGCTCATTTCTACCGCGCCAATTCTGAGCGAACGCAGCGTGCCGAAACGGGTAAAACTGGGTCTGGCAATGATGATCACGTTCGCCATTGCCCCATCATTACCTGCCAACGATGTTCCTGTTTTTTCGTTCTTTGCTCTGTGGCTGGCCGTGCAGCAGATCCTGATCGGCATTGCGCTTGGTTTTACCATGCAATTTGCCTTTGCCGCTGTGCGAACCGCTGGCGAAATTATCGGTCTGCAAATGGGGCTGTCATTTGCGACATTTGTCGATCCTGGCAGCCATCTCAATATGCCCGTTTTAGCGCGCATCATGGATATGCTGGCATTACTGCTGTTCCTGACATTTAACGGTCATTTATGGTTGATTTCACTGCTGGTCGATACCTTTCACACCCTGCCGATTGGTAGCGAACCGTTGAACAGCAATGCGTTTCTGGCACTCACCAAAGCAGGGAGTTTGATTTTCCTTAACGGGCTGATGCTGGCGTTACCGCTCATTACTCTGTTGCTGACCCTGAATCTGGCATTAGGTTTACTGAATCGTATGGCTCCGCAATTATCCATTTTTGTTATTGGATTTCCATTAACTCTGACTGTCGGCATCTCTTTAATGGCGGCATTAATGCCGTTAATTGCGCCTTTTTGCGAACATTTATTCAGTGAAATTTTTAATTTGCTGGCTGATATTATTAGTGAATTACCATTAATATAATTCCGTAACGTTTATCATGCTACCCTAAGGATTATCCGAAAAATAATATCTGCGAACATCTTCCAGGATACTCCTGTAGCGAAATATTTGTTTTAAGCTCACTCACATATCGCAACATTTACTTTACTTTAAGACAATTCCAGGCAAATTATACAACACTTTACGGGATAGTAAGTCCGCCTGAAAAATTGCGAGAGTGGCGCATTAGGTGACCCATGTTGTTCCGTTTAGTCATGATGAAATATTCAGGTAAGGGGAATTATCGTTACGCATTGAGTGAGGGTATGCCATGTCAACGATTATTATGGATTTATGTAGTTACACCCGACTAGGTTTAACCGGGTATCTGTTGAGTAGAGGGGTTAAAAAAAGAGAAATCAACGACATTGAAACCGTTGATGACCTTGCCATAGCTTGTGATTCACAGCGCCCTTCAGTGGTGTTTATTAATGAGGACTGTTTCATCCACGATGCTTCTAACAGTCAGCGCATCAAGCACATCATTAATCAACATCCCAATACGTTATTTATCGTTTTTATGGCAATTGCCAATGTTCATTTTGATGAATATCTATTGGTCAGAAAAAATTTATTGATCAGTTCTAAATCGATTAAACCGGAATCTCTCGACGATATCCTTGGCGATATTCTGAAAAAAGAGACAACGATAACCTCGTTTTTAAATATGCCGACGTTATCATTGAGCCGAACCGAATCGAGTATGTTGCGAATGTGGATGGCAGGTCAGGGAACCATTCAAATCTCCGACCAAATGAATATCAAAGCCAAGACCGTTTCATCGCATAAAGGTAATATTAAACGTAAGATCAAAACGCATAATAAACAGGTTATCTACCATGTCGTCCGACTGACGGATAATGTGACTAATGGTATTTTTGTCAACATGCGCTAACACATTCTGACTGGTGGTTTCCCACCAGTCAGGCTGAATAAGATTACTCTGCTTTCTCAACAAAGATACCGTCCTGATGCCCTGCTTCATTAAAGAACCAGATGCCGAGCGGGTAGTCTTCCAGCGAAACCAGGTACATTGTGCCTTCACTAAACTCCTCAACTGCCAGTACCACGCCAGGACGACGCGGACCGCCATCCGTTTTGACTGTTACCCGATCATTCACCTTCATCGTTTTCCTCCTGTGGCTTTGTGCCAGTGTAGAACAATTTCGTTTTTCTGGCAGCGCCAGGCGCGCGCGAGTGCTGATTTTCTCGACGGTCTATACTTAAGAGATGCCAGGCGGACTTAACGACTGGCGGCAACAACAGAGTAACGGTTGCGAGGAAAGATGATGAAAACCGCAAAAGAGTACAGCGATACCGCAAAACGTGAGGTCAGCGTCGATGTCGATGCCCTGCTGGCGGCGATCAATGAAATTAGCGAAAGCGAAGTTCATCGCAGCCAGAACGATTCTGAACACGTTAGCGTCGATGGACGTGAATATCATACATGGCGTGAATTGGCGGATGCCTTCGAACTGGATATTCATGACTTCAGCGTCTCTGAAGTGAATCGTTGAATGCACAATAAAAAAATCCCGACCCTGAGGGGGTCGGGATGAAACTTGCTTAAGCAAGAAGCACTTAAAAAATTCGTTACACCAGGAAATCTGATGTGTTCATCACCTTATCCGCAATTTTTTTCGCTGACAAGAAAATATTCGCTATATGAATGATTAACGCTACTTATGAATAGAAATGTGACGCACGTCACCCCTTGGTGGCTCTGGCGTCAGCGGGATCGCTCCCGAAAAAATCATCTTTGATAATTTGTGCTGTTTTGAGAATCATCCTGGTAAGGGGAGAACTGCGCGACCATGTTTTCAATTCAACAACCACTACTGGTTTTTAGCGATCTTGATGGTACCCTGCTGGACAGTCATAGTTATGACTGGCAACCGGCAGCCCCCTGGCTCAGCCGTTTACGCGAAGCAAATGTTCCCGTCATTCTCTGTAGCAGTAAAACAACAGCGGAAATGCTGTACTTGCAAAAAATGTTGGGGCTACAAGGTTTACCGCTGATTGCAGAGAATGGCGCAGTGATCCAGCTTGCTGAACAATGGCAGGAGATAGACGGTTTTCCACGCATCATCTCAGGTATTAGCCATGGCGAAATCAGCCAGGTTTTAAATACGCTACGCGAGAAAGAACATTTTAAATTCACGACTTTTGATGATGTCGACGATGCAACCATCGCCGAATGGACGGGATTAAGCCGTAGCCAGGCGGCGCTGACGCAGCTACATGAGGCGTCGGTAACGCTAATCTGGCGCGACAGTGACGAGCGTATGGCACAATTTACCACTCGTCTGAACGAACTGGGCTTACAGTTTATGCAGGGTGCGCGCTTCTGGCACGTACTGGATGCCTCTGCCGGAAAAGATCAGGCTGCCAACTGGATTATCGCGACCTATCAACAACAATTGTCAGGCAAACGCCCAACCACACTTGGCCTGGGCGATGGGCCAAACGATGCGCCCTTACTGGAGGTAATGGATTACGCGGTGATTGTGAAAGGGCTAAACCGTGAAGGAGTGCATCTGCATGATGAGGATCCGGCCCGCGTCTGGCGAACGCAGCGTGAAGGACCGGAAGGATGGCGTGAAGGGCTGGACCATTTTTTCTCCGCCCGTTAAGCGTTATCGCTCGCGAATACCCGATTACGCCCAGCCTGTTTAGCGAGATAAAGCCGACGGTCGGCCAGTGACTGGAGTTGTTCAAAATCATAATCACCGGTTTCCTCGCTGCTGCTTACCCCCAGCGAGGCACTGATGCGTATAGTCGTACTCTTGGCGATCAACATCTCTTTTTCATTTAACTTCAGGCGAATACGTTCTGCGACTTCCGCAGCCTCCGTCAGACTCGCGCCTGGCAGAATCACACAAAACTCCTCACCACCGACCCGCCCGGCAACGTCCTGCGCACGCAAGGAACTGCTAATTAATCCGGCAGCATGAGAAAGAACACGGTCGCCCGCCTGATGACCAAAGCGGTCATTAATCGCTTTAAAATGGTCAAGGTCGACCTGAATGACAGAAAAAGGATGTTGGTGCGTCTGACACAATTTAGCGAGCGGACGGGCTTTTTCGAACAGTGCGCCACGATTATATAAACGGGTTAAGGTGTCGTGCCACGCCTGCCACTGCAACGAGCTTTGCAGAACATACATGTTGCTAACCATCCGGCGAATCACATACCAGGAGATGAGTAACATGGTGGTAAAGAGCGCCCACAGCAGGGTTAATGCAATGCTGATACTACCGAAATCGCCGCGCACGCCTTCGCTTAGCGTATGGACGCGCACCAGCACACCGTCGAAATGGTCCAGACGTTCCCAGCTAACATAGCGACTGTTCATACGAATGCCGCCCCGTGTGTCATGTTCCATTGCCTGCGCCAGCAAGGCCAGTTCACGAGGATCAAAAATATTCCCTGTTGGATGGTCAGGATTGGAAGAGGTCAATAACCTCAGCTTACTGTCATAGAGCTGATACTCACCATCGAGGTTTTTATCGATGGCGTTTCTTAAAAATTGCTGCATGGTACGCACGGGAATACTCATCCCCAGCACGCCATACCAGTAGTTATTACTGTCTACCGGAACACTCACGGTAACCTGCGGTTCAGTATTGCTGGCGTGTTCCGGTTGCGAAGTGAACCAGCGTACCGCGCGGTGACGATTTTCTCGTTGTGAATGGCCGATAAACCAGGGTTGGGTGACATAGCCGTAATAACGCGTTGGTACATTGCGCGTAAACAAGGTCGGCTGCGTCGAAACGTAAAATCCGGCACGCGAGACATACATCGCCTGTTCAACCATCGACGAGGAGTTGTGCGCCAGTCGCAGCAAGTAACCAACTTCCAGTGCAGCGGTAATTTCATTGTCGAGGCTTTCATTTTCGCGAGACAGGAGATTCCCCTCGCTGACTAATGCATCCGACACACCATTAACTGGCAGGGTGCGCCGTCGGTTGAGTTCAATTTGCCAGGCGTGCTCGTCGCGATGCTGTTCGAACTCGGTTACAGCATTACGCAGTGAAGTGAAATCCAGTGGCGCTACGAGAGCTTCGCGCATGCCATTACGCAAAAAGATCAGTTTGTCGACGTTATACTGCAAATGCTTATCGAGCGCGTTGGCAACGTTTTCCAGATGATTACGCTGGCTGGAGATATAGGCATCTTCCAGCACCACCACTTCACGCCAGGTGAGCAAGGTGGAAAAAAGCAATACCACGATAAAGCAGAGATTAACGACATGACCAGGCCCCAGGCGGCGTGCGAGTTTTTTCAACCAGCTCTGGTTTTCCATTTTTGTCTCGTGCTGCACCCTGACGACTCCCAACCTGCTTTTTTATGATTCTGGCATAACCTGGCGATAGCGTACCGCAAAACAGCGATAATTTTATAATGGTGGCATGATAAGACGCGACTATCATTCATTGCAGGCATTGGCACACTAGGCCGGATGTGATCCGGCCTGGTGTTAATGATACCCTTTCAAACTTCTTCCGCAGAACGACTCCCCTCCCCCGGAACAAGCTCGGTTTCATGAAAAGCTTCCCGCTTGACCCCGTAACCGTCATACCAACGACACTCAACCATACCGCTGGAGTATCCGGTGACAATCATCCGCGGGCCGCCCTCTTTAACCGTAACTTCCTCACTAACCATAAAGCTCATACTCGCCTCCTTTTTTCGAGTGAAACTTGTTCACCTTAGTTGAAGATGGCGAATTTTGCATAATAGCCTGTGCGAGTATTAATGTGCCTGACCGCGTATTTTCGCTACGGCTTTCACTCCCAGCACCACGATGCCGCCGATGATAAATCCAAGAATCAGATTTAAAACAGTCGGTAATATCATCGCCACCACTGCACTTTGCTGCCCGGCGAAATGTTCAATGGCGTGATGCAGCGGCGCAATTCCATGTACCACAATCCCACCGCCGACGAGGAACATCGCCAGCGTGCCGACAATCGATAACGCCTTCATCAACCAGGGCGCAATGATCAATAACCCTTTACCTAATGCCTGCATCAGCGCGCTGGATTTTTCCGCCAGCCAATACCCCAGGTCATCAATCTTAACGATACAGTTGTCGGTCAGCAGGTAGCGGTCGTCGCTCGGCACGAGGTATTCGGCTTCGTCGATGACGGCGTAGGCACATCCGCTTTCCAATGCCTTGGCGGCAAAGGCGTTGCCGTTGAACGTATCTCCCTTCAGGGCAATGAAGAGGGAGCCTTCGGGGCACTGGCGGCTGTCGGTTGTCACGCCGTTGCACCGGCAGAATATCTGGTAAAGAGTCGAAATATCCATAACTTTTCTGTTTTTTTGTGGTTGACGGGTGCAAAGGTAGTCTTTAATTGAGAATTGTGAACGGAGAATGGAAAATTTTAACCGCAAACATTTTTTCTTTTCCTGTGTTACTTATGTATGTGTTTTTTCCGTATATTCGCCCTGAATTCAGGAAATAATCATTTTTGAAGTCAAACCAAATAAATTTGTAGAGTATGATGTTTTCATTATTGAGTGCCGCGTCTGTCATCAGCGTGGAGAATTTGCTGGATCGCCTGCTGAACTATAGTATCGAGTTAGGCAAGAGTCTGCTGGCCGCCCTGGTCATCTATATCGTCGGCCGCTTCATCATCAAGTACATCCTGCGTTTCATTGCTTCCCTGATGGTGAAGCGCAAGGTGGAAGTCAGTGTGCAGACCTTCCTGCGCAGCCTGCTGAAGATTGTGTTGAACCTGATACTTGCCTTTGCCATCATCAGCAAGCTGGGTGTCGAGACCACTAGCTTTGCCGCCCTGCTGGCCTCCGCCGGTGTTGCCATCGGTATGGCTCTGTCGGGCAACCTGTCCAACTTTGCGGGCGGACTGATTATCCTCGTCTTCAAGCCTTTCAAGGTGGGCGATTACATCGATGCCCCCGGTGGCAGCGGTACGGTCAAGGAAATCCAGATTTTCCATACGCTGATTGCCACCACGGACAACCGCATGATTTACATTCCCAACGGCTCGCTCAGCAGCAATGCCGTGACCAACTACAACAAGCAGGAGACACGTCGTTTGGAGTGGGTTTTTGGCGTGGAGTATGGTGAAGACGTTCAGAAGGTGCGTGCCGTCCTCCAGCGAATCGTTGATGCCGACCCGCGTATCCTGACTACACCTGCCCCGATGATTGTGCTGAAGACACTGAATGCCAGCAGTGTGGATGTCATGGTTCGTGTCTGGACGAAGACGGAAGACTATTGGGACGTGATGTTCGAAGTGAACGAGCTCGTCTATGACACTTTCAACAAGGAAGGTATCGGCTTCCCCTTCCCACAACTCACAGTACATCAGGCAAAGGATTGAAACTAAGTTTGTCGCATCTGTATGGGCGCGGAGTGTTCGGATGGAGGTTATCTATCCGCATGCTCCGTGTTTTTTAAAGCAATGCTTTACGACCAGGAAAGCATTGCTTTAACGCCTTTAAAACGGTGCTTTATTGGGGAAGAAGATATTTTAGTGAGGCAGGAAGAGGGAAACCGAAAATAATGGGACGATTTTGCGGTCGTGCCTTTCTTTTTGTTTACATTTGCAGGGATTAATTGTAGAAAGACGATTTCCATGAATCAGGAACAAACGAAATACTTGAATGTCAACGGCCGGCTGCTTGATCTCTCGATGCCTTGTGTGATGGGTATTCTGAACGTGACGCCCGACTCCTTCTATAGCGGGAGCCGCATGCAGACGGAGGGGGAGATAGAAGCTCGCGTACGACAGATTTTGGAGGAGGGAGCGGCCATCATCGATGTGGGTGCCTATTCTTCGCGTCCCAACGCCGATCACGTGTCGGCCGAGGAGGAGATGAATCGTTTGCGCCTGGGGTTGGACGTGTTGCGCCGCACGGCTCCCGATGCCATCGTGTCGGTCGATACCTTTCGTGCAGATGTGGCGCGGATGTGTGTCGAAGAGTATGGCGTGGCTATCATCAACGACATCGCGGCGGGTGAAATGGATGCCGACATGTTCAGTACGGTAGCCGAATTGAATGTCCCCTACATCATGATGCATATGCAGGGAACACCCCAAAACATGCAGCAACATCCTCACTACGACAACCTGTTGCGTGAGGTTTTCCTGTACTTTGCCCGCAAGGTGCAGCAGCTGCGCGACTTGGGTGTGAAGGATATCGTGCTCGACCCTGGCTTCGGCTTTGGCAAGACGTTGGAGCATAATTATCAGCTGATGGCCCATTTGGAGGAATTCCGCCTCTTCGAACTGCCTTTGCTGGTGGGTGTGTCGCGCAAGTCAATGATCTACCGCTTGCTGGACACGACACCTCAGGAGGCCTTGAACGGCACGACTGTACTCCATACGCTGGCCCTGATGAAGGGGGCCGACATCCTGCGTGTGCACGACGTCCGCCAGGCCGTCGAGGCGGTGAAGATTGTCGAGGCGATGAAGGCGGCGCCAGTTGGCGATTAGAATATAGTTTTATCATTATTTATATCGTATAGATTGTGTTTTTCGAGTTTGGCATAAAAGACTTTATAGACATCTTGTCGGTGGCTTTCCTGCTGTACTACAGCTACAAGCTGATGAAGGCATCGGGATCGATCAATATCTTTACGGGTATCCTGGTGTTCATCTTGATATGGCTGGTAGTGTCGCAGGTGCTCGAGATGAAGCTGCTCGGCTCCATCTTTGATAAGCTGGTCAGTGTGGGAGTGCTGGCCTTGATTGTGCTTTTTCAGGAGGAGATCCGTCGTTTCCTCGTGACGCTTGGCTCGCACCATCATGCCAGTGCGCTGGTACGCTTCTTCACAGGTAATAAGAAAGATGGTATGGAGCACGAAGACATTATGCCTATCGTGATGGCTTGCATCAGTATGGGCAAGCAAAAAGTGGGTGCATTGATTGTCATCGAGCGCGACATGCCGCTGGACGACGTGGTGCGTACGGGCGATGTGATAGATGCCAACATCAACCAGCGGCTCATTGAGAACATCTTCTTCAAGAATAGTCCTCTACATGATGGAGCGATGGTTATTAGTAAACAACGTATCAAGGCAGCTGGTTGTATTTTACCTGTGTCTCACAACTTGGACATCCCTAAGGAGCTGGGCTTGCGCCATCGGGCGGCGATGGGTATTTCGCAGGTGTCCGACGCACACGCCATCATTGTGTCCGAAGAGACAGGCGCTATCTCCGTGGCCCACAAGGGGCAGTTCTACCTCCGTCTGAATGCCGAAGAGCTGGAGCGTCTGCTGACGAAAGATAATTGATAATGGTGAACTTAGTTCTCCATTAGTTAAGCATCAGGCTCATGTAGGGATGCTGGGGAGCCAGTATCTTTGTGGTGAGCTCAGAGATCGTAAGTGCCAGATGGCTGCCCGTCAGTCGTTTGGCACTTTTCATACAGTGCCCGTTGTTCAGGTAGTAATAGCCGTTGTTCACGTCGAGCTGTTCATCTGTAATGGTAAGATTCCATTCGATGTTCGGATGGGTGGCGGCGAAGAGTTGAAGGACAGCATGGACGTCGATGATGCGGGCCATACCCAGCTTTTCCCCTTCCCTTTCTTTGGAAACAGGACAAAGCAGACGCAGGTTGGTTTGCCCATTCATCTGGCAAATATGCTGAAGCAGAAGGTGGGCTTCTTTTTCCGAGTCGGCCAGCAGTTCACCTACCAGCAGACCGTTTGGTTCGTCTGGATAAACGAAAGCCATAGCAGTTGTGGCATCGTATTGTTGCATCGGATGCAGAAGATAGATATGGCCGCCGCTCAATTGCAGGTCGGCTAGGATCACCTTGAAATCTTCCGCTGTATGCTGGATACAACAGGGGCGGTGCTGCATCTTTTGTTCGAAGCAGGCGTAGAGTTGTGGATCGAAACTATCTGTAATTGTAATTGAATAGTCGGGTGTCAGGATGGAATCGGTACCTTTGGTGAAGATATCAGTCTGCACATGAAAGACAGGAGCATATCCACTACGTGTATAGTAACCGAAGAGCCAGGGCTCGGCAGGAATGAGCGTGGACAACAGTATGCCTTGAGTATGCATTCGTCCAAAGGACTCGGCCAGCAATTCACGCATGACGCCTTTACCTCGGAAATCAGGATGAGTGCACGCCCCCGATATATAGGAGGTGTCAATCGTTTTTCCACAGAAAGTCATGGGATAGGGAAGCATCTGCAAGGCTGCAATGACAGATTCGCCGCTTTGGATGGCGATATTAACCTCGTTGCTGTATCTCATCCGAAAGTACAAGTCGGTGAAGGCGGGACTGTCATGGAAGCATCGTTCCCATAGTTGTCTGACTTTCTCTTTCATGATGCTATGCTTACCATTTGATAGGTTCTACAGGCTCATCGCGAAGGCAGGCGGTGTATTTTTCTAGAATAATGGCAGGCTGATAAGACAACTTGGCCTTACGTAGTCCTTCGATGCCTAGGTCTTCTTCGCGATTGATGTAGACGTATTGTTCGGGGATGTGATTGGCAAACTCATAATTGATCATGGCGTACGAACCTTCAATGCGAGTATCTGCCTTTTCCACATGTACGCCGAAGGTGTCTTGGTTGATGGGCATGCCAAACGTAAAAGCTGCGATACGTCCGTCTACGTGTAGAATACCTCCCGTCAGGCCCAATTCCTCGAAGTGGTGGAGAGCGTAGATCAGTGCCCGCCGTTCGTTGCCTGTTCCTTCATGTTGGTCGCAGTTGTTGACCTTGCACCATTCGGCTTCCAGTTCGAGGCATTCTTGAATGCGGTCGGGGGTGATGGGGGTATATTCGTAGTTGGGATACATCCGCTTGAATTTATTCACATGGTTGCGCTTGGGTTGGAATTTTTTTCCTGCCAATGTCGCCAGGTCAGTACGCAGATACAGATAGTCTGCATAATCGCGGTCGGCTGTAAACAGGAAGCGACCGGGCATTAAAGCCTCCAGCTCTTCACACATGTCTGTACAGATTCCTAACAGGCAGAAAGGTGCCTTTTCTTCATGAGCATCTTGTATTATAGCCTCCAGCACTTGACCCAGGTTGCCTTGTCCGATAGGCATCATGTATACCAATTCGCCTTCAGCCCAGAACTTCAGTAGCAGATAACCGTTTAGGACAGCAAACTGGGTGTTGTATAAGAAACGCCAGCTGCATAGATTCGAGAATGACAGATCACAGTTCCTTCTTAAACTGTGTTGTGTAAAGGAGGTTATCAATTCTTTGTCCTTGGGGGTGATATCTTTGAAGTCAATCATAACCGTTTGTTGTAAGGGGCCTGTTATTAGAATGACAAAGATAGGAAGATTTTGCTAAAGTAGTCCCAGAAGCCTTAAAATTGTAGGGGTAAATAATGCGGTAAAGATGCCGTTTAGGGTCAGGCCTAAGCTGGCAAAAGCGCCGTATTTTCGGCTGACTTCCATCGCTGTTGAGGTGCCGACGGCATGGGCAGCTGTTCCCAAAGACAATCCTTGCGCCATTGGACTTCCAATATGAGTCAGTCGCATGGTCTTGAAGCCTAATATTCCTCCCAGCAAACCGACACAGACTACTACGGCAGCCGTAAGCGAGGGAATACCGCCCAACGATTTGGTTACTTCCATCGCAATGGGGGTAGTGACAGATTTGGGGGCTAGAGAATAGATGATTTCATCAGAGGCTCCCATCCATTTGGCAATTAATACGACAGATACCACACCCACGATACAGCCGGCCAGCTGGGATAATAGGATAGGCAACAGTTGCTTTTTGATCGTTTCCAATTGCAGATAGAGGGGGACTCCTAAAGCTACAACGGCAGGTTTCAACCAAAATTCAATGAGATGTCCGCCTTGATTATAGGTCTCATAACTGATACCTGTCATTTTCAGAAACAAGATAAGCAGGGCAATGGTTAGCAATATGGGGTTGAGCAACATGATGCCTGTCTTTTTCTGCAACAGCTTGGCGAAGAAAAAGATGCCGAACGTGATGGCTAGCAAGAAAAATTCGTTTTCTAGGAAGTTCATTTGATTTTACGTGTTAATTGGTGAACCCATCCAGTGACTACTATTACCAATAGGGTGCTGACGAGCGAGGCGGTGACGATGGGCCAGAATTCAGCCGCAATAACGTTGAAGTACAGCATCAGTGCCACGCCTGGCGGCACGAAGAAGAAACCAAGGTTAGCAACCAGAAAGTCGGACATACCTTGTACCCAATGTAATTTGATCCAACCTAACTTGAGGAATAGGGTAAGTAACAGCATGCCGATGATGCTTGACGGAAGTTTGATGCCTGTTAACCAGACAATCAGTTCACCCAAAGCCAAACATCCGAAAAGAATGGCACATTGACGAATCATAACTAAAAAACTAATACCTTATGTTATTCTATTGAAAACGGGTGCAAAGGTAGTCATTCTGCTTATAGAGTGTACTCTTCTGCTGTATTTTCTTCTGGTTGGTTTAGGGATACTAGGCATTGGAAAGGATTGTAGTGTTAAATATTATAATAATTAGATTCCTACTGGCAAATATTCTCAGAATTGCAATGTGGATATTGCAAAATTGTGTATTTTTGCAGCGTGATAAACACGTTTTACCGACTATTAATCCACAATCTTAATATATCATGCAAAGATTAATTAATGAAATTCTTGAACGCGCGAAGGCTGATCGCCAACGCATTGTTCTTCCCGAAGGTACTGAAGAACGTACTTTAAAAGCCGCTAATCAAATTTTGACAGACGGAATTGCTGACCTGATTCTTTTGGGCAATCCTGATGAGATCCATGCTTGTGCCAAAGAATGGGGATTAGGCAATATTAGTAAAGCTACTATCATTGATCCTGCCAATCATCCGAAACAGGAAGAGTATGCACAGCTGTTGTGTGAGCTGCGTAAGAAGAAAGGTATGACCATTGAAGAAGCTCGCAAACTGGTGCTCGATCCGCTCTATTTAGGTTGTCTTATCATTAAGAATGGTGATGCCGATGGCCAGTTGGCGGGTGCTCGTAATACAACAGGCGACGTGTTGCGTCCTGCTTTGCAGATTATTAAGACAGCTCCGGGCATTACATGCGTGTCTGGTGCTATGTTGCTGTTGACTCATGCTCCTGAGTATGGTAAGAACGGTATTCTGGTGATGGGTGATGTTGCTGTAACTCCGGTACCCGATGCTTCACAATTGGCTCAGATTGCTGTATGTACTGCAC
>OHAQ01000889.1_pt1 | contig 23962 bp, 27 predicted proteins | sample 1577111 | NCBI WGS metagenome assembly OHAQ01 (sample SAMEA3541549, study PRJEB24748) | human gut metagenome | biome: human gut; feature: human-associated habitat; material: faeces | place: China | collected 2012 | reverse complement strand
ACTGGCGCGGTGCCGGGCTTCGGCCGCATATTATTCCGAACTAACCTCAACCGTCAGTGGATTTGCTTTCCGCGACAAGAGGACCACCGTCTCCACATGCCCCGAGACACCATTATGAATGTCAGAGCTCTTACTAAACAGGTCCATAGTGCCTCCTACCAAACAAATCTACTGTTCCAGGTCATTCCTGATATCCTCTATCAAGCGGAAATAAGTATTCTTGAATCGTTCTGGCACGCCATCATAACTTCTGAGAGCTGTCTCAGCTCGATTTAAATATCGTACTGCAGAATCCCCACTTGCCGATTTTGCTGCTTCGATATATGCCTCAACTTCGCTTCGTAATTCCTCTATACTAATTGAACGCATACAACCTCCACTATATAAAACATATCCCAACGCTTATTTCATCTGCTGCTCAATCTTCTCAATGAGAGTAATGTCCGCCGGAAGCCACTTAACACTATACAAGGTATCCTTTGACAGCCATCTGGCGTCTTCTGCTTCCAGTAGTTTTAGCTCTCCGTCGACCACCTCGCACCAGAAGCACTCCATTGAAAGGTGAAACGTCGGATAGTCATACTCAATGGTTCCGATCAGGTCACCTACAGTAATCTTCGTATCGAGCTCTTCCTGTATTTCTCTTACAAGGGCCTGTTGATGAGTCTCACCAGCTTCGATCTTTCCTCCAGGGAACTCCCACTGTCCCTTAAATTCACCATAACCTCTGGCCGTAGCAAATATAGATTTCTTCTCTCGAATCGAATCACATATCACCGCTGCGACAACTTTAACTGTTTTCATCTATTATCTCTGTAAATCGATGACTGTCTGATGCTTACGCTTTTCCTTTATGTAAGCATCACGTGCATCAGATTCTTTCTTCCTAATTTCTTCACGCTGGAGCTTGTTTCCAACATGGTCCGGATACTTCTCCAGAGCTGCTTCAACCGTCTTTGTGATCTCACTCACACGAACTGTCTTCTTAACTTTTCTATGGGTTTCACGAATTCCGGCTGCAATTCCTGTCAACTTAGCACTTGAAGTAGTGTTTTTTAGCTGAACTAACACGCCGCGCAATTCTTGTTCTGTAAAGTTCTCTATCAGCCAAACTGGAAAATTCTCATATTGATTAAGCGCTGCAGGATACAAGTCAGACTCCTTTGGTCCGTCATAATCAGGATAATCCTTTGGTGTCAAATAATATGTACTCCAAGAACCATCTGAGGCGAGCAGTCCGTGATGAGATACTTCTTCGACTTTATACTTCTTAGCGCACTCTTCACATTCAATCACTACAGGTCCATCTTTATATCTGTTCCAGTCATCACCATAACTGGTTTGCGTTATCTTGCCCTTACCACATGGACAGGTGGCCGAGTAAGTATACATTTCTTCCCAACTCATCACTGTTCCTCCTGTACCTTTTTCTTCCCGTAGTTCTTAGGGAAGTACTCCTTCCCGAGCTGCCACATATATTTGTCTATCTCTTTCAGATTGTACTGGTCGAGGCCGTAAAATGATCTGAAATCGATAAGTGTTCCTTTGAACTTTGCGTAGTCCTTCAACTCCGGAGTCTTGAACGAAGCAAACTTATCTCGATCCCGAAAATAGCACAGCACCTTTTCCACGTAACTATCGTAAATAGGATAATCCAGTGGACGGTGATGGCTGCAATACTTCGTTGCGAAGGAATAGAAGTTCTTCTCAACTCCGTTGATAGTAACCTTTTGAATATCTGAGACCAGTGCTACATCACCAGTCATAAGCCTATCATCAATGTTCAACGATAAGATATGCTTTGCCACCGGATATACAGAGAAGATATTTGTACTGTAAAAGTCATTCAGTGCTGCAACCTTTAAAAGGATATCAGACATATCCGAGTTCTCGGGACAAAGCGTAAAGAAGAGCTTATCCAGTGCATCTTCCTGAAGATGATAGTTTTCCAACTCATCCCAAGCGCGAAGATAATGCTCAACCTGCTCAGAAGAAGGATGTGGCACATCAATTTCTATAGTTCTCATTCCACGAATCCTCCTTTTAGCTGTATTTCAGCATGTGAGTAATCTCCAAGACCAAGACCCTTCAACCCATAAAGAGAATGATTAAACTGCTTTGCCAACCAGACATATTTCTCTCTTACACTTTGCGGATAATCATTATCTAATTGTTCAATAATAGACTGCCTTATCTCATCAACGGCATTGGTATGATAATAAAATACCGCTATAAGCCAATCTACCATCTGCTTGGATTGTCCATTCACAACAGTCGCATCCATGAATATCGAACAAAAATCATCAGCAAAAATTTTTAATTCGTATGGAAGCTTGTACCCGGGAGAATAGTCATCTATTTCTTTTGATCTCATATCATTAACAATCCGTTCCCGAAATGAGTCACTAATTGCTATGGTCGGATAACATATTTCATTTTCAAGTCTGACAGCCTCCAAAAGGGCCGGACCGTAACATACGCTTCCACAGTGATATAGCTTCCCATAGCCCATCCCTCCTCTGAGAAAAATACCATTGCGAGCAAAAATATAAACCGTCCTGCAAATATCATTGAATATCTGATGCATTTGCTTATACCAAATAACAAATCTATCCGCAGCTTCTGGGAAATAGCTAATAATGATGCTATCAGAAAACAAGCTCATTGTAACTTCAATGTTTTCTTCTACAAGGTTCCTATCCACGGTATGTCCATCATGAGTATATGGCATTTTATAGTTTTTTCCCCAGTGTTCATCCTCATACTGTTTTTCTATTTCCTTGAAAATATCTACTATTTTCTTAACCTTAATCAGTGAACGATCATCTTCGCTACTATTTAATGACAATCCCCTGCAACCAAGTATATCCATATAGAATATAAAACCTGTCCTATATTGAAACTCCTCTATGGAACTTCCTTTTTTGGAAAAATCTTGCTTGAATGAATAATCCGTAGATTCTTTTATTTCTTTAAAGCCACTCAAATTAATACTAAAATTTTTCAGAAATTTGAATATGTTAATCATGTTCGCTCCTACGCCACACCATGTAATTTGCAATCAAAGTTCGTTCAGTCTTGCCGCAGAAATATAATTATCGAACAGCTCATTGTCCTTAATGGATTCTATAATGCTATCATCCAGCCAGACTCCCTTTTCTCCTTTTTTTGCTGCGAGAACCGCCTTAACAACTGCTGGACCAATATTTATATTCCCCCTATGAAAGACTTTGTCGTATGATATACCGCCCCCTAAGGCAACTTTCTCATTTTGAAAAAACGATACTACTTGGCGAACCTCATCCAAGACACGTTTCAATTGCTCTTGCATAAGCCCCACATCACTTTCTTTAGTCTGAACATAGGTGATAAACATTTCATTAGAAAACAATGACAAATGCATCTTTAGTCCATTATCCGAATTGTAAATTTTACTATCATATTCACCCTGTATTTTCTCATAGGCCGACGCAATCTTTTTTAGTACACCAAGTTCATGTTCATCATAAACACTTTTCTCAATCAAGTCGTTCATTTGGCTCGCGCGCAAATAGCAAACATATCCTTTTGAATAAAACTCTTCCATCTACTCGTTTCCCGCCTATCTCTTAACGTAGGTCAGCTCGATATCGTACCCGAGCTTTTCCATCATCTTTACAAAGGTATTGTTTATGATCTTTTCAGGACGCTTAATGAGTCTGTTCACATAGGATGGAGAGGTGCCTGTCTTTTCGGCAAGCTCTGCCTGCGTAGTCTGTTCTTCCACGCATTTTACCTTTACATCTATTTCAATATTGTTCTTTAACATCCTTTTGATACCTCACTTGAGTTTAACACAGTTTCACTGTCAGTTCAATTTATTGTATCACAAAACGGTCTGGATTTCATCAACAAAATGCAAAAACAAAAAAAGCGCCCCGAAGGAGCGCCGGTAAGTAATATCCTTATGCATCGACCTCGACTTCCAGGCCGGATTTGAATTCAACGATCAGCTTCTCGTCGCAAACGGTAATCTTCTCAATGAGCCTTCGTACCAGTGCCTCCGAGTATTCAGTAACCGCTTCAACCTGCTCGTCAAGGAAGGACGCCAGGTCTTCTATACGATCTTGTACATCCTTTCGCATGGCCGCTTCAGTTAAGATGGTCTGCCGCTTTTCACATAGTGTCATAATCGCATCACCGATCTCATCAATCCTATTCTGATCCTTGCCAGCATCCAGAAGCTCAGTCTGTTTTTGCTTTACCTCTGCATCGATTTCGGCGAGCTTGGCATCTGTATCTTCCTGAAGAACTGACCTAATGTTCTCACGCAGTTCCGGCAGGATGGCATCCTTCCTTGACCAGGCATCGTTTACTGCTGTAACAACTGCGGTCTGTAAAACCTCCTCATGAATTGTTCTGGCCGGACAGTCAATCCCACTGTTTTTCTCGTTGATATTGAGGACAGTAGAAAACAACAGCATTTTTTAGTTCTCCTCTTCTTTGTGCTTTGTCATCATTGGTTCGACATACGATTTGAGTATGGTGCTTGTATCAGGAGCAGATAATTGCTTTCCTTTTTCCGAAAGGGCCTTACTCTTTTGCAGGTCTTTTTTTACACCAAAGCCATGTTCATAACACTGAGACAGAATCATTGTAGCATTAAGGTCACCAAGCCTATCTCCCTCAACTAAGTAATGAATAGCCATTTTGTCATTTTCTTCAACACCTTCTCCTGTTAAGAACATGTATCCCAACTGACCAGCCACAAACCCTTGGGGAAGAATGGAATAGCTTCTTTCAAAGCATTCATACGCTTTTTTCAAATCTTTACCGTAGTTTTTTTCGCCAATGCCGTTATAATACAAGGCTCCAAGTTGATAGTGAGTGAAGGCATTATCCGATTTCAATCCAGCATTGTAATACATGGGAATGATATCCCTTGAAAAACCATCTGCCAAAGAATCCGGAACAAGTCCAGTATTTAAAACAAAGGCCAGGTATCCAGCCGGCTCTACCACGTCATCTCTAAGCCATAAAGATTTTTGAAAATGCCTTGCACTATCTACATAATCATCTTTATAAAACAGTTCGGTACAGCCAATCAGCGCATGAGTCTCATAGTGTTCAACATCTTGTATTAGGGCGGTATAATCCTGGAGATTTGTCCCTGTTCTTCGCAAGTCCTCCGTAAACTGATAAAACATTTTGGCGCCAGGCCAGTAGCCGTTGTCAGCAGCTTTTTTGAAGTAGCCAAGAGAATCAACTAATGTGCCAATATCCTTGGGATTTTTTGATAAAATATACCAGCCAAATTCAACTATGGCTGCAGAGTCATTCTCTTTTACCAGTTGGAGAACAGCATGGATATGTTCCTTTACCCATTTGTTAAGCAGGGGTTCGCTATCCTCATATTTCAATAAGCCGTATTGATATGTTGATAGGATATCTCCAAGTGACATGCCTTTTCGCCAATATTCAAGCGCTTCTGACTTATTGCCGACAATATGACCATATCCCTCGGCATAATATTCTCCAAGATAGTAGTATGCCCTTGCGCAGTTATTATCAGCGGCTTTTTTGAAAAGCGGATAAGCATCTATGAGCTTGCCTTTCACAAATAAACTCTCAGCTTCAGCATATGTTTGCTGGGATTTTTCATCTACAATCTGCTTTACAGATGTGATCTGCGGAGAAGTCGGTGTTCTATAGATCAGCGCATTAGTGATAGCGTCAACCCGTGATTCAAGAGTGTCGACTTTTCCGCTTAGTGAGATATAACCTTTGTTGAGAGCCAAAATTTCTTGACCATAAATCAGTGAAATTTTCTCGCTAACACAATGACGTTCATAAAGGATGCCTACGGCCTTTGATACATACACCCCCAACTTTTCATGGTTACGTTTTAAATCCTCTTTTGTTGCTTTATTGATACCCGTAACCGTTTTTGCCATTCTCTGAAACCAGTTCTGGCTCTGAAGTATTTCGAATTTAGAATCGGTATCCTTCATCAGTTCAACCATTCCTGCCAGAACTGAATCTGCCTCATCCATTGGCAAAGAAGCGTAGTATTCAAAATCATTTAATGCCTGTTCCGTAAGAACGCCTACGGCCAGTTCATTCATTTTATGCTGCTGTGAAATGAAACCGTTTATAAAAATACTATATTGGTTTGTTGCAGAATCCATTTTATAAGCAAGGGAGCCACAGAATTCTGTCAAATCACGATAATAAGTCGCTTCATGTAATATCTTGAGATAATCACCACGCGCGAACGCTGGTGCGACTACCTTATCCACTGCAGCAGTAATCACAAAAGAAACAGGAATGGTTACAAGACTTGAAATTCCAGCTTTGGTAACAGCGGCGGTAACGGGAATCATCATGCCAGATGAAAAAACGGCAGTAGTTCCGGAATTTCCACCACTTTTCATGATTTCTTTTATATACTGTTGACCACTAATTTTCCCTTCCTTATATCTTCTGTACGAAACAATAGTCTCTACACTGGCATTCACAACAAATCCAAGTATTCCGGATTTAGCTACAGTGATTCCGACATTCTTAACTGTATAATTAGGATTGGCTTTCCCGGATGTCATTTCTTCCAAACGAGAATCACGCGCTGCCTGTATCGAATCATTATCCCCGAATGAAATAACTTTATCATATCCAAGGTCTGAAACTTGTTCTACTTTTTCCGCATTAGTAACAACAGCCATATCTTTAGGTGTGTTTTTTAGATGCGGAGTGTTCTTGCTTGTATAAGCCTTTAACTGATATTCTGTATCAGTTCCAGAGATGAGGTCGTGTGCGGTTATATCACTTCCTGGGCGATTTGCCACATCACCGGCATCAAATGTTTTGAAAAGGTTCTTGAAAGATCTCCGTTGCGCAGACATCCAATCCCATTCATATCCTTTTCCTTGAACAACCTTTTTGGCCCAGTTCTGCTGTCCTATAGTTCCAGACATATATGCCTGCATTGCATCAGGTGAAGAGAAATGCCCACTTTTAGCATAATTACGATTCATCCAGTCCCAGAATTCCACGGAATTTACTAACGCACCACTTTCTCCAGCCGAAGGACCCATTGATGCCAACCGAGTAAAATTTTCCTGTGCTAATAGTTGGCTTGTTTCGTCCATCATGGATAATACTTCATCTGCAGTATAGATAATGGCCTGTGAATTAGTGTTGTTTTTAGTGTTCTTGCCCTTATTCTTCTTTTTCTTGTTCCCGCTACTCATGACACACTTAACCCTCCCGTCTCACATACGTGATCTGGATATCGTATCCCAGCTTTTCAAGCATATCCACGAACACCTTGTTTACGATGCCGCCCTTCTTGTTTATAAGCCTACTGATGTACGGAGCGGAAGTACCGACCATCTCCGCAAGCTGCGCCTGGGTGACGCGTTCTTCCAGGCATTTGACCTTTACGTCTATATCAAAATCATTCTTTACCATAACGCGCCTCGCTTCCGGTGAAATATGATTGCACTTACAAGATAATTTATTATACCACAAGTTTATGTATTTTTCAAGGTGCACAGGCAAAATAGTCAAGAGGCACGTGCAAAATAGTCAAGAGGCGCGGAACATTAAACTGTTACCGGAACAATGCGGCCGCGATTAGCGGAACAATAGAAAAAGACGCCCAGACAGTTCCGAGCGCCTGCTTTTCCAAGATTGCAACCCTGGACGCTATTTAACATTGCAGTTTGCGGGCCGTTTGCAGCCTTGAAGGAGCGGCAAAACCTTTATTCAAGCCGTTTCTGCGATTCTCCTATAACGGACATTGCTCAAAACCTGCACACCCAGATTGCAATGTTATTCTTGCAGCCTTGCTTGATCTCATGCATCCACGTCTATTGCAAGACCCGATTTGAATTCTACTGTGATCCTGTCATCATGAATGGCGACCTTTCCGATCATGCTGCGGACGAGAGCGTCGCTGTATTCCGCCTCGCCGGTCTGTTCCTCGATGAATCGAATCATAGCCTTTATTCTGTCGATCTTGTCTTTTTTCAAAGCCGCCTGCGTGAGAACGTCCTGCCGCCTTTCGCGCAGAGAAACAATCCTTTCTCCGATCTCCTGTATACGGGCTTCATCCTTGCCGGCATCGAGAAGATCCATCTGACTCTTGCGAATCATATTGTCAATGACCTCGATCTCTTCATCGACGTCGCAGCCGACAACGCTCTCGATGTTCTCCTTCAGAACCGGGATTATATCGTCCCTGCTGGCGTAGGCCATGTTCACGGCTGATGCAATCGCAGCGTGCAGGTCTTCCTCCGGCACTGTCCGCGCGGAACATTCCTGTCCGGTTGTAAGCCTGCTGACACACCGCCATACCACGGGCTTTTCGTTTCCGACGGACCATACAACCCACCTGTAGATGTTGCCGCAGTGAGCGCAGATAACGTTTCCTGTAAGAGCGTATTTTGAACTGTAGACGCGTTTCTTGCCGCCTTTGTATAGAGATGACCGCCTTGCGATCTCCTCCTGAACCAGGAGGAAAGTCTCCCTGTCGATGATGGCTTCAGCCCTCCACATAATACTTCGGCATTGCGCCGTCATTGACGCTGCGCTTTTTGTCAAGGACGCTGACCGTATAGGTTTTCTGAAGGAGCGCGTCTCCGATGTATTTTTCGTTGGTGAGGATCTGCTTGATGTTCGTCTCATGCCACCGGGCGTGTTTCGCGCCGTTGAGAATACCGTCCGCTTCAAGTCCGCGCCGTATCTTTACGAAACTTGCGCCCTCCAGGTATTCGCGGTAAATGCGTCTGACCACCTCGGCCTCCTCCGGCACGATGACCAGTTTCCCGCTTTCGTCCTTGGTGTAGCCGAGAAACCAGTTGTGGTTGACCTGAACCTTGCCCTGCTGATTGCGGAACTGGATGCCGAGCCGGACGTTCGCCGACAGTGATTCGGACTCCTGCTGCGCCAGCGCTGCCATAATGGTCATAAGCACCTCGCCCTTGGCATCGAGCGTGTTGATGTTCTCCTTCTCGAAGAACACCGCGATGTTTAGTTCCTTCAGTTTCCGAGTGTATTTGAGGCAGCCGACCGTATTACGGGCGAAATGGCTGATCGACTTGGTAATGATCATGTCGATGTGTCCGGCCTCGCAGTCAGCTATCATGCGGTTGAAAGCCTCACGCTTTGCCGTGCGCGTGCCGGAGAGCCCGTTGCCCGCGTACACCTCGACCATTTCCCATTCCGGATTTCCGTTGATGTAGGAGGTGTAGTGCGCCACCTGCGTTTCGTAACTGGATTCCTGTTCCTCGAACTCCGTGGAAACGCGGCAGTAGGCGGCGACGCGCACCTTCTGTTTTTTCTCCGCCGGCTTCTGCGTTCCCACAGTTTTTACCGTCGGAATGAATGTGATGTTCTGAGCCATTGCCATTTATTCGTTCACCTTGCCTTCTATCCGACCGTATGCGTACTCAGCTTGCGCGATAGGGTCGGTAAATTTCTGTGCTGCCTTTTTTGTTCTGAACTCCGTGAATATAACGGGAACGGGCTTTTCCTTTGACGGAATGTTGTCTCTGCCGAGCTTTTTCTCCCGCTTCAGCCGTTCCGCCTCCACGGCGTTGAACGTATCGTCATCGATGATCCGGGGGTAAATGTCGTCCCCAAGATACCGTTTATTGTGAAGCAGACGCTTGATCATGCTGTGAGTCGCTTTGATGCCTGCCACCTCGGCGGCATTTTCGCATGACATTCCGAGAAGGTATGCCGAGTAGAGCGCGGCAAGCCTCGCGGCCTCCATATCGTGTACTTTCGGTCTGCCGTCAACGATCACATATCCGAACGGTGTGTGTTCCATAGCCTCATATCCTTTCCTGGAAGACGGGGCCGCACTTCATGGCGAATCCGACTTCCTTTCTGCTGAAAATAATGACGCGGTCAACATGCTTTGTGAAAACCTCATCGGAAAATGCCGTCAGCAGTTCCGCCTTTGCAGTGTACCGCAGCAGCTCGTTCAGCGCTCTCTGACGGTCGGAATCAAGATTGGGGTCTCCCTCAATACCTGCCCGAACCGTGTGCAGTTCCTTTTCCTTCCGCGCCAGTTCATCCAGTTCTTCGCGATAGACGGCTGCGTCAAGCAGCCCCTTGGCAAAGAACTTGTCCGCCGCCTGCCTGCGTTCCGCAACAGCGTCCAGTTCCGTGTTTATTTCCGCAAGGCGGTCAATAATCTCTTTGTCCCCGCCGCCGAGCAGTCTGCCGGACATAGGAAGAAGCACGGCATCCCGTCCGTAGATCAGCTTGTTCATCATATTCACGAACGCAGCTTCGACCATATCAGCCCGGACCGGAAGTTGCCTGCACTTTTTGCTTTCTCTGGCATGCATTTCGCATCCGTACCAGATGTCCCCGTAGATCTTCTTCCGTTTACATTTCCCGCCGCATTCGCCGCAGAATATCTTTCCGGAAAGAGCGTATCTTACAGAGTATTTTCCGCTGTTTCTCACCACGCCTTTTTCCTTCGCATTGTTGTCCACGGCGGTATTCGCCGCCAGAAAAACCTCCTCGCTGACGATGGGGTCGTGATGACCCTCGATGCGGTACATGCCGCGTTCTCCGTGGTTTACATGAGAATTGAACTGATCGTCCTTGTATGTCTTTTGAAAAACTGCAACGCCGGTATAGGTTTCGTTTCGGATCATTGCCGTGATAACAGAACCGCGCCATTGCACTCCGCGCGCCGTCGGAATGCCTTTAGCGTTCAGCTCCTTCGCTATCGTACCGCCGGATTTGCCTTCCAGCACCGAATCGAATATGCGTCTTACCACTTCGGCTTTTTCCTCGTCTATGACCATTTTCCCCTCCGCATTCTTATATCCGTAGGCGGGAGTGCCGATCACATAGGTGCCGTTCTGGAAACGCTTCTGGATGCTCCATTTGTTGTTTTCCGAAAGGGAGCGGGATTCGTCTTCCGCAAGGCTCGACATGATGGAAAGCATCAGTTCGCCCTCCATCTTGCCTGTATCGATGTTTTCCTTCTCGAAGAAAATGTAAATTCCCATCACGCTGAGCCTGCGGACGGTCTCCACGCTCTCCACCGTGTTGCGGGAGAAGCGGCTGATGGACTTTACAAGGATGTAGTCGATAAGGCCTCGTTCGCAGTCGGCAAGCATACGGAGCAGGCCGTCGCGCTTGGCCATCTTTGTGCCGGAGACCCCTTCGTCGTAATAGAGTCCGGCGAACTCCCAGTTGGGGCAGTTTTTGATGACCTGTTCGTAATGCTCCTTCTGTGCGTCAAGACTGACGAGCTGGTCGGCGGAGTCCGTGGAGACCCTGGCATAGGCCGCCACGCGCAGCTTTTTCGTTTCCTTCGCCGCCGCGTCGATCTTTGTTATCCGTTTCATTGTCTCGCCTCCTGTCCTTAAAGGGGTATAGTATATATCACTCTGAAAGCCCGGAATAGCAAGTCATTCAGGGCATAATCTTTGCGATTGCCGGCGAGAATTTTTCGCGGTTTTTCGCCATGATCTTGTCGAATTCGCCGGGGGTGATAAGCCCTTTGTCGAGCAGTTTCTGAGTGATCTGACCGGCAGCGATGTAGTAGAATTCACGGCGCATATCGTCGTCGGTGCGTTCGACTTTCTGTTCCGGATGGAACACGCTCTGTATCTCTGTTACGTTCATAAAAAAACACCTCCTACCGGGTAGCCTTGGCAGGAGGTGAAAACTGACGGTTTGAGGGAAAATATCAGTCTTTTTTATAAAAATCGCAGACATACCCGTCGACGCGGAGCAGAAGCCTCTCCGCCCAGGGCGGAACGCGTCCCATCTGCTCACAGAGGACATCAAGGCTCATACGCGGGTCGGCTTCGATGATGATCTCATCGTGGATGTGGGCGACGATCTCACAGCACCGCAGAGTCTTCATCGCGTACATCAGAATGTCTCTGGCGGTCGCCTGCACGATGTTCTCCACGAACTTGGGACCGTATGATTCGATGCGTTCCCATTTCTTCGTGCCGCCGACTCCTTCATAGGTGACGGACTCGCCGCCGAAGCGGTTCTCTCCGATACGGGGCTTGACGTAGACAAGGTTCCTGCAGGACGGAAGCGTTATAAACAGCATTCCGCTCTGGTAGAACATCTTAACGCCGCCTACGCTCTGCGGCTTCCGTTCCTTCACGACCTTTTTCACGGCGGAATCGACGTCCCACCAGAAACGGACGATGTTCGGATTGGACTGACGCCATGCGTTCACAAGAGGCTGAAGCTCCTCCTCTGCAAGGCCCATCTCAAGAGCGCCCATTGCTTTGAGAGCGCCGACCGATCCGCCGTAGCCGAGCGCCAGTTCAGCTATCTTGCCTTTCTGGCGCAGGTGTCCGTTCACACCATGCTTTTCCACGGGGACTTTGAACATCTGGGAAGCCGACGCGCAGTAGATGTCGCCTCCGCTGCGGAAGACCTCCGTACGCCACGCTTCGCCGGCATACCAGGCAATGACCCTTGCCTCGATGGCCGAGAAGTCCGCCACATAGAATCTGCAGCCGTCCTTCGGAATAAAGGCCGTGCGTATCAGCTGTGAAAGCGTGTCCGGGATATCATCATAAAGCATAGACAGTGCGTCCGTGTCACCGCTCCGCACAAGCGCCCTCGCCGCGTCAAGGTCCGGCATATGATTCTGCGGAAGATTCTGCAGCTGAACGAGCCTGCCGGCGAAGCGCCCGGTCCTGTTCGCGCCGTAGAACTGGAACATCCCTCTGCATCTGCCGTCGGCGCAGGCCGCGTTCTCCATTGCCTGATACTTTTTGACGGACGATTTGGCAAGCTGCTGACGGAGCAGGAGCGCCTCAGAGACATTGCCGTCCGTTTCGCCAATCAGCGCCGCCACAGCCTTTTTGCCGAGTGTGTCGGTCTCCACGCCGTTGTCCGACAGCCAGGTCTTCATCTGCGCCACGGAGTTGGGGTTGTCGAGTTCGGTCAGTTCCCGCATCGAGGTAGTAAGGCTGTCCCTTGTTTCTGCGTCATGGTCAATGCACTGTTTTACGAACGGCATATCCACGCGGATGCCGCGGTCGTTGATCTCCTGGTCAAGATGGTATTCATCCCACACCGCATCCGGAGCGGGGAACTTCGACAGCTTCGCCTGTATCTGCATTTCGGTCTCCACATCACGGAGGTTGTAGGCCTTGTATCTGTCCCACTTTTCCGGGTCATGCTCCGGCAGGTTTCTTGTCCGTCCGCCGTTTGCCTTCGTGGGAGCGCACGGCGTGGAGAAATAACGTATCAGATCCCGTCCCTCTGTCAGCTTCTGCTTCTCAAGCCCCAGTACAGCGCCGACCCCTTCCAGGGACAGCGGCAGACCCATATACGCCGACCACACCATCGAGCAGCGCCACGCCTCCGGGTTCAGGAAACGGGCGCATTCCGTGGAAAGCGGATGACGGTCGTGAAAAGGATCAAGGCTGACGCCGAGGTCTGACAGATACCGTGAAAGGCAGACGCGCTCGAACTGAGCGTTGAACGCCCACTTGGTCACGGAATCGTCGGTCAGCGCCGACAGGACGTCCGCCGGCAGAGTCTCCCCGGAAGCGAGGTCTATGACGCGCACCTCACCGCCGTCCGCGCTGTATCCGAACAAAAGGATCTCAAAGTCCGGGCTTTCCGCGTATTTGTACACGCCGCACTTCTGAAGGCTGACCGATGAATACGTCTCAATGTCGATTTCAAGATTTCTCATACCGATCCTCCATAATGAAAATGAGGCGGCAGAGGGAGAAACTCCATGCCGCCCCGGAAGCCTTACTTCGTGAATTCCTTCATGCGTTCCGCATGATATTCGGCGTCGCGCTTTTCGCGTTCAGCCTGACGCTTTTCGTTTCTGCGGTCGTTGATGAACGTCTGGATTCCGACGAACACCCATGTGAGGGTCGCCAGGGAGAAAGTGCCGATGAGGATGTTGACGAGCAGTTCGGTGACTGCGCTTACGGTTGAACCTTCCATGTCCGCACCTCCTTACGCCAGGAAATCGTCGTCGGCGAGGGTGGCGAAATCGTCAGCCGCCGTGGACTTGCCGCCGAAAGGCTCACCGTCTCTGAGCTTCTGAATGTTGCCCAGACCGCAGGCAATGCCCTTGTTGCCGTTGGAGTTGAAGGCGAAGAAGTTCAGCGAAACGCGGGCATAGCACCCGGAGTAGACCTCGCTCCTGTCGAGGATGGGCTTGACCTGTCTGTCCACGATCTGCGGAGCCGTGGTGGAATTTGCGTTGATGAACCAGTGTCCCTTGTAGGCTTCATCGTCGCGCTCGACATCGCCGTCACGCAGAGGCAGCTTGATCGCAGCCTTATTGGGCTTCTTTCCGCCGAATTTCGCCACGCCTTCCTCGATGGCGGCGTCGATCGCCGCGTTGATGGCGCTGACGGTCTCGGTGTCGGTCTTGGGGATGAGGACGGATGCGGAGTATTTCTCCGCGCCGCCGTTGATGGATACGGGCTCCCAGCCGTGGAAGTAAGAGAGGCGGGTGCCTGTGCCGGTGATAACCTTGGTTCTGCTTGAATTGTTAGCCATTTTAAATATCCTCCTTGATTTCGTAAAATTCGTTAATGGCGTTTGAAACGTTCATGGCCGGACGCCTGTCCGATTTCGGAACGAGAGTCGGCCTGCCCGGCGCTTTGGTGATGAGGCCGCCGAGAATTTCCTCAAACCTGTCTTTGCCCATCAGTCTCTGCATTTCGGTCAGCGGGATAAGGGACTGACGGTAGATATCCTTATAACCCGCTTCTTTTGCCGCTTCCGCGACGGCTGCCTCATCGCGGTACTTGCGGACGGAGCGTCCTTCGACCACCTTGAATCCGTTCCACTCCTTGCCGTGGTTCAGCGCGGCGTCAAGAGCGTAGGCGGCGATCTCGTTCGCCCATTTGGTCAGATCCGGCAGCACGGCGAGGATGTCCTCGATCTCCGCGTCCGTGAGCAGAGGCGGCATCCGGAACTCGGTCTGCGCCAGCTTCAGCTTTTCTTCGGCTCTCGCACGGCAGCGGACGGCGGCGCGACAGAAGGTACACCATTCGCCGGGGAGATACTCGCCCTCGCCGTCGTAGGCCATCTTCGCCCTCGGCTTCAGCTCGTTTTCCGCCCAGGCTTTCAGATCCTCCACGGGGATCGTCCAGGTGCTGACATTCTCACGGCGCGGCTGGAAGATGGTCATCGACACCTCGCGGATATCGTATAGAGCATCATACACCGCCAAAGCGCCGAGCGCATAGAGTTTCATCTGTGGATTGCCCTCCGCCTCGACGAGGACTCCCATACCGTACTTGAAGTCGATGATGTGAAGTCTGTCGTCGGAGATGATCAGACAGTCCCCGGTGCCGAAGCCGTCCGGCACGTAGCAGGAGAAGTCCAGTCTCTGCTCGATGAGGATGACCGGGTCTTCACAGACCTGCTTCGCCGCCTCGTACTGCTCCATGACGAAATCGACATAGGCATCGGTGCATTCCTCCATCTCATCGGAATCGTAGTCCGATGCAGGGCGGCGGCTCCGCATATGGAGAGCGCGCTTCAGCTTGTGTTCACACAGAGCGTGCGCCGCGGTGCCTTCTCTGGCGGCTTCTGAGCCTGTGTTCTCGAACTCAAGCTCCAGCCTCGCCGACGGTGTGCAGTTGAGCCACCTGTGAGAGCCGGACGCGGACAGGACAGCGTGTTCAGCCATTGCCCAGCACCTCCGCTTTCTTCAGCACCGCTTCGTACTGCGAAGGATCGATCTCACTTAATCGCTCCGCTCCGAAGCTCTGAATGATCGCTCTGACCTGCGCCGTGTATCCGTCGCGGCTCTTTTCGGCGAGAATGCCTCTGACCTTTTCAAGCGGGATCGTCTGCTTTTTCTTCGCGGGCGCTTCCTTCACTTCCGCCTGCGGACTGTCAGCAAGGGACGCGCATAACGCCCTCACGCTGTCCGCAAGACCGGACAGGCTGTCCGCCGTTTTCAGAAGCAGCTGTGCGACTTCAGCCTTCGTTTTCTGTTCCATCATATGTTTTTACCTCCTCGCTGATGGCGATCTCATCGATCTTGTCTCCGGGAATGAGAACTACCACTCTGCGCATCTCGCCGAGAAGCAGGCGCAGAAGACGCTCACGGACGGAGACTTTACGGACGGCAGCAATACCGCCCGTCTTCGGTTCTTTTGAAACACTGACTTTGAGTTTGTGTCTCATGGCTTTGCCCCTTTCCGAGGACTTTTTTCTGCCGTCCTCTACCTGGTAGCCTTGGGAGGAGGTCAAAACTGACGGTCGGACGAAAAAATTGAGAAAATAAAAAAGACCCGCCGGGGACTTAAAAAATCCTCGACGGGTCAATGTGTATATGCGGTTATCTGAGCAGTTCGTTCACGCGGCGCTGAACGGCTCTGTAGTCGTACCCGGCTTCGGTAAGACGGTTTTTCCTCTCGGTGCCGTTGCCCCACAGACCGCGAATAACTTCACGTGCAAGCTCGTCTACTGTTTTTCCGGGCTTCGCGTTCACAAGCTGAAGGTCGGCGGCGTTGACGGGGCTGCAGATGGCGTTTTTACCGTCCTCACTCTTATCGATGACGACTCTCGCGCCGTCAGTCTGGAGAACGTACCAGTTTTTCCCTTTCACCCACTTGGGGATGCTCTTGCCGTTGTAATAGGTGCTGCCCGTGATAGTCACAAGGTCACCGACTTTGATTGTCACAGAGGGCTTGACGGGCTTTGCGGGCTTCATGTCTCCGCCGAGAGCCGCCGTTACCTTTTTGGCAAGGTCGCCCATACGGGCATACATCCAGTTGCCCGGACAGGATTTATTGGCAAACCACCTGTGGACGGTAAGTATCATCTCGTCCGGCTTCGGTGTGTAGCTGAGCGTTTTGGTCTTATCGCCGAGCCAGAGCAGCTTCGTTTTGCCGTTGCGTTTACAGATGTCAACGCAGAGTTTGATGAGTGTCTGATACACAACATCACGAAATGCATACGGTTCCGTGGTATCGGAAGCGCATTCAATGGTTACGGCTCTCTGGTCGTTTGCGTTGGAAGAGGAACACCAGGAACGGTTCTTCTCCTCTACATACATACCGACACGGCCGTCCGGTCCGATACCGTAGTTTGAACTTGCCTGACGGGATACGGGTAAAAAGATGTTGCCGAGAGTTTCCACTGAGCACTGACCTACCACGCAGTGGGGCGTGATGCGGTCAATGTCGTGGGTGCGCTGTCCGGAATGGTTCGAGCTGAGTTTTGTGTATGATACCATAGGACTGTTCGTATAAGCCATATTATTCATCCTCCTTTTCACTGCGGTCATGAAGCTGTTTAAGTACGGATTTCAGCTTCTGCGGAATGGGCAGTCCCAGGTATGCGGCGTTTTCCAACAGGGACACGCCCTCATTCGACAAATAGAAGAAAATGACGGCGGTACGCATCACCGAGCCGCTGCCGATGACACGGGTGTCGAGAATATGCCCGATACCGACCATGGCGAAGATGAGCACCTTCTTGAAAATACCCTTGAAGCCGACTTCGCTGGACAGCTTCTTGTCTACCACGGCGCACATGATGCCGGTGATGTAATCGATGACCACGAAGGCAAGAAGCGCGTAAAGCAAGCCGTCACATCCTCCCAAGAACCATCCGAGCCAGCCGCCGATACCGGCGAACACCACCTGAATGGTCGTCCAGAATTCTTTCATGTTGTTGTCCTCCTTTGAATGTTGAATTTGTGTATGAAAAAAGGCACTCCGCAGAGCGCCTTGATTCCAAAAAATATTCTTTATGTTACCGTGGTCAGCGACACCGTGTGCCACGAGGACCACGTGCCGCCGTAGTTTCCTCGGATGTACATCCTTGTGCCGTCATAGACGGTGTACCGCTGTTGAATGAAGTAGCTCTCCGGCAGAAAGACCTCCAGCATACCGATTGTGGTGGTCGGAAAGTGCTTTGCCGTGGAAGCGGAATACGCAAAATAGTAGCCGGGAGTCTTCACATTGTTGAGGTCGGTGGTCGAGCCATCCACTCTGCCCATTTTGCCGTGGACATTGACGCCGTTCATGTGAATATTGCCGTCCACATCCAGCGTGGCTTGCGGGTTCGGCGTGTTGATGCCGACCTTCTTTTTTCGCAGCGCAATGAGCGGCGTACCCTGCGGCACAGTAAAATACAGATCCAGACTGCTCAAGGAATAGAGCTTGTCTTGGATCTGTAGATGAAAGTCGTAGGAACTGTTGGCATCCAGACTGCACAGTTCCAAATTGGAGTAGCTGAAAGAGGTTCCGCTTTTTGTCGTCCCGGAATAGATGCTGGTGTAGCTGCCGTAGCTGCTCTCACTGGTTTTCTTGTACCGATACCGCACATAAACCACGCTGTTTTTCTGCGTCCCGTCAACGGTCACAGCGGAAATAGAACCGCTGAATTTGAGCTGCATTTCCGCTTCGATATCGTTGGTTCTCCGGAGCGTTATCGAGGATATTTTCGGCTTGGTGTACGGAATGACCGTCACCGTCTGTGAAGTTTCGGCGGTGTAGCCGCGGGAGTCCGTGACCGAGAGCGTGACTGTCACACTGCCGGACTTGGCGATCTTTCCGACTGTGATAGCAGACCCGGTTGAATTGGATGCGGATAAACCGTTGCAGGAAGCGGTATAGTTGGAAATGGACGCTCCGTTCTTCGCAGTCGCTGTTCCCGGTGTAACCTTGAGAGTCGAGTAGTCCTGCACGAACAGTTGGTCGTTCCCCGTGAGGTTTTTCGTGGTCGTGTAGCTGTCGGCATAAGTGAATCCGCTTATGGTCGGAGCAGAATTGGTCGCCGTGGTCAGTACAGTGGCGGTTTTGCTTGAAGTACTGCCGATCTGCGTAGACCCACTGTAAGACGAAACCGCAAAGGTACCGGTGAACGACTTGATGGATGCCATTGCATTCAGCAGTGTCGTCCTCTGCGCCGATGTCAGCGTGACTGTGCGGTTCGCAGTGGCCTTCGACCAGGAAAGCCCGGAAATAGTCAGGATGGTCGCGCTGCCGTTTTTGAGCACCAGCGTATTGGTGTAGGAGGCTTCGTACACGGTCACATTGATGGTAATGGAAACCGTGACATTGTCCGCCGTCACCGTGTTGACACTATTCACCACAGCACCGCCCAGCGTCTTGACCGTGGAACTGCCGGAAGTGCCGTAGACGTGGTTGTACTGCCGCCTTGCTCTGACCCTCACCGTGTAGCTTGTATTCGGTGAGAGCGAGGTGATCGTCACACTGGCACTGGTGGATGCCGTCGTTGAGAACTGCGTCCAGCTCGAACCGCCGTTTGTGCTGTACTGCCAGATGTCCGCCGTGGCAGAGGATGTAGCGGAGATTTTGAACCCGTTTGCCGTGACATTCGATGTACTGAATGTAACTGTGGGAGCAGAGCGGTCAATGGTAGTCAGCGTCATGCTGCCGCCGTATTCCTGTGAACCGTAGATATACACACGGGTCGAGAATCCGACCGCAATCGTTTTGCTGCCGTTGCTGTCATGAGCTACAGTAATCGTGCCGCTGACAGAACCTTTCTTTGCCGGGAAAACACGGTCATCCCAATAGGTACGGTCCTTTGAGTATACGGTCGTACCATTGATCGTTACAGTGGTCGTGTCAATGGTGTAGTAAGTGGATGCGCCACCGGTAGAGGTCAGGGTCCAGGAAAGTGTCGAGCTGTTACCGACCACATTCACGCTTTCTGAAATGTCCAGTTGAAGATAGCGCCCATCGTATGCCGCGCTTTTCCAAGTTGCCATAGCTTTCCCTCCTTAATCCAGAATGACGATGTTCAACCCCTCGGATGCCGTCGGCATCGGGACAAACTTCGTTTTGCCCACGGTCAGCTCGCCGTCCACCGTGGTTTTCTTGGTCTGCGTTTCGTCCTTGTTCAGGGTGAAAATCACCTCATCATTGTAGTAACCGGCGAACTCCGTGTTCGTGATAACCGTCCGCTGGGACGATGCGCTGTTGGATACCTCAATGCCACGCTTATCGATCTTGACCTCCTGCGTGTAGATCTCGTTAGGTGCAGGCGTCCACTTTCGGGGGATCGCTCCTTCGGAGATCATGATGTCGGCGAGATAAATGGACGCATCCCGACAGTAGCAGTAAATGCGCAGCGTGGGGTCGGTCACATCCGTGAGCGTTACGGAGTAATCCGTCCAGTCAAACGCCGTGGACTTATTGAACAGGTACTTGGTTTTGTTTCCGTTGTAGGTCACATAGAAATATCCGGACATGGTCGAGGTTTTCTTTGCCCGTACCGAGATCGTATAAGTGCCGGGGACTACCCCTCGGATGTACTGCGACAACGAGGAATAGGCTCTCAACACAAAGCAGGAGTCGGAAATGGTGTTGTTCTGCGTATCGGTGGAGGTGTCGGTTTTTACCGTACCGGAGTAGCTCCAATCATCCGTGATGCCGTTCAACCCGGAGGAATTCTGCACATAGTTGATGCCGCCGATGTACTGCTCCTGCATGGTGACGGACAGTCCATCCACGGTGTGTTCCAGCTCCGAAACACGGCTTTCGGAGTTCAGCACCCGTTCCTCCAGGATACCTTGGTCGTTGGATACAGTTTCCATCGTTTCGGTAAGGGTCGCCACATAGCTGTTCAGCCCGTCGATGGTCTGTTGGAACTGTGCGTTCTTCTCGGTCAGAATGGAAATGGTGGTGCGGATCGTTTCAATGTCGTTCTGCACCACCCATTCGTTCCCGTCCCATATTTTCGTTTCCGGCGGGGTCACAGAGGTGTCCACCCAGAGCTGCCCCTCATAGGGGTTCTCCGGCGGCGTGTCCGAGGTGACCACATCGCAGAGACTGATAATCGTGAACTGTGCTGATGCGATCATCTCACCAACTCCTCAAAGCGCCACAACGACCATAAAGGTTGCCTTGGTATCCACATCGGCGCTGGACACCGACAGGGTCTTGCCGGTCTTGCTGCCGTTGGCACCCCAAGAGGTATCGACAACACCGTCTTTGTTGTACTTCGTCCAGGTGTAACTGCCGTTTCCGGCCGCATCCACCTCGGAGCCTGCCTGATAGCAGACAGCGGTCAGCACGGTCGTGCCCTGACCGTTCTTGAACACATCGCCGCCCGTGGAGGTGACGATGATCTGCAGTGGGTCGGAGTTGTCGATGAAGGTCGCCACATCGAAAAACTTCGTGTTATAAGAAGCGGATGCGGAATCCGTGTCCTGGGCACAGCACTTGAACACAGCGTAGCTGTCCACCGCTGCGGCGTAGACCGTGAGCGTATTGGTGGCCGTGCCGGTGTATTTGTCGGCGGTATCCGAGAGCTTGCGCCAGCCGATACCGAAGTCTGCATCATAGCCGGTGGAAGAGGTAGCAGTGACAGATGCGTCCATGACCGCCCACTTGTAGCTGACCTTGGTGGTGTCCACCGTAGAGCCACGCCACAGCTCGGCCTTGGCGGTCAGACTGGCGACCTCCTCGTTCTTGAACACATTTCCGTTGGGCGTGGTGACAAGCAGGTCGACGATGCCGGAACCGTTGACCACACGGGAGAAGGAAATGGTCAGCGGATGGGTCAGCGACAGACCGGTGCTTTCGTCCTTGTAAGTGATGACACAGCGATAGTCGATGCCGGGCAGTTCCGCCATGACATTGGCCTTGACCGTGAGGATGTGGCTCTTGGCACCACTGAGGGCGTAGTTCGTGCCTGCGGTGATGGCGGTGTTGCTGTCGCCCACATACCACTTGACCGAGGTGACATTGGCGGTGGCGATCTGGTCGGCAGTGGTGCCGATGACATACAGGCTGGGCGTCAGAACGAGGTTCTTCGTTTTCCAGTCCGGGGTATAACTGCCGTTGTCGGGGTTATACATCTGAGTCTTGGCGAGGTTTGAGCCGATGTACCCCGTCAGCGTCAGTGCGTCATTGTAGTCGATGATGGTAAACTGGCCTTGTGCTTTGCTCATGTGAGAAGCCTCCTTTGAAGTTGTTGTATCTGAACCGGACACTGTGCCGGTTTCTGTTGTGGGTTCTGCGGTTGCCATAGAAATGTCTCCGTTATAACAGGCTCTGCCTGGTCGTAGTGTCGATGAGGTCACAATAAAAAGTGGCGCGGACTTTGACATCCGCACCGGTGATAACAACGGACTTTGCGCCGCCGAAATGCTGTTCATTCCAGACCTTGTCCGCCTCTGTATCCTCCGACACCCTTGTCCAGACAAATTGGTTGGCATCCAGCGTGTCGGTGATGTCCTCATCCCACGAGTACACCTTGGCGGAAAGCAGCGTTTTCACATTGCCGTTTTTGAAGATGTTCCCGTTGGACGAGATGATGACGAGCCGGAGCATTTTCTGCTCCTCGATTGTGGTAATGCGGTCGCTGACCTCTGTGACCTCCTTGCTGGTGGCGTAGGCACGAAGCACGACTTCGCCGCTCTCCAAATCCCACCATGACGAGCCATCCTGCGACTGAATGACACCGGCCTTGATGATGTTTGCCACCAAAGAGCCGGAAGTGATGAAGTCTGCAACGATCTGACCGTCCGCCGTGATGGCGGTTTCATAGGGACCGTTGTAGCCGTTATGGGAAAAGCCCAGACCGCCCACATTCCACCGCCAGACATTCACGGCTTCGTCAATAGAGGGAGCGTCCAGAATGAGCAGTTCATAGGGCTGTCCGTTTTCCTCGCTGGTGTGAATGACCACATAGCCGCCGCTCTGGCCGGTGATAAGCCCGGTGGCTTTGCCGATGGCGGTTTGGAGCAGCTTCGGAAAGCGTCCCACCGTGGATTCCACTTTATCCACCGTTGACTGCACCTCGGAAATGGTGGTGATCATACTGGACTTGCTCTGACCGAGGGAAATACTCTTGTACCGCTCGGCAAGGGTGTCGTATACGGTTTCAATGACAGTAGCTGACACGCTGACGCCCAGAAGCGAGTGCCGGATGGTGACGGTATCGCAGAGATTGACCCGCTCCAAGAGTGCCGAATACTCCGGCTGTTTCCAGAGCGGTTCAAAGGACACCTTCACCGTGGGGATAGTCGCTCCCAGCGGATTAGCTTTGATGTAGCTGTTGGCTTTGGCTCTGAGGGCATCCTCGGTTACAACTCCGTCAAACTGGTCGGAGAAATCCATGATGAGCGTTTTCGCCCGGATGATCTCCGAGGTCACAATAGGAAGCGTTACCTCCGGCAGCGTGACCACCGTTTCGGTGTCCGAGCCTTCCGGTGTGTCTACAGCATACGGGAGAAGTGCGGTATACACACCGCTGTTGTCCTCGTCCTGATCCAAAGCGGTGAGGTTCTTACCGTATTCGATGACCACGCCTGTTTTCTGTCCACGGTGGGAGTGGAACTTCACCGTAAAGTTGTCCCACTCAAATTCGCCGTGCCACTGAGAAAGCATGGAGCCTTCCGTGCCGCCCAGACAGGCTCGAACACTTTTCGGCTGGGCGACCGAGAATGCCTTTGCATCCGAATAGTCCGTCCAACCCGTGAAGCGTGTATCTCCCGACAGAAGCTGCGAGAGGATGCGCTGCGGTGAGCGATTCTCCGTCGAAAACGGAAGCACCGGCACATTGGCGAGATCGTAGGAAATGTGCTGCCCGTAGATGGCGACGATGCCGTTCAACGGCTTCGTGATGCGATAGATGCGGAATGCCTGGTCTGCGGCGGTGTCGTTAGGTTTTGCCTTGACGATGCACTCCTTGGTGATAAGCCCGTAGTGCTGACCGCTCACGGGATATTTCAGCAGACATTCAAACACACCGTTTCGCTCCTCGGTCACCTCACAGGAGACGGTATCCGTCAGCACGCCACGGCCGAAGGTAGAGAAATCCGTGGTGTTGGGTGGGTATAGAACTGGAATCACGAACGTCACCTCCTTCCGGGCATAAAAATACCACCGGGGATTTCTCCCTGGTGGTTGAATGAAAATGAGTTACTTGTAGATTGACAAATAGGAATTTTCAAATTAGTCTTTGCAAATAACCTTTGAACCTTCACCATCAATTACAA
>OHAQ01000880.1_pt1 | contig 24034 bp, 13 predicted proteins | sample 1577111 | NCBI WGS metagenome assembly OHAQ01 (sample SAMEA3541549, study PRJEB24748) | human gut metagenome | biome: human gut; feature: human-associated habitat; material: faeces | place: China | collected 2012 | reverse complement strand
TGGAGTGGGAAGGCCTTGAAATTTTCTCCACCAAGGACGGCGCCGAAACCGACGAGACCGGTGAAGTATCCTTTGAAGCACGCTATTCTGTCAACGGTATGCCCCAGTCCCTGCGTGAGGACGCTTTCTTCCGCCGTGAAGACGGCCGCTGGTACTACGTGGACGGCAATGTCCACGGCCAGGACCCGTACCGCCGCGAAACGCCCAAAGTCGGACGTAACGAGCCTTGCCCCTGCGGCAGCGGCAAGAAGTACAAGAAATGCTGCCGCGATAAGGATCTGGCTGCCGAGCGCGGCCAGCAGACGAACTGACTATGTTTCACACCATCAAACAAGGAACGCTTGAATATCTGACCGCCGACGCGCTTTCCGGGAGCGTGCACTGCTTCTCCACGCGCTTCGGCGGCGTGAGCGAGGGGGCGCTGTCCTCCCTCAATCTCGGCACGCACCGGGGAGACAGGCCGGAAAACGTGCGGGAGAATTACCGCATTCTCGGCACCGCCGTTGGCTTTTCGCCGGAGGAAACGATCTTTACCCGGCAGGAGCATACCGATCTTCTGCTGCGCGTCGGCAAGCAGGACTGCGGCACAGGGCTGGAGCGGGAGCAGACCGCCGTCTGCGACGGGATCCTGACCGACGAGCCCGGCGTGGCGCTCGTCTGCTTCGCGGCGGACTGTACGCCGGTTTTGCTCTTTGACCCGGTCCGGCAGGCCATCGCGGCCGTCCATGCCGGGTGGCGCGGCACGGCGCAGGGGATCGCATACAAGGCAGTCCTGCGCATGCAGGAGGAATTCGGCTGCGCGCCGGAGGATATCCGCGCGGCCATCGGCCCGTGCATCGGCCGATGCTGCTTTGAGGTCGGGCCGGAGGTGCCGGACGCCATGCGGGAAGCCCTCGGCGCGGATGCCGAAGCTGCCATCGAGCCCCGGGGCGAAAAAGCTCACGTCGATCTGAAGCTGCTCAACCGCATCTGGCTGCAAAAAGCCGGGGTGCAGGTGATCAACGTCAGCCCGGACTGCACGATGTGCCATCCGGACCGCTTCTGGTCGCACCGCGTGACCGGCGGCGCGCGCGGCAGCCAGGCTGCCATCATCCGGCTGAAAGGAGGGGCGGCGCAATGAAACGCAAGCTTTTGGCCTGCACGGCGCTGGTCTTGTGCCTGGCGCTGCTGTGCGGCTGCATCCGCGACGAGCTGGAGCCTTGTCCGCCGTTGCGTCTCTCGCTGGAGGTGGCGGATAAGAATTATGTCAACAGCGCGGCGGCGGCTCGCCTGGGTTACGAGGAGGAGCGTCCGGAGGATCTTCCCTTCAGGGAGTATGTGTCGGACTTGGCCTATCGGGTGAGCGATTTGGAGACGGGCCGTGTCGTGGCCGAGCGCGCGCTGTCACCCGTGGAAGGCGACGCGGGAAGCGTGGAGGTGCCCCTACCGGCCGACCTTCCCTACGGCTCTTACGTGCTGACAGCCTGGGGCAACCTGGGCGATACCGCGGCTTTCGACAGCGATCTCGCTTCGCTGGGGCTGCATCCCGGCGGCGCGGAGGGTAGCGACGCCTATTTCACCCGCGATACGCTGGTATATGCCTTGGATAGCGAGCGTTTCTCGTGCGGCATGAGGCGCTTGAAGGGCAAGTTGATCCTGGCTACCGAGAGGATGCCCGAGGCGTATGCCTTCAGCGAGTGGAAGGTATCGGATATCATGAGCCGTTTCAGTGCCGAGGGGGGCTATCGCGAGCCGACGACGTTGGCCTTCGACCGTAGCTGGGAGCGCGAGGAGCCGGCCATGGTGGCGAAGAGCCTGTTGGCCCCCTCCCGGAAACGGGGCGCGTCGCAGGTTGATCTGCGCTACCACGTGGGCGACAGGCCCTCGGAGGGCGGCAACTGGATCGCCCCGGAGCCGGTCTGCGTGACGATGAGCCGCAACGAGCTGACCATCTTGCGCTACGAGTACGACCCCTGCTGCTGCCGTTTCAAGATCTTCATCTTGATAAACGACAACTGGGAGACCCTGCATATCATGGATGTGGAATAACGTTATTTATAGATAAAACCGAAGTTTAACATTTAAAAGAAGAAGCAAATGAAAAAGAATTATTTCTTTGGCGCGGTCGCTTTGTGCGGTCTGTTAGCGTTCACTTCTTGTGGCAACGATGACGATCCTATCTTGGACGGACCGGGTAACGAGGTTGCCACCGGTGAACAGGTAATCGTGTTGGATATGCAAGATACGGACGTGCTCAGCACGAAGTCTCGTCCCTTGTATAGTACGGACAACAGGGGATCCGAGGATGTGACGGACGTGATGCTGTATATCTTCAAAGAGGAGACTGGAACACAGAAGTTGATTAAGACCATCCATGTGGACAACTGGGACAATACTTGCGAGGAATATAAATATGGCCGTAAGAGAACCATTAAGCTGGAAGGGAAGGATAAGTTGCAGGCTGGTTCGACTTATACGATCTACGCCGTAGGCCAGAACGAGACAGAGGTGGAAGGCAATCCGGCTCCGTTCAAGTTCCAAGGTGCGCAAACTGCTCCGGATGATGATAACTGGAAAAATATCCCGGGGCTTTACCTTACTGAGGATGACATTAAGAGAGGCATCACCCACAACTTCGCCACCACTCCGGGTTCCGGCTTCCCTTACCTGTTAACAAAGTCTGTTGAGTATTCTAAAGATACGAAATTCGCCAGCAGGGCTGTCGGCGAGGTATTCTCCGGTCAATCCAAACCGGTGACATTAGAACCGAAGGAAAGTGTCTCTTGGACCGTGTTGCTGAAGCGTCAGGTTGCCGGTGTGCTGGGTTACTTCTCGAATATCCCGGCGGATGGAAATGCTTTATCTGATGGTACAACAGCATGTTGGTCTACCAAATTGCGTTTGGTCGCTTCCAACCGTAACGACCGTCTGGATATGACCATCCAGCTGAACAAGCAGAACGACGACGCTACCGAGGTAGGCAAGGAGAATATTGTCAATGGTTTCAGTGACAGCGCTTTGACTAAAGACGCAGAATTCAAAGAAGGAACAGATAACGCCTACACCGTTTATGAGATCGACTTGACGAAGTGGTTCAGCTTTGGCAATGATGGAGACTGGACAGGTGTTGCGATGGATGTTGATGGTAAGAAGTACCTCGGTGAGACCTCCAAATGGAAGAACCCGTATGAGGGTACCAACGCCGCCGTAACCGTAGCCGATGGCGCCGTATTGGCCGGCGAATTCGTCATCCCGTTCGACAAGGATGAGACCTTGAATACTTTCGAGCTTCAGTTGGTCGGTAAGAAGAAAGGAAATGATCAAGGCAAAGGCTTCGCTACTGACGATAATGACAAAGAATACATCCTTCAGACCTGGTCTGTTAAGTTGGATGACGCCTCTATCGACGCTACCCTGAAAGATACGGAATATCATTACAGCATCTACCGTAACCACCTGTACCAAATCGGTAAGCGTGGCGGTGGCGACGATCCCGACAAACCAGGCGTTGACCCGGATAAACCACAGCCGCTGGATAAATCCCAAGAGTTGGTAATCAAGATCAACGACCAGTGGGAATTCATCCACGACCTGGAGATCGACTAATGTCCGCCCGCATCGGACTTCCCGATTGATAAGGGACAATCACTTTTATACGGGAGCTGTGCCGACAAGGCACGGCTCCTCTATTCAGTTTCCTAGACAGGAAACTATAAGCACCCCGGCACCCCCCCCTTTTTATATGTAAGGAAGCACACGGGCCGGTTATAATGTCTATTTATACAAAACAAGAACGAGTAATTTAAGAAAAGTTTCTGATATGATGAAACATGTGAGCATCTTAATCCTGATATTCCTTGCCTGTCTCTTCGCGGGTTGCGCTGACGAACCGATAGATTCTCCGGAGGGTCTTCCCGAGAAGGGTATCGTCGTTAGGTTGACTACCGGGCAGTTGGATACCAAGACACACCTGTACAGCCAGGCTAGCTTGCATCACGTGACTCAAATCTACGCCATCCTTTATTATTGCGGTGATATGACCGCGGACGATATTGACCCGAAAAAAACCAAGGTCGTAGCTTCCCAGCTACTGATGAAAAACGGCACCCCTTGGGATCCCTCGGTAGAGGAGGGCTATGGGCAAGGACAGCCGCAAACCGAAACGTTTGAACTTCTGTTGCCGCAAGACCAGATCGCCATGGTCCCCGGCAAATATATGATATTATGTGTCGGCTTAGACGACGCCTCGGGCGATACGTATGGCCTGACCTATGGTGCTGATGCCGCCAATAAACAGCCGGAATTCGCCAAACCGGGAGCTAAACTGTCGGCGGCACAAGCGGTTCTTGCGAAAGAAGCCCCAGGCGAACCTATGCCTTATGAGAAAGACCCGACAACCGCTGCGACTGACAAAAAACAAGATAAAGAATTAATCGCTTACGGCCATCCCGACATAGCGCATTCGGAGCTTTTCGCCGGTTGGCAGGCGTTCGACTTCATGCCCGACAATTTGAATGTCGTGGAAGTGGAACTGCGCCGCCGCGTGGCCGGAGTGCTTTGCTACCTCTCGGACATCCCTTATAAACTGAATATAGGTAATACCCCCTATCGGGTAACAGAGGTACGCCTGAATCTCTTTCAGAAGCAAAACGCGCGGATCGGCCTGACACGGGGGATGACGCGGGAGGGCAAGCCGTCCCTACAGGATTTCGGTGGATCGGTTGACGGGAAACCGGTTTGCCAAACGCTTTGTAAGTTCGATCTGATGAGTTTCAAACCGCGACCGGAGCAAACCAGAAGCGGTGATCTTTTGTACAGTATACCGACCGATCATCTGGAAGGACGGAAACAACGGGAGAATACCATCTTGATGGGGGCGTATGCGCTGCCCATTCAAAATAATACCCTCGATGCCACGCTGAAGGTAGAACTGTGGGGGTATAAATATAATGATGCGCCGGGTAGTGATGATCAGATTGTTGCGGGAAGCGAATTGACCCGGATCAAATCTTTCCCTGCCATTTACGAAGGCAAGGAGAGTACCCCGGAGATCTACTCCCTGCATCCGAATATGATTTACCATATCGGGCATAAGCTGGAAGGAGATAATACGGAAGGCGACTATCCGGAAAGCCTGGCGGGAACCAAGGTGACCGTGGAGGCCGGACCTTGGCAGGAAGTGGATATTCCGGTGGAATTTCCCAGTGTGCCTATTGTTCCCTTGATGTCTCTGCGGGACAAGGATGGCAATAAGTATAAAACTGAGCCGGAAGAGGCCGGTGAGAAATATTATATCTTCGATTGCATCGGTTCGCGAACGAACCATTTGGAGATAAGCGCATCGATTCTTTATGAGAATTGGAAACTGACAGCGGTACCGGGCGGTGATGCTTCGGATACGCCTTGGATTCAGTTTTGGGACGAAACGACAAGCGGTTATGTCACTGAATTGACTGGTACTGGAGGAAAGGATATTTACATTCGGATGGCTGATTACGCGAGTGTCCCGGATTGGGTAAATAAGCGAGAGACACGGAAGATCCGATTACTACTGGAGGCCCTTGATGAAAACGGTTCTGTGGTGAGCGGTGCCTCCTCTGATTTGTACGTGGAGCAATACAATGCGTTGATTGTGAAAATGGAAGATGATAGTGACGGATATCGTGGCTTCAGTCGTTTCGATTTTGGGACGAAACGAAACGCGGTTACAGGGGATATCGTGGCTGCCGGACAGACACTCGGATGGGGGTATTGGAGCTCTCTTGTTGTGACAGAGCATTGGGCAGATGGTAAGGCCAATTATCGGGAATTTATAAATAAAACATGGATAGATGATTTTAAAGGCTCTGCCATACAGGTTTGTGCTCTGGGAGAAGCGGGAAAAGAACTTGAGATAGATTATGAAGAAGCGAAGTCTGAAGAACCTTTTTGGTTCTTGCCATCGATAGTCGCATTGAGATGTTTCTTGAAGCAATATAAGGATAACGCGGATGCGAATATAGAGCGAGGAAAATTTTATTGGAGTTCTAATTCTGCCAGTTATTATAAAAACGCATTAGCGACAAAGATTGACCGTTCAGGCAATGTTGATGATGATTATTATAGAGAAAATAAGGAAAATGCGTATTATGCCCGTCAAGCCTGTCACGCACAATAAATATAGCGATATGAAACGATATACTTGGATATGGATCATGCTGATCGCCTTGTTGTCCGGTTGCGAAGACGACTTCGACAAGGGCGGCTCAAACCCGGGCGAGGGGGTAACGGAAGGGATGATCACTTTCCGCTTTTCTACCGAGGAGGCACCGGTGATTGTTACCCGGGTCGGTGAGACCGGGCAGCAGGAGTCTTTGGAAAATGTGTTGGTCATGGTGTTTGACAAAGATGGGAAATTGGTCAATAAAGCTTACCAGCAATTGACGATCGATAACCATTCGGTCAATATCTACCTGACCGCCGTGGAGGATCAATCCATCTATGCCTTGTGCAATTTGCCGGAAGGAGACGAGACGGAAGATTTGATCAACAACTCTCCGGTCACTTTGACTGGGTTGAAGGCGAAATATACCACGATCCGAACTCCGGAAGGAGCTTATGGCGGCAAACACATCATGACCGGCTCCCTCCCGTTGGAACTGACCACGACCGGCCAGTTGAAAAAGGAATACATCATCCCGGTTAAGCGTCTGACGGCGCAAGTCAATTTTAATGTCTCTTTCGAACCGTACGATCCGGAAGATAAATTCGCGGTCGGGGAAATGTTTCTTTACAATATTCCGAAGGGCAGCATGCTGCTGGATGGCGGCGGGTCGGTTGATGACGTGGGTAGTTGGGGATATCGTCATCCCGACAACGCATTGTCGGATTCGCTGGATATTTGCGCAGGCGATTATTCGTATGTCGTGGCCGGTAATGCTGCCAAGGCAGACCGTTCGGCACAATTTTACCAAGAGGGAAAAAGATTGGACTTCGAGATCGTAAAAGGAGCGGTTGGAACGAATGATACCTATACCGCCTCTTTCAAGATGTTCGAGAACCGGCAAGGAAGGGTGTACGACCAAGAGAAGAACTGGGAGAACCTGAAAGGATTGATCGGAAAAGATCCCGAGACTGCCGGAAAGTATGGTTATGAGGATTTGTATCGCTATTATCAGCAAATCAACAAGCGGGGGCTTGCCGGGACAAGCCGGAATCCGGATGATGCCGAAAAGATATTCAAAAGAAACGAAGGCATAAATAACGGTAAGTATACGGTTAATGCGGAAGAGCGAGGCTTCAAGTATGCCACCTACCTGATGATCCGCGGTGTCTACACCAAGAAGAATCCGGTGGGGGGCGAGGATCCGAGCAACGTGACCTACTATATCTACCTCGGTTCGGACAATTACAAAGACTTCAACGTCTGCCGTAACCATGTCTATAACTACCGGATCCGTATCTTCGACGCGGACAAGACCGACACCCGCGTGGATGCCAATCCGATCGGCGGGCTGACTATCTACGGGAACTTCGAGGACGTGCTGGATGCCCATCCCAACGTGACGCAGGTACTTCTCTACTCGCCCAGTAACTGGACGGTGCGGGTGGCCGATCCGGACCAGACCCCCTGGCTGGAGGTTTCCGCCTCGCCATCCTATAAGCCCCGTAAGCTGGGAGCGGAGGCTAGCTGCGATCAAGCCGCTTTCCGTCTGGACGGAGAGGCGGGGTTGCACTACTTCTATATCCATACGGACGAGTATATCCCGCCAATCAAGGATCCGCACGGTAACGATCGTTACTTCAAAGCCCCCCGTACAGGCAAGCTCCTGTTCTCGAACCAGGCGGGAAACGTGAAAGAGGTAGAGATCAAGCAGTACGCGGCCCAGATGGTGATACGCGAGAGGTTTGCCACGGATCTCGCGAAGAAGGTACTGGATACGCTCTACGTGGAACGTATCTTGGAAAAGAAAAATATGCAATGGGGATTCCAGCATTATTGGTGTCTGAAGATGGATGAGATCCTGGCAGACGACCTAAACTCGAAAAAGAATGGGTTGACCAATACCCGTGTGTTGTATGACATCGCTTTGAACGGCGACAAATGGGGCATCGATCCGGCTTATCCGGACGGCAATATTCCATCGAACATCGCATTGGGATATGCCTTGGGCAAGAACCGCGACCGTAACGGCAACGGGAAGATCGACTATAACGAGATTTTGTGGTATTTGCCGGCTTACACCGAATTGCAGGCGATAGCCGGGCATATCAGCGGAGGGTCGAGGTCTTATCCCGGGGAATACTCACGTACTGTGGATGTAGACTGGAAGATGGAACCTTATTCCTTCTTTTCCTCCACGCCCTCGTCTAGCGATGCGGCCGGAATTACTGCCGGGTTCAGTTGGGCCGTGCAGTTTTCGCCCAATGCGCAAAAGAACGGCAAGGCGAGGGTCGAGATGCGCTCGCGTTTCTACAACGTGATTTGCGCCCGCCGCTATAACGGTTGGCGAGGGCCCGATACGGGAACGGTAGACGGCGAGATCGATACGGACGAGGACTGGAATGAGGACGAGGAAGAGATCATGGATAAAAAATAGTGGAAAAAAAGGATTAGACGCGATGAATAAGACGATAGGAAAATATATATGCGCCTGGGCGGTGGTTTGCCTTGCCGGATGCTCGAATGAGGTTCCGCAAGAAGGGCAAACGGCGGTCGCCTCATTCCATGTGGCTACACGCGCCGCGGACAATACCGCCGAGAGGGAGATAACAGATCAGCAGTTTGTACGGCTCTATGTGGCGGAACGCAGGCCGGAAAGCGGGAAACCCGAGGCTACCGATCCTTCGGATCAATATTGGGATCGGTATAATGTGGTCTTGTATTGCGACAAATATTATGACCTGGAGGGACAAACCTATCATGTCGAGAATTTGCCCGGAGTTTGGCATAAGTTTGCTTTCGTGTGCGTGCCGGATATAAGCCAAGGGATGGGAAGCGGGATGTTTCCGACTCAAAATACGTTTTTGACATATAAGGACCTTTACGATTTCGCGATCGACTACCGACCGGTATTGGACTATCAAGTCGCGTTGAATGAGGCGAGCAAGGAAGACTTGGCGATTTACCGTAAAATCATCGACCGCTGGGTCGATACCGACATGCCGACCAACGAAAGAGTGCTGATGAGACGCGTCACCGGGCAATTCGTCCTGAATATGGGAAAGCCGGCCGACCAGTTCGATACGGCAACGAATGGGGCGGTGACGGATATTACGGTCAGCATGAAAACGGCCCGGAATTGCTATATCCGCGACGAGTCGTGTGACTCGGTGCTTGTTATCGAGCGTGAACAGCGGAAATTTCATTGGACCGTAAGCGTGGAAGGACAGTTGGAAGAACAGCTCTTACCGATCGCCCTGCTTCCGGGGGAACTGTCAGACGCCAAGGTGACGGTCTCTTTTGCGAATGATACCTCGGTAGAATACGCCTTGCGTGGACGTGCCGAAGAAGATGTACCGATGGATGCTATCGAAATCAAGAAGAATACACGGACGATTGTCTTGTTTAACGGTAAGGATAAAGAAACGTTCGAGGTGCGTTACGCCGGTTTTGCCGATGGAAACGATGCGACGGTGGATGTCGACGATGACGCATGGGATGGAGTATGAATGTGAATAATGAATGGAATCGTATATATGAAAAAGGTTGTGGGGTTGTTAGCCGGCTTATGCCTTTGTGCCGGATGCGAAAATGAGATACCGGAGCCTACGGCATCGGTGGTTTCGGCTGGTAAGTTCGTGGTGGATTACACGACCGCGGCTGGTGCCGCCACGCGTGTGATCCATGAAAACCAGCCGAAAGGGGTACGTATCAACTCGCTTACTTACCTGCTGTATAGTGAGGAGGGGACGTTGGAGAAGCGGAGGGAAATCCCCGGGTTGGATACCGACGGGGAGAGTTGGCCGTTGAGACGCGAGAATATGTCGTGGGAGCAACGGGAGGCTTTGAAAGACACCTTGTCGCAGGGTGAGACCTATCATGCGGTCTTTGTGGCCAATATCGATTCCGCCGTTTGCGGGTGGACAGGTGCGGACGGTCAGCCGTGGTCTCCCCTGCGAGAGACCGGGACGTACGAGACGGTTTATTTGCAAATGCCCTTCCAGCCGTTCAATGACCGGAATATGTTTTATGTTTTCACGCGGGACATCTTGTCGACGGATCAAGGTGCCGATCGGGAGAATCCTTACAATTGTCCGGTCGTGTTGCGGCGTGCGGTGACCCGTACCGACTTCTGGTTTGAGAAACTTCCTGATTGGGAAGAAAAGACAGAGGGGGGGGATACGGAAATATCCGGTTATCCGGCTACCTGCTTGTTACCGGAAGATATAAAGAACTATTTTCAATCGGATTTCTATGCTTTTGTCTTGTCGAAATATAAAGATGAGTTAAGCCAGCCGGTGGTTGATAAGACGGTTGACTTTTTGGATGCTTTGAAGCGGTATTTTTCCGAACAGATTCTGAATCCGGATTTGAAAGATAAATACACAAAATATATTGGGCGTTTATCTGAAATAGAAGGGCAAATTCAGGGCGAAGGCAAATCCGACTTTTTAGATCAAATCAATTCGGACATGGCTGAAGGCGGTGTTTTATCAAACTTCCAAACCCATTTGGTTAATACGCTGTTGAATAAACTTGAACATAATACAACCGTCCGTAGTCTGTTTGACCAATCTGCAAAAAGAAAATCGGGAACATGGGCAACGATTGTTTACGAGGGACAATCCGGAGTGGATAAATATTATTTGTCAGGAAAGGCTCCGGAGGCAGGTCTGACAGAAAGCCTGCGTATGAAAGCGGATACGACCGTGATGCGGAAGAGCGTTTCTTATCTTGCTTTCAATTGGGTCGGATTGGCGGATCCGGAAAAGAATAAGATTTCCGGGGTCAGTTGGTATCCTACGGCTGAAGCTACGAATTCGGACTTCTCGCTTACCCTTAACCCGTCTATTTCGACCGGACAGGGAGTGAATGAGAAATATTCCGTGTTCTATCGCCCGATGAACGAACTGAATTTGAAAACCGATTGGGAGAAGCAAGTTAAAACGACAACAATCGTCTGTGATTTGGAAAAGGCATTGCCTTTTAAGGAAGAAGATGTGGAACTGATTACCGATATTAAAAAACTTTTGTCTGAAGACAAAATAAAAGACTATTCCGGTTCGCTGAAAGAGATGTCTTTGGTAATAACTTATCCGGATATATCCAAAAGCGAGGTGTTGGAGATTAAAGAGATATGGGAAATAAGTAAATAATAAAAAGTCTATGCGCACGATTAGTCGATATATAAAAAGAGGTGTTTTCCTGCTTTTCCTGTTGGTATCGTTTGTGAATATACAAGGGCAAACCGGAAATCAACCGGTTAAGGTTACCAAGCGTAGGGCGTTGGTAGGCCCTTATTGCATGGTGAACCGAATCTCGTCAGTAGCCAATGTGGCGACCAACTATAGTCATTTGGAGTATATAACCGATTCGGACTTGAACAACTATGCTTCGATAACCGGTATTAAGGTCGATGCGCTGCTATCGCCTGTTTTGAGTGTTAAGGATACGAAAAACACATACAAGGGGGGAACGACTGCCGGTTTCAGCTTGGCGTCGACTGAGAGTGGAGGACTTTTGTCGCTGGAGGTGATCCAGTTGTTTTCTATTACGACTTATTTAAATGGCAAAGAACAGGAGACCATAGCGGTGGGAGGAGCGTCTTCCGGTGGGGTCGGTTTGGACTTGATAAAGATTCCGGGTTCTGATGCTGTCTCTGTAGATGTCTGTGTAAAAACGACGAAAGACTTTGATGAGATTTATTTGATGCAAGGAGGCTTACATGTAGAGGCTATTAATCAGCTAAGCATCAGGTATGCGTTTGTCGGGGATCCGAAAGAAGTGCTTTTGACTTATGATGGAGTAGAAACATACGGGATAGAATTAGGGTTAGGTGAAAAAGGCATACAAATCGACTATGACAAGTGCGACGGCATGCCTTGGCCGGTAAAAGACAAACCCCTAAGGGAGGATACTTTTCATGACAAACTGTTCGATTCAGATACAACCAACTATTTGGGGACAGGAGGGTTGGCTATTGGAGAATGGTTTCATGCGCAGATTGGTACAACTTACGAGTTTCCTGCCGGTACGGAAGTGGGGTTTAAATATTTTAATAAAGGACTCCTGGATTTGTCACTCGGAAGTTTTGTGACCATTACATTATATGATAAGAACAACAAAGAGGTTCAAACGGAAACTTTATCGGCCGGCATATTGAAGTTAGGAGTTGTCACTACGGGAGAGATCACATCAGCCATCACATCCAAGGTTCCTTTTTATTCTGCCCGGCTGACTGTTGGAGCCGGTGCGTTAAGTGTGAACCTAGGCGGGGTGGGTATCTATTATGGTTTTGTCAGGGAGAAACCGGAAATAGACCATCACTGCCCGATCCAGCCCAGTCTGAGCGCTACGGTTTGCGATAACGTAACGACTTACGAATTGAGGAGCAACCCGGATGTGAAGGTGAAGTGGAAATTGACGAATTTTGAGTTTTTCTCAGGAGAAGATCCGCGCGATCCTCAAGAGGTGATGAATAACGTTCAGATCGGAGAAACGGCAAATGGCGTTACCAAAGTAACGGGATTAACCGTCGAGGGCGTGTACACATTCAAGGCTACGGCGGTAGATTGTACCGCTGAACCCCCATGTTCGGAAACTGTCACTTTGACAAAAGGAGTCCGTCCGCCTAGTTCGTCTTGTGGAACCCCTGTTTTTAACGCAGATGGAAATGAGAAATATGAGCTTTCGACAAGTACGTATGGTGTAACCGGAGGCCTGATCAGTATTAGCGATATCAAGGATAAGACCAATATATTGGATGGGAATTTTGATAATTACGCATCCTATGTGAGTGGTTTGAGCGTGGCAAGCAACTTGGGTATCATAGGTATAAAGACGGTAGGTGGAGAATCGTTCGATTTAGGAATTGAGGGTGATAAACGTGTCGGTTTTATCGTAGAGAATGCCTCTACTTTTTTGGATGCCGATGTCTTGCAGTTCTTGCGAATACGGCTATTCAGGAATGGCGAGGTCGTGTATGAGAATGTAATCGACGAGTCCAACGTGGTCGGGGTTGGCTTGATAGGCAGCGAGCAATCTCAAAAGATACGGTATAGCGTAAAGGTTCCTGCGAGTGTGGATTTTGATGAATTCCAATTGTGGACTTCCGGCGTGTTGAATTTGGGTTTGAACACGTTGCGTATTTATTATGGCTTTATGGAATCGGCCGATGATGATTGTTCGGACCCGCTAAAGAATGGTTGTGCCCTGGCCGTTTCTACGGAGGAGACGAATGCTTCCCTGTCTTTACAAATACCGTTTCAAACTGTTTCCGTTGCCGGGACATTGGTCAATGGTGATCTTTTGTTGGATGGTGATATGAATACTGCGTTGACCTATACGCCTGCCGTTGGTGTAGGGACAGGTCTTGTCTTATGCGTGAAATTAGGACGTACCATGGATAAGACCCAGCAACTGGGGCTTGCCTTGGATAGCAAGACGTTTGTGCTTGGAGCCGGTGTCGGTTCCTGGATAACGGTTTCGACTTATCTGAACGGCCAAGAGACCGGGGAGAAGTTCTCGGACTGGAATACTGTCGGGTTGGACGTGATAGGCTATGGTGACAGGCGATATCTTATCTCGCAACCGACATTGCCTTATGATGAGGTACGTATTGCTTTTGCGGCCGTTGTAAGCGCATTGGAAGGGTATAATCTGTACGGCCTCTTTTTCCGTAGCGACATAGATGGCGACGGGCTGCCTGATTGTATGGATCCGGAAAGTTGCGCGGGTGGTTTGGCGAATTTGCGAACGACTCCGCATATTTGCGAAGGGGAAAAGGTCGTGCTGTATGGGCAAGCGAAATTTGAGGAAGAAGAGGAAAAGGACTATAAGATGTCCATCTTTAAGAAAGCGGATGATATTCATACGGCAGAACCGGTATTTTCTAAAACTTTTACCATCCATAAAGGGATTTTCCAACAAGAAATATGGGAGGCAACAGAGGCCGGAGAGTATAAACTAATCATTTATGACAAGGATGATGAAAATGCAGAGTTCGTATTGTCTGAATTGTACTTTACTGTCCATCCGCTTGAAACAACTTGGTTAGAAAATGTGACTGGCACTGACTGGAATGCCTGGGAAAATTGGTCGAAGGGCTCGCCTTGGACATGTACCAATGTGATTATTCCTGAATCCGCACAAGCTTATCCGATTCTGGAAGCGGATGCGTCAAACGGCTGTAACTATATTCATTTTGAACCGAACGCTGAGGTGAAAAACACACATCATCTGGATTATAAAAAGGCATGGGTGGATATTGAACTGTCTCCCAACCGATATTATATGGTGGCAGCTCCGTTGAAAAGAATCTATTCGGGAGACTGGTTTGTCGCTGCCAATGGAATACAACTGCCGGACACATTCACCTCGTTGACTGCGAATAACTATCCAGAAAACCGGGTCACGCCTACTATTTATCAACGTATCTGGGATGCGGCTTACATGGAGCAGTTGATCAATTCAAGCAATCGCCCGTTTGTAAAACCGGGAGATAAAGTAGATATAGCCGTGACCGGCTGGACTAAACCTTTCAATTGGCTGGCTACACCCTATGACAAGAATACGTTGGATGGGCAAGAATTTGATTTCAATGCCTTGTCGGTGTGGGTACATCCGTTGAAGCCATCCGAGAAGGAAGAAGGTGATAACGGCCAAACGTATACTTTCCGTTTCCCGAAGGAGCATACGGAATATCATTATTATGATGAGAAGGGAACTCAATTAAGCGTAGGCGTGCGGATAAATGACAGGAATAATTCCGGACGTTTTATCTATGAGCAGGAAGACGGGAAAGCCACCTTCCCGGTTGTCATGCGATTTAAGAATGGCTCTTTTAATAACAATACGTTCTTGGTCGGCAATCCGTTCATGACTCATATCGATGTAAAGAAATTCTTGGAGCGGAATGAGCATATTGCTTCCGTTAAAATATATGATGGACAAAATGGAACAGCCAACTCGCTGATCCATAACTTGGATGGTGATGGTATCTTGGAAGCAAGGCCGGGTAATGGTGGTGATGGCTTACGGGCTATCGCCCCGACGCAGTCTTTTTTTGTGACTTGCGAAGAGCGGATGGTGGAGTCGTGTACCATTACCTTTACTGAAGACATGTTAGAGACACAACCGGAACTGCAACAGGCAAATCGGTTGTCGAGGAAACAAAGCGCTTCCGTGGCAAGCCGGTCGGTACGCTTGATGGCATCAGCCGATAACTGCCAATCCGGCGCTTTGGTGTATTTTTCCCAAAAAGCGAATGATCATTACCGGGAGAACGAGGACGCGGAAGTCCTGTTGGAAAATGAGATAAACCCGACAATCGCCTTGTTTACCATAGCAGAGCAACGTGCGCTGGATATTCAGCAACGTGCGAATGGCGGAGAGATACCTCTCGGTATATATTTAGCCAAGCCAGCGGATGTCAACTTGTCGATAACGATTCCCGAAAGCTATTCCGGTTGGATCTTGAAAGATTTGGACAACAACCGGATTCATCCCTTGCTTGCCGGAAAAGAAAATAAGATTGAGCTGGGACGGCTGACAACCAACATAGGGCGTTTTTGTTTGAAAGGAGAATCGATCGCGACAAGTAACGGAGTAATTGCCGCGACACAACCAAAAGTATTCTGTTATCGGGATGAAAGCGGCGGTCAGGTTATTGTGCGTTCGACCGAGGGGCTTATGCGGCGCTGTGATGTTTTTACGATTGATGGAAGGATGTCCGGCCGGGTACAATCGGAGTCAGCCGAATACCGTCTGCCGATCGCTAAAGGGGCTTATGTGGTAAAGGTCTATTTGCGGGATGGAACCAGTGCTGTTGTAAAGGTATTTTGAACCAGTAAAATTAAGATACGATGAAGCGGATATTATATATGATAAGTCTTTTATGTTTAGGCTTGTTAAGTACAGGTTGCGATTCGGAAGAACAACCGGGGGAGGAGGAAAAGAGAACCGTTGAGGTGCCGGTGGAGTTTAACTTTACTTCCAGTGGTAACGAACTGACCACCCGAACGAATCCGGTAGGGCCGGGGAACCCCGGTGAAACCAATACCCGCCCGATTTACGTGGATCGAGTAAAAGTATATATTTATCAGCGTCCGGCCGACCAAACATACGAGACTGACAGGGAGGGCTTTTTAAGAGCCAATGAGTTGGTATTACCTGCCCATCGGACCGGGAATGCAGGCGCTGATGGACAACCTCGTTTCACGGCGACAGGAAAAATTCCCTTGGAGAGTGAGTATGAATACAGAATGACGGCCGTGGCTTATTCGGAAGAACAAGGAGAAAAGCGGTTGTTTGAGTTGAACGACTCCTATTTTAATCATGCGGAAATAACGTTGCTAGACAAAGATGAATATAAAACCCCGGAACTGTTTTTTGGTAATGTCGTTTATCAGGATACGGATACCGTCTTTCGTTATGATAGCAAGAACCCAAAGAAATTGACCGGTTGGTTGTATCGAGGGGTTGCCGGGATAGAACTGAACTTAGAGAATGTAGCGCCTGAAGTCAAACGAATTGATCTGCTTGCTGATTCCATTAATACCCGGGTAAAGGCACGGCTGTACGATGATTTCCGTTCGGCTTATGATATGAAAAGGAATGGACGTTTTGAACATTTTGTAATCGGTTCATGGGAAAGGAATATCGCGGATGTGAAGAATAATAATATACAAATAATAGGCTCGAATCTATTGGCGGTATGCACCTCCCTTAGTTTGCGCATAACGATAGACAAGGATGGAAAAGAGGAACAAGTCGTTTGCCGTTTACAAGTAAGAGAGAAAAAGGAAGATGGCGATGTTGACACAGACGAGAATGGAGGTACAGGAGGCAGTGCAAACGCTCAATTACGCTCCATCCCGGGTGATGCCGGGAATGGGACCGGGATTATCCCGGGAGGTGAGGAGACACCAGTGGATCCCGAAAATCCGGACTCGGGCAAGAACCCGTTTCAAATCTGTTTTAAGCGGAATCAGTACTATAAGATACTTGGCGATTATGAAAAATTGACAACAATGGAGTACGTACTTCAGGTAACCGTCAATCCCAATTGGGATGGTGATGTTTATTTACCCTTGGATAAGAGTGATGATAGTAATTGATATATTTCCAAGCGAAAAAATTGAGAGGCTTTAAGAGATGAAGAATGACCCTATACATGATCTGAACTTTTATGTACACGTAAAATCAGGTCATAAGTAAATTCTCTATCAAAAGATAGGGAATTTACGAGGCAACGGCCTGCTTGGGAAAGTAGACGTTGCCTTTATTTTTTGTGACGAATGATCTTGTGAATATTAAAAACTGATAAAATCTATTTGCGTATTAAAAAAAATAAAAATCTATTTATGGTAGCAAGGAAAGCTTCATTACAGCATAAGGTTCTTTTAGGGTATATGATATTGATCATGGCTGTTTGCGGTATGGTTTCCATCTTGTTATACGAACGGAGCCGCATGCGTGAAATAAAAACGGAAACATCGGAGATACGCAGGATACGCCATGACATCAGTACGGCGCATCGCTATATCACGGAGCTTGCCACCTATGGAGAGTCCGTCATAGTCTGGGAGGATACCGATTTTCGTGAGTATCGCAGAAAACGCTTGCAAACGGACAGCTTGTTACAAATATTGAAAGTGAGTTGTGGCACGTTCGTCCTGCCAAAGCAGATAGACTCCCTATGCCATTTATTGGAAGCCAAGGAGGTACACCTGCTCCGCATTATGGAGACCATTACCAGACAGGGGGAAGCGGACAGTCTACTCGCAAATCGTCTGCCTGTTGTTATCAGGGAAGCGGTTCGTACCCGGACAGTCACTCAAAAGAAAAAAGGGATTGCCGGTTGGTTCGGTGGAAAAAGGAGCGTACAGGTCTTCGAGCCATCGAAAGGACTGCAAGATTTGAATGAGAAGCTGATCGCCATGCAAGAGGAACGTGAACGCCGGATAGACATTTATACCGACAGTCTGCGCATACAGAATAAGGCCTTGAACCGGAAGTTGCAAATACTCATCACCCATCTTGACGGACAAGCGCAGGCGGCGTTCATCAGTCGTGAGGAAAAAATCACGGAAGCCGGAGATTTTTCTTTCAAGCTGTTTGTCTTGGTAATCGTCTCCGCTTCCTCCTTGCTATTCATCTCGTTCCTGATCATACGGCATGACATCAGGAAAGAAAGGGAAGGGCGGGCACAGCTCCAAAGGATAAACCGTGAGAACGAGGAACTGCTCGGTATGCGTAAACAGATCATCCTGACCATCTCTCACGATATACGGGGACCATTGGGTAATATCAACAACTGCGTGGAGCTGGCCTCGGAAACCCGTGAAAAGAAAAAACGGGAAGGCTATCTGGAGAACATCCGCCATTCCTGCCGCCATATACTGAATCTGGTGAACAACCTGATGGATGTTTATAAGATCAATGAGACCAAGGATACCCGTAACGAGGTTCCTTTCCGTCTAAACAACTTGCTTGACAACATATCGAAGGAATATGCCCGCAAGGCGGGTGGCCGGGCCTTGCTGTTCGAGCACCGGCATAAGAATGTCGGCGATATTACAGTGAGAGGAGACGCAGACAAATTGGAACAAATATTGGACAATCTGCTGACAAACGCCATCAAGTTCACCCTGTCGGGTATCACGCCGGACAGGACAAAGCCTACGATCCGTTTCCATACCGAGTATATGGCGGGAAGATTATATGTGGAGGTCGGTGATACCGGTATCGGTATGGATGAGGAGACATTGGAACGTGTCTTCCGTCCGTTCGAGCGTGCGGCGCAGGAGATAAACTCGGAAGGTTTCGGTCTTGGGCTTTTTATCACGAAAGCTCTTGTAAAGGTACTGGACGGAAGCATTGAAGTAGAGAGCCGACCAGGTAAAGGTACAACATTCCGCCTGTCGTTTCCCCTTTCGGAAACGACAGAAGAACCGGAAACAGAGGAGCTTCCGGTACAATCTGCGACGATACTTCCCAAACATGTACTGGTAGTGGACGATGACAGCATCCTTCTGAAAATAACGGAAGACATGCTCGGGCGCAACGGGGTGGAATGCACGACCTGTCAAAATGCAAAAGAAGCCATTCTAGCACTCAACCGCTTGGATTATGATTTGGTATTGACAGATATACAGATGCCCGTGACCGATGGTTTCGGCTTGTTGAGATTACTGCGTAACTCGGATATCGGAAATTCCCGTACCGTTCCGGTCGCTGTCATGACGGCACGGGGGGACGGGGACTCGGGCGTGTATATGAAGTCCGGTTTTTGCGGTTGCATACACAAGCCTTTCTCTTCAAAAGGACTACTGGCCTTTATCTCCTCCGTTACGGAGGGTAGAAGCGCCGGCATGTCCCCGTTCGACTATTCCCGTCTGATGGAAAGTACGGACGACCGTCGTCATATGTTCGGTCTTGTCGCAAAAGAGTCGGAAAAGGATCTTGCCGAACTGGAGGAGGCTTTGAGAAAAACCGACCGGGAAGCCATGCGGAGGATCGTACACCGGATGGCTCCGGTCTGGGAGTTGTTAGGGGCCAACGATGTGCTGTCCGGTTATCGGATGCTCCTGCATGACAGGATCTCGAGCGACGAGACGGTCAGAGAGTACACGATGAGAATTATGAAACAGATACGGTTACTGATAGACGAAGTAAATAATGAATTAAGAAAGAAAAATGATGGGGATGAAAAAAACTTTATTGATCGTGGAGGACAACCTGATTCTTTGCGATATTCTTGAGAGATGGCTACAGAAAGCCGGTTACGGGGTATTGACGGCCATAGATGAGCCTTCGGCACGCCGGAAAATCAAGGGGAATAACGTGGCGCTGGTACTGACAGATGTTCGCCTTCCCGAAGGGGATGGCATCAGCTTACTGGAATGGAGCATCTCCCAAGGGTTACATATCCCTTTTGTGGTGATGACCGAACATGCCTCCATTGCAGATGCGGTGCGTGCCGTCAAATTGGGCGCAAAGGACTACTTGCCCAAGCCTGTCCACGAGGAGTTACTGATGGAACTGTTACGGGGATTGATCGGCCTGCCAGTTTCCGTTCCCCCGAAGAAATCATTAATGAAAAGGCTTAGCGGGGCGGTCCGGGAGACCGAGCGGATAGCTTGTCGTGTGGCTCCTTTGAATTGTTCCGTCATGATCCTTGGACCGAACGGTAGCGGAAAAGAATCTGTCGCACAGCTGATCCAACAGCATAGCGGGCGTAAGGACAAGCCTTTTGTGGCGGTGAACTGTGGTTGTATCCGGGGGGAACTTGCCGCATCTGAGTTCTTCGGCCACGTGCAGGGGGCATTTACCGATGCGAAAAAGGATACTGCCGGCTATTTTGAGACGGCCAAGGGCGGTACGCTCTTCCTTGACGAGATCGGAAACATGCCTCCCGAAATGCAGACACTGCTGCTCAGGGTATTACAGGAAAGAGTGTATTGTCCAGTAGGCAGCCGCAAAGAACTTGAAGCCGATGTACGGATATTGTCGGCCACCAACGAGGATATGGAGCGTGCCATACGGGAGGGACGTTTCCGGGAGGACCTGTACTACCGTCTCGCCGAGTTTGAGATACGCCAGCCCTCTCTCTCCGAATGCCCGGAAGATATATTACCACTGGCTGACTTCTTTCGTGAGCAACATTCAGAAGAGATACGTGTGGAGACCTCCGGTTTTACCGAACAAGCCAAAATCTCCATGCTTTCCCACTCATGGCCGGGCAATGTGCGTGAACTTGACAACCGGATAAGACGTGCTGTCCTGTTGGCGGTATCTCCATTGTTAACCCATAAAGATCTGAATCTTAATGCGACCATCTGTAGGACAGGCGAAAAATGTAAAAAAGGCTTGATGGAAGAAGCAGAAGAGAAAGAACTAATAAGGAAGATTCTGGAAGAATGTGGAGGTAAGATCAGTCGTGTGGCGAGAATGTTGGGAATGAGCCGTCCGACGCTATACAAGAAAATGGAAAGGTATGGGTTGAGATAGCATCTTCATCCGTTTCGTTTATACATAAGCCGGCAGATTCCGTTGGAGAAAGTTTTGCAGCCAAGAAGTTTCCAGCGGGCAGACCGGAATTCTCCCGTCAAGGGGATTCCACCACCATAAGAAAGGGGCAGCAGAAAAAGTTCTGTCTCATCCACCAGATTATACCGAAAAAGTCCATCGGCATATTCCGCACTTCCTCCATCTCCCACTCCTGCCAGATAAATACAATCCTTGTCATGCTTTTCCTTTACATTCAGCAAGTCCATCAAACCGTAATGGGGGTAGATGTGGAATGTGGCCTGTCGCTGCCAGCGTGGGAAACCATACCGTTTGTTTTCCCTCACCCATCGCATAAGCATCTCGTCTTCATGCGGAAGGAACCCGTCCAGAGTGAGTGCCATGATAACTTGAATTTTTGCCATACCTCTTGTTAAAAAAGCATGAAACCCATGCTTATTTCGAACAGAGGCTCTGACAAAGCCCAACACAGAAACCCGCATGGGCTCATGCTATAAGGTATAGCATAAGCCTCACGCAATAGCCTCTGTGTTTTTGAATTTGTCAGATTCCTGTTCGAGACGTCTTGCGACTTATGTATAATAATGGCGGTCCCAATTGTCGAGACCGGCCTTATTTCTCTATTTCAAGTTTCAAATATACGGCATCTTTTTCAATAATCCGATCAGGCGGGGTATAAATTCTTCAATTACCCCTCCACTTGTCATGATTTGTCGGGGTCCTTTCCTTTTTCATCTTCCAGACCTAGTCGTTTACGGAGTTCAGGGTCATTTTTGATACGCCGCATCTCCTCATTGATAATAACCTGAGCATCCGCCTTGATCTGGTCGTAATTGCGTTGTATCTGTTGCATCATGATGTCGTTACCGTTCCTGTCCTTGAAGTCGTTGATGACCGGGATTTTCTGATAAGCCTTTTCTTCCGCGCTGATCTTGGTATGGTCCACGACAATTTCGGCATGAAATATTTTTTGCTCTATCCTCTCATCAAAATTATCCGCCACAGCCCCGACAAACGTGCCTTGTGAGAGGTTGGCGATCTTTGATGCGGGAATGAGCGAGTCTAGCTGCGTGTTGATGGATGTGGATACATCCTGACGGTTGATGGATACGGACTGACGTTGCTGAAGCACCTTGCCGAAGCGCTCTGAAAGCGTTTTTGCGGTTTCACCGACCACCTGTCCGCTGAAAATATTCCCCACCGTGTTCTGGATGACCTTGGATTCTTTTTCTCCGTAGTCACGTGTCAATTGACTGAAATCCTGAAAACCCAGAAGCACGCCCACCTTGTTGCTTCTCGCCGTCGCGATCAGGTTGTCAAGCCCACGGAAATAGATGGTGGGAAGCTCGTCAATGATAACGGCGCATTTAAGCTGTTTTTTCTTGTTGATAAGCTTGACGATACGGGAATTATATAATCCGAGCGCTGCCGAATAAATGTTCTGCCTGTCCGGATTGTTGCCCACGCAGAGCAGTTTGGGTTCTTTCGGATTGTTGATATCCAATGAAAAATCATTACCGGTCATCACCCAGTAGAGTTGTGGGGAGATCATGCGCGTAAGGGGTATTTTAGCCGAGGCTATCTGGCCTTGGAGCTGGTCCTGGGCATTTCCCTTCCATGCGTCCATGAAGGGGGAAAGGTAGTTTTCCAGCTCCGGATAAGAGGTCAGGATGGTGAACAGGTCTGAGTAGGGTTTGTTGAGCAGTTCCACCGCATGGGGAAACGTACAGTAAATACCGCTCTTGTAAATCTTTAAATACCAGATTATTGCCGCAAGCAGAATAATAGGGGACTCCACGAAGAAGTCCCCCTGTTTTTCGATCCAGGTGCGATTGAGGTTGAGCATTATCGTATAGCTCGCCTCGTACGCATCGGAAATGTCCGTCATGAATTCCGGATTGATGGGATTGCACCGGTGAGACCTGCGCGGATCGTCAAAATTGATGACATAGAACCGGGGCTTGATCTCGTACTTGTCCATATTTTTCAACAAAGAATTATAGGCGATGGTGGACAGGTCATCAAACTTGTAATCGTAGATGTAAATCGCAAAGCCTTTGGCTATAAGCTGACGTATGTAACTGTTGACTATCGCATAGGATTTGCCGCTGCCCGGTGTCCCGATAACCATGCAGGCACGGAAAATATTGACAATATTGACAAATCCGTTATTCCAGCGTTTTTTATAATAGAATCTCGTCGGGAGGTTTACCGAATATTCATTCTCCATCAGTCGGGTTTCCTGCATGAAACTCTCATTTTCCATATTGAACACATCTTCCATGAGGTTGTGCCTGTAAATGCGACTCATCCATAACCCCGACATCAACAGGGCGAGATAGCCTGCCGTAAGAGTAAAAATATAGAATGCGGTATTTGCCATGTGTGGCAATGGCAGTTCAAGAAGCCACCAGTTCAGAAAAAACAATGCGCATCCTGCCACCAATGCCGCATAAATTTTAGGCCAGGTTATCTTTTCACCTTTGACCCCGTGCGTACCCAGACAGGAAACGGCCAACAGAAGCACAGCCGACAGTTTGCTCCAGAGAATACAGTTGAAAATTCCGGTCGTGTTGTTGAAGTTTATCAGAATCCGGTCTATCACCTCAAGGTTCAGATGCCATGCGGTGATACTTGGATAGCAGTACACATAAACGTGTACCACCAAAAGAAAAATACTCACGGCCCTGCCGAACTCCATTATCTTGGCGAGAGCCCTCAAATCGTCTTCCTGTTGCATAAAAATTGTGAATAAACGGGTTGATACTTGTTTTGTCTAAATGCCACGCTTGCGTCCGGTCTTCTTTTTTTTCTTCATGCGGCGTGCAAAGGCTTCCTCCTCGTAATCCCGCGGATTGGTTTCCATAGAAAGAATGCCTGCCG